>Ga0115002_10004218_pt1 | contig 17537 bp, 14 predicted proteins | sample ArcticOcean_MG_C_8_FD_89576 | JGI IMG/M metagenome (GOLD analysis project Ga0115002, IMG submission 89576) | Marine microbial communities from western Arctic Ocean - ArcticOcean_MG_CB11_86 | ecosystem: Environmental > Aquatic > Marine > Oceanic | place: Arctic Ocean: Canada Basin | collected... | reverse complement strand
TTGGCCTGTCCCGGGCGCTCGCGGACGACCTCCCCAATACCGCGTTCTACGCTCCGGACGCGCCGGACCCCTTCGAGGGCGGCCCTACCGGCTTCCAGTGGTACTCCCGCAGCTCACCGGAGGCGCGCATCGCGGGCGTCCGTCAGGTAGCGCCGCTGGTTGATGCGTTCGTCGATGATCTGCTGGAGAAGCACGAGCTGGCGCCATCGCGGTGCATCCTCCTCGGCTTCTCGCAAGGGTGCATCGTGTCGTTGCATACGGCTCCGCGGCGCCAGCGTCCTTTGGCGGGTGTCGTCGGTTTTAGCGGGGCTATGGTGACGGGCGAAACGTTGGCGGATGAGCTCGCAAACCGAACCCCAATCCTGTTGGTGCATGGGGCCGACGACACCGTCCTGCCTTCGGAGCGCACCGAAGAGGCCAGACAGGTGCTCTCAAGCCTCGACGTGCCCAACGAAGTACACATCTTGCCGGGGCTGCCGCACTCCATTGACCAGAGGGGAGTGCAGTTGGCCGCCGATTTCATGCGGCGGCAGTTCGCTTAGGCTCAAGCTGCGACACGCTACGGGCCCTTGATTGACGAATACCCAGATCGCTTTATGCGAGGCACGGACTGGGTGGGTATGGATTGGAATTACGACGCCGATTTCGGTTTACTCTTGGCAAAACCCAGTAGAGCACCCATAGATAACCTGGGCTCATCCGGTCAAGAGAAGTTCGCATGCCAGAACGCCGAGAACTTGCTGCAATGAATGTACAACGACCCTATGCCGCAACAGGCAACGCCTGACTGCCAGGCCCAGGCTGGGTAGGCAAAGCTGCGCCAGAGTGAACCGCCGCTGACGTGACGCACGACCCCTGCGGGTGAGCGCCTGCCTGCTAGAATGCCGCCGCTCATCCCCTCACCCGGAGCACCGCATGAAGATCGCCGTCTGTGTGAAATGGGTACCCGTCGTTGCCCGTATGAAGTTCGATATGGAGACGAAGCGCATCGTCCGCGAGGGCGTTCCCAACGAGCTCAACGCCTACGACCAGCTCGCGGTGCAACGGTGTGTTGAGCTGAAGGAAGCCGACCCAGCGATAGAGATTGATGTCTACACTATGGGCCCCCCGGCAGCGGTTCAGGGCCTCCAGCAGTGCCTCGCCATGGGCGCCGACCGTGCGTTCCATATCGTCGACCCCGCGCTGGCGGGCTCCGACACCCTGGCGACGGCGCGGGCGTTGAGCCTGGCCCTGGCCAAAGGTGACTACGATCTGCACCTGTTCGGTGCGCATAGCGTCGATGCCGAGACTGGCCAGGTGGGCCCGGAGGTCGCTGAGTTTCTCGGGCTGCCGCAGGTCACCGGTGTCCGCAGGTTGGACCTCGCTGGCGACGGCTTGCTGCGCCTCGAGCGCGAAGTTGAGGACGCTGTCGAGACCGTCGAGTGCGTGCTGCCCTCCGTGGTCACCGTCGTCGAGGGGGTCGCCCCGGAGGTTTTTCCTGGGCGAGAGGCACTTCAGGCGGCGCGCGAACGTGAGATCCCCGAGATCACGGCGAAGGACCTTACTGACGACCTCTCGGTTTTCGGCGCCTCGGGTTCCCCGACCTGGGTCGAGGAGATCCAGTTCGTCGAGTCGAATCGCGAGCAGCGGGTGCTTGGGGGAGAGACTCCCGTCGCGCAGGCCGTGAAGGCCACCGCAGACTACCTCCAGGAGCGTGGTCTGCTTGACCCCGCTGTTAGAAAGCAGCGGCATGTCAGCGATCGGACCACGAAACCTACGGTACGCGAGGCCACCGGTCCTGCGATCTGGGTCGTGGCGGATTTCGCGGACAGTGGGTTGCGCACCGTCACCCGCGAGTTGCTGGGCGCAGCCGACGTCGTGGCCGATGCCATAGGCGGATACCTAGTGGGCGTGCTCATGGGCGGACCAGATACCGGGCGGCACGCTGAGGAGCTCGCGCACTGCGGCGCCGACATCGTGGCCCTGGCTGCGGACGACGCCCTGACCAGCTACACGTCTGATGCCTACGCCTCTACGCTCGCAGCGGCGATCGACCAGCGCCAGCCCTACGCGGTGCTCCTGCCCTCGACGGTGAACGGACGAGACCTGGCGGCGAGGGTCGCGGCGCGCCTGCGGCTTGGGTTGACTGGCGACTGCGTCGGCCTCGAGGTCGATGCCGAAGGTCGGCTTGTTCAGCTGAAGCCTGCCTTCGGGGGTAACATCGTGGCCCCCATCCTTTCGAAGACCAAACCCTACATGGCCACCATTCGCCCTGGCCTGCTGGATCACCTGCAGCCGGCCCGGACACGCAAGGCGGACGTGATCGCGCTCGATGTGTTCGCCCCTGCCAACCCAGCGGTTCGTGTCTTGGGCCGAGCACTGGTCGAAGGGGGTGCTGGCACGGCGGGTATCGAAGACGCTTGGAGCGTCGTGTGCGTGGGCATGGGGGTCGGCGGGCCCGAGCAAATCGCTGCGCTCGAGCCGCTTTGCGCTTTGCTTGGCGCCGAGCTCATCTGCACGCGGGACGTCGTGGACGCTGGGTGGATGACTCGCCAGCGGCAGGTCGGCCTCACGGGACGCTCGGTGGCGCCCGCGCTCTACATCGGCGTCGGCGTTCGGGGCGACTTCAACCACACTGTCGGGATTCAGCGCGCGGGCACTGTCGTCGTGGTGAACAACAATAAACGTGCTCAGTTTTTCCGTACCTGTGACCTGGGCATCATCGCCGACTGGACCGAGTTCGTTCCGCTCCTAGTCGAGGAAATTAAAGCCAGAGTAGGCTAGGCCCCCCTCGGCCCGCGCCCAGGCTGACGGAGCTGGCCTTGCATCCTTCGGGAATGCCTCTGTCGTATCGGCTCATGCTGCCGACTGGGTTGCTAAAGAGCTCGGTGGGCGTGACAAGTGCAATAGTTCCCTCAGTTGGAATGATCTCTTCCCGTGTGGTGCACCTCTCGTAGTTGGAGCCGATTCCGACCCCAAGAGAATGCCTAGATAGCGTCCGGGCCGCCGCGCGGAGAGCCCGGCTCGCTAAGTGCCTTGCGTCAGCGGGGCCAGCAGCGCATTGAGCATATTGGTTATCGGCGTGGGGACCGCGCGGTCCTTGCCTCGGCGGCTCACTGTACTGACTAGGGCCTCGGTCTCGAGGCGCTTGCCCGCCTCCCGATCCCTCGCCATCGAGCTCGTTGCCTCGCCGGGGTAGCGCATGAGCGTCTCGAATGCGGCATCCATGGCATTCGCTGGTAGGTCCGCGCCTTCGGCCGTGGCGACGGCCACGTACTCGGCCATCACCGCGCGGACGAGCGCCGCGCTCGACGGGTCGCTGCGCAGCCGTTCCGCCGTCACGCCGGTGAGAGTGGTCGTTGCTGCGAACGGACCCAGGAACGCGAGCTTGGTCCACAGCTCTCGGAGCGGATGGGCTGTCAGCTCGGCGGGCCATCCGGCCGCGATGGCCTCCGCCAGGATTTCGCTTGCACGGGTGGTCGACGCCGGGGATAACGGACCGAACACCACGCGATTGACCGCGCCGGTCCGCCGGACGACGCCAGGCGATGCGATGGACGAGACGACGTAGACCGGCCCGGCGAGGACGTGGTCCGCGCCAACCTCGGCGGTGAGCTGGTCGCCCGAGTCCACGCCGTTCTGGAGCGAAAGCACCATCGTTTGCGCGTGGACAATGGGGCGGATGATCGCAGCCGCGGTTGCGGTGTCGTAGGCCTTTACTGCGAAAATGACTAGGTCGTTGGGCGCCCCTGCGACGGGCCGAGGCATGGCCTTGACCGGCACGGTGAACGGCGGCTCATCGTCGCTCTCGACGCGCAGCCCGTCGCGCTGCATCGCCTCATGGTGAGGGCCGCGCGCGATGAACGTGACGTTGTGTCCCATGCGGGCCAGCAGCGCCCCGTAGTAGCCCCCGACACCGCCGGACCCCATGACCAAGACCTTCATTCACACTCCTCATTACGCCCCTTTTGCGCACCGAGGGCGCGCACCGTGCGGCGAGTGTATGGCGTTACGAAAGGAGAAGACAACAGGATAGGGAAAGGCCCCGCGTGTTGGCGGGGCCGTGGCGGCCGTGCGCTAGACGAGTACTCCCCATGAAGGTAGTGCGGCGTGTCCGCCTCCCACCTCAAGCGGCACCGGATTCCGGAGTTCTGGCCGCGTGACGTACTCGTGGGCGATGAAGCCGATGGTGGACCCTGCGACGGCGAGAGCCAACAGTCCTAGCGCGATGAGGAACGCGTAGACGATTTGTTGGCTTGAGCGTGGGGCGCTTTGAATGACCATGGCGTCTGCGCCCGTTAAGGTACTACAGGGCCTTCGCGGGCGACAAGCCATGGGCGGGTACAATCACTATGTGGTCACCCCTCCTCTGTTCTCCCACCTCGAGGCTGCGGTTGAGGTACTACTGCACCGACCCGCCGGCCTCTTCGTCGACCTCGACGGCACCCTGGCAGACATCGCTTCGACCCCAGCGGAAGTTGAGGTGCCCCTGCGCGTTCGTGAAGACCTCGAGCGCATCGGCCGGCGACTGGCCGTCGGAGTGCTGACCGGCAGGGAGGCGGGCGACGCGCGGGCCATCGTCGGCAGCGACGAGCTGCTGTACGCCGGGAGCCATGGCGCGCAATGGTGGCAGGCAGGCCATGCGTGGTTCGCGCCCGAGGCCGAGTCCTACATCTCGGCCATTCACACCTTGGCCGTGGCCGCAGACCGACGGTTTACGGTGCAAGACGGCTACATAGTCGAGGACAAAGGGGCGTCGATGTCGGTGCACTACCGGCTCACTGACGATCCCGCCGAGGCGAAGCGCGCCGTGTTCGAATTTCTGGCTGACTCGCCGGAGGCGGCCATGCTCTTCGTGTCCCAAGGCAAGATGGTGGCCGAGGTGCGGCCGTCCATCAGCCTCACCAAGGGCAGCGCGCTGCGGACCGTGGTGCAAACTAGGGGCCTCGCGGGCGCCATCGTCATCGGCGACGACACGACAGACCTTGATATGTTTCGCGCGATGACCGAGCTGCGCGCGACTGGAAGCTTAGCGGGCATCGCCATCGCCGTGCTGGGTCCCGAGGTTCCGCCGGAGCTGGTTGTGGCGGCCGACTACACGCTGCAGGACCCGCGCGGCGTGCGTCGATTCCTAGGGTGGCTTGCCGAGAAAGTGGAGTGAGGAACGGGCCCGCGACCGCGGCCGCGAGGCGCGCTACGCGCTGAGGGCCGCAACGTCAGCCAGTTGACTCATTAGCCAGTTGGTGATGTCCTCGCGCTCGATGGTCTCGACCATAGCGAGATTGCGCGCGGCCCGCTCATCGCTCGGCATCGTCAGCGCCTGGTGCAGCGCCCGCGCCGTGCCCTCGATATCCGCCGGGGCGACCGATAGGGAGCCGACCTTCAGTCGCTCGTGGGCGCCAGCAGCCTCCGAAAGCACGAGCACACCATTGCGCTCGTTGACGACCGGCCCCTCCTTGGCCACGAGGTTCATGCCGTCGATGACCGAGTTGACGATGAGGACATCGTACAGGCGCATGGCGGCGATGGCCTGGATGTAGTTGTTTTCGTAGTAGACCTGCACCGGCTGCCAGTCCTCGCGGCCGAAACGCCGATTGATGCGGACCACCACCTCGTCGACCTCCTCAAGATAGCGTTGGTACTGGCGTAAGTGAGTCCGCGACGGGACTAGGAATGCAAGGAAGCGCACGTCGCCTTGCAACTCTGGGTACCGGTCCAGGATCGTTTCGTAGGCGGTGAACCCGCGGATGATGTTCTTGCTTGGCTCCGCACGGTCGACTCGAATGATGGTTCGGTTGCCCAGCTGGGGAAGTAGGCGCTCCTGGTACTCGGCCGCGCGAGGCGAACGCGCTATCTGGCGAACCTCCTCGACGTTGATGGAAATGGGGTAGGCGCGGACCAGCGTCTCGCGGCCGTTCGTGCGGACGGTCTTGGCGTTGTAGTCGACCTGCGCATGGTCCAGAAACGTGCCGCAGCTATCGAGGAAGGCGCGGGCGTCGCGCTCGGTCTGAAAGCCGACAATGTCGGCCTGGCACAGGCTCTCGCAGATGCTCTGGCGCATCATGGCGGGCAGGAGCTCCCAGTAGGAGGACGCCGGCCAGGGTATATGGATGAACTGGTGGATGCGCGCGTTGGGTAATTGAGCCCGGACCATGCCCGGTACGAGGTAGAGGTGATAGTCGTGGATCATCACCAGCGGGCGCTTCGGCGTCGAGCGCGCCTCGTCCACGATGGCATCGGCGAACTCGCGGTTGACCTCGACGTAGCCGCTCTCCCAGGCGTCGTAGATGGCATGGTCGACCCGCGGCGTGTACGCCGAGCTCCACATGTAGTGCTGGAGGAACCACAGGAGCGGATTGCAGATGATGTTGTAGTACTTGTGGTACGCCCGGCGGCCCGTGGTTACGTAGCGCACCGAGACCTGCTGGCCGGCTAGTGGCGAGCGTATCGCCTTGCCGCCATTCGCCTCGGCGACGCGTCGGTCGCCTTCGCCCATGGCGCTGGCGATCCAAGTGAACTCAATCTGGCTGGTGAGGCCGCTGAGGGCAGTGACAACGCCCCCGCTGCCGCGGCGAGCCTGGAGTTCGCCGCCAGCGAGAACGTGGTATTCCATCGGCCCACGATTCGACGCCAGAATGAGGTGTTGCCCATCTAGCAGCTCGTCGACCAAACCCCAAACGCTGGCCCGATCGCCTTCGGCTGGCGTGGGTCCCTCCATCGCACACCGCCTTCCCCGTCCGCCGGATGTCCGGGTTTGTGGCGAGCCGACCTGGAGCACGCGCCGCTATGCCGTATGCAGAAAGGGGGATGATGCCGTGCGCGCCGAGCATCGATTCGCCCTGCTGGCGCCTTGCCAGCCTACGAACCAAGCATTCATCCTACCGGACTCACCGTTCCCCTCGACGGCAGGAAGCCTATCTAGCCAACAAATCAGGCACATATCACACTAGCATGGGCAGGCAGGGTCGTCAACGCTCGTTTTGCAGGCCGTTGCCTGCTGGAGAGCCAACGATCTGCCCTCGTGGCGACGCGCGCAACGATTGACACCGGCCATCCCCGCGCATACACTTTTTCTAGGCCGTGGAGCCTCCCACAGCCATTCCGAAACCCCGAGACGGCCGCCGCTTCATGACGACCGACCCACCCATGTCCGGCGACGATATCCGTGCCGCCTTTCTGGAATTCTTTGAGGTGCGCGGCCACCAGGTCGTCCCTAGCTCCTCCCTCATCCCTGCAGGCGACCCTACGTTGCTGTTGACCAGCGCCGGTATGGTGCCGTTCAAGCGCTACTTCACGGGCGAAGAGACACCGAGCAACCCACGCTTGGTTTCCGTCCAGAAGTGCTTCCGCACGACGGATATTGAAGTGGTCGGAGACAAGACACACCTCACCTTCTTCGAGATGCTGGGCAACTTCAGCGTCGGAGACTACTTCAAGCGTGATGCCATCGGATGGGGCTGGGAGTTCCTCACCCGGCGCCTCGGCATTGCCCCCGAGCGCTTGTGGGTCACCATCTACCTTGATGATGACGAGGCTCACGACATCTGGCACAACGAGATCGGCGTTCCCGTGGAGCGCATCGTGCGCCTGGGCGACGCCGACAACTTCTGGGGCCCGGCCGGCACCGAAGGCCCGTGCGGGCCGTCCAGCGAGATCCACTACGACTACGGCGAGCACCTGGCCCCGGGCACGAAGGTCGGTGACGAGAGAGCGGACGACCGCTTCGTCGAGATCTGGAACCTAGTCTTTGTTCAGTTCTACCAGGATGCCCAGGGCGGGCGGACCCTGTTGCCCGCGCCCAGCATCGACACAGGTATGGGGCTGGAGCGCATCACTCCCGTCATGCAGAACACGTCCTCGGCCTACGACACGAACCTGCTGGCGCCCGTCGTCCGCGCCGTTGAGAGGGTCAGCGGCCGCGCTTACGGCCAGGACGATGCGACGGACTTTGCCATACGCGTCGTCACGGAGCACGTGCGTGCGGGAGTATTCCTCATCGCCGATGGGGTCGTGCCGTCCAACGAAGGCAGGGGCTACGTGCTGCGCCGCGTCATTCGCCGCGGAGTCCGCTTCGGGCGCAGCCTCGGCCTTGAGCAGGCCTTCATGCGGCCCATCGCCGAGACGGTCATCGAGCACATGTCGGCCAGTTATCCCGAGTTGCAGGAGCGCCACTCCTTCGTCCTGCGTGCTCTCGAGCAAGAAGAGGAGCGTTTCGAGCAGGCAATTGGCCAGGGATTGCCGCTGCTAGAGCGCGAGCTCATTCCACTCCATCGGTTGCAGCTTTCCAATACGGAGCGTTCCGGCGCTATAGCAGCGCTCTCGCTGCGTGTATCGGACGAGGTTCGAGAAGGGCTCAAGGAGGCCGCAGCGACCTCAGAAGGCCGGGATAGGCTCACCAGAGAAATATCCGGCCCGGAGGCTTTCTACCTCTTCGACAGCTTTGGCTTCCCGCTGGAGCTGACCCAGGAGATCGCCCGCGAGCACGGTCTGGAGGTCGACATCGCGGGTTTCGGGCACGAGATGGAGGCCCAGCGCGAGCGCGGCCGCGCCGCCGGAGGGAAGTTCGCCGGCGGGAGGGAAGCCCAGCGCCGCTACGAAGCCCTCGGCGCCGCGCCCACGGCCTTCCTCGGCTACGAGACCCTTGCCTCGGACACGACGGTGGCAGGCATGCTCAAGGATGGCGAGCCGGTGCAGTCCGCAGCGGCAGGCGACGAGGTCGAGCTGGTGTTGGCCGCCACGCCCTTCTACGCCGAGGGCGGCGGCCAGGCCGGCGACACCGGTGAGGTCACCGTGCCGGGCCTGCGCGTTGAGATCAGCGATACGCGGCGCCCCGTGCCCGACCTCATTGTCCACCACGCGCGCATTGTCGAAGGTACGCTCGGCGTTGGCGACACGGTCCGGGCCAGCGTCGATGCCGAGCGGCGCACAGACGTCATGCGCAACCACACGGCGACGCACATGCTGCATGCTGCGCTGCGCTCAGTGCTCGGAACCCACGTTCGCCAGGCTGGCTCGCTGGTCGCGCCAGATCGACTGCGCTTCGACTTCTCCCACGTGAGCGCCGTCACCGGCGAAGAGATTTCCGCCATCCAGGACAAGGTCAACGACGCCATCCGTCGCGATCTTGCCTGTGCTAAATCGGAAGGCCCATACCACGACGTGACGGCGGATGGTGCCCTGGCCTTCTTCGGTGACCGCTACCCCGAACGCGTGCGGACGCTGCGTATCGGCGACGGGGCCGAGCGCTTTTCCTACGAGGTGTGCGGCGGCACCCACTTAGACCGGACCGGCCAGATCGGTTATTTCCGCATCGTCAGCGAGAGCGGACTCGGCACTGGCGTACGCCGTATCGAGGCAGTGACAGGGCGCGGAGCCGACATTTGGGTGACCGAGCAAGTCGGGCTGCTGGCCGAAGTGGCGGCCAAGCTCAACGCGCCCGCCCCCGACGCCCTCCGCCGCGTCGATGCGCTGCTCGCGGAGGTCGACAATGCCCGCACGTTGAGCGCTAGGGTTGAGCGAAGCACGCTTTTGGAGGAGCTCGAAAAGGGCATACAACAGGTCGATGCACTATTCCCGTTGGAAAACGGGACGGCGATAATTCTTGAAGTGAAGGCCACAGCCACTATTGAGGGACTCCGTGAAGCGGCAGACTACCTCCGTGCCCAATTCGGCACTGCGGTGATAGCTCTGGGGACGAGTGCCGGAGAGACACCGTATGTGTTGACTGTCGTCACGCCTGACCTGGTCGCCAAGGGTTTTGATGCCAGGGAAATTGCACGGCTCGCCGCTGCGCGGATGAAAGGCGGGGCCGGAGGGCGGCCGGAAATGGCCCAGGGCGGCGGTAAGGAACGTGACTTGCTCCCCTCGGCACTAGAAGCTGTGAAAGACTTCGTACGCCAGCGGGCGACCTTGTGAACATCGAGCGCGTGACTTCGCCCTCTCTTCCGCAAGGAGAGGGCATGGATGAGAATTGATGAAAGCGCTAGGCCTCGACGTGGGAGAGCGGCGCATCGGCCTGGCCGCGGGCGATTCGTCGTCCGGGCTAGCGGTTCCCGCTGGCGTGATCGTGCGCAAGGGCGGCGAGGCCGACTTCGCCGCGGTCATCGATGCGGCTGAAGACCGGCAAGCGGATACGGTTGTGGTCGGTATGCCGCTGTCCATGAACGGCCGTCGTGGTCCGCAGGCCGAAGTGACGCAAGAGTTCGTCAATGCCCTGGCAGATCGCACCGCCCTCACCATCCGTACGTGGGACGAACGACTAACCTCCGTGGAGGCCGATCGCCGCCTACGGGAGCGAGGCGGCACCAGGAAGGTCGGGGCGCAGGACGCCATGGCTGCGGCCATCATGCTCCAAGCGTTCATGGACGCCGAGCGGAGGGCGTAGCGTGCGGCCACTTCCTCGCCGCTACCAAGCCCTTGGCGCCGCCATCGTCGCAGCCGCAGTCACTGCACGCTACGCCGCGAAGTGGCGCCGTAGGCGCTCTCGGCGCCTGGGCGAGCAGCGCGAGCGTGGCGTCACAAGCGGCCGCTACTTTGTCGGCATCGACCTCACGGACCCGACGGTCGTTGCACCTTGCGCGTGCGACGTCGCGGTGCTCGATCCCAACCTAGTCTGCTCGTTCTCCTTGTGGGACTACCAGCAGGACGGGCTCGGCATTGTCCCCGGCGCCGTGCTGGGTCGCTCCTTCGTGCTGGCCATCGACGGTCCGCAAGGGCTGGCCGGCGCACCGGAGGACACCGTTCGAGAGTCAGAGCGCGCGGCGAACACTCCGGGTCGTACGCCGTACGAACTCCCATCCAGCGAGCATCCCTACGCCGGATTCACGGCGGGAAGCGTCAGGTTGTTCCACGCGCTAGCCATCGGCGGAGCTCGTTTCCGGCTGCTCGGCCTCGGCGACGCGCCGGTCCGCGACGCCAACCTCATGGAAGTGTTCCCGGGCGGTGGCTGGCGCAGCCTCGGCGGCGCAGCTCTTCCCTCGAAGCGGAGCCTTCAGGGCCGTCGCCAGCGGCGAGCCATGCTGGTTGCCGAGGGTGTCGAGTTCCCGCCGGATGAGTTGCCAACGGACGGCCAGCTGGACGCGGCGATGGCAGCCTGGACTGCGCACTGTCTGTCTACCGGCCGAGCACGCCTTGAAGGCCAGGCGCCGCAGTTCGATGCGCCCGCCCGCGTGATACGCGAGGGCTACATCGTGCAACCGCACCAGATCGACGCTGCAGCCGATGTCGAAACAGGACTGGTCGCGCCGGTCTAGGCCGGGTATTGCGAGAGAGCCTACGCCTCGTCGTGGTGTACAATTTCCGCTGCTGACATGCACCTGGAGCAGGTCATTTCGACAGCGCGGAGCCTGTCCTGAGCCTGCCGAAGAAAAGGGAAGAATGCTCCGCTTTCTGACCGCCGGAGAGTCCCACGGGCCCGGACTCGTTGCCTATATCGAGGGCGTCCCGGCAGGCTTGCCCATCGACGAGACATACATCCGAGCCGATTTGGCCCGACGCCAATTAGGTCATGGCCGCGGCGGCCGGATGAAGATCGAGACGGACTACGCCGTGATCCAGACCGGCGTCCGGCATGGGCTGACCATGGGTAGCCCCATCGCCCTGCTTATCGAGAACCGCGACCATTTCACCGGAAACGGACCCGATGGCAAGCCATGGACCCACACCATGAGCAAAGAGCCGGTGGACGGCGATGTCACGCCTATCCATCGCCTGCGTCCGGGCCACGCCGACACGGCGGGCATCGCTAAGTACGCGCAGGACGACGCACGGGATATCCTCGAACGCTCGAGCGCCAGGGAGAGCGCCGCGCGTGTCGCTGCCGGCGCTGTTTGCAGGCGCCTGCTCGAAGACTTCGGCATCGCGATCCATAGCCACGTCACCAATATCGGTGGTGTTCGCGCGGATGCCCCGATGGAATCAAATGGAGGTATCGACTGGGCGGCGGTCGCCGAGTCGCCGGTGCGCTGTGCCGACCTCGCCGCGAGCGAGGCGATGGTCAAGGCCATCGACCAGGCTCGAGAGAAAGGGACGAGCCTCGGCGGTGTCTTCGAGGTCATTGCGACGGGTGTTCCTATCGGCCTGGGTACGCACATCCAATGGGACCGCAAGCTCAGCACGCGCCTCAGTGCCGCCGTTGGCAGCATCAACGCCGTTAAGGGCATCGAGTTCGGCATAGGCTTTGGCGAAGCGGACATGCCTGGGCACGAAGTGCAGGACATCATCAAGCCGATCGAAGAATGGGAGCGCTCGTCCGACGGCAGATGGGCTCGGCCCTTCCCTCGGCGCACCAATAACGCCGGTGGCCTGGAGGGCGGGATGTCGACTGGCGAGCCTATCGTGGTGCGCGCCGTGGTGAAACCCATCGCCACGATGATCAACCCGCTGCCCTCCGTCGACCTGACTTCCGGTGAGCCCGATCAGGCTCACTACGAACGCAGCGACATCACCTTCGTGCCCGCGTGCGGCGTCATTGGCGAGGCGATGGTCGCCATAGCGCTGGCGGAGGCGTTGCTGGAGAAGTTCGGCGGTGACCACGTGGACGAGACCAAGCGCAACTGGCGAGCTTACATGGCCACGGTTGGACCCAAGCCCGATGTTCCGGCCCACGGAGGCTAGGCCAGTGCCGGCCGGGCGGGGAGAGCCGTGAGCGGTTTACGCATCTTTTTGACCGGCTTTTCTGGCTCCGGCAAGACCGCCGTGGGCCGCCGCGTCGCGCGGCTGCTGGGCTGGGATTTTGTCGATACTGACGAGCATATCGTCAGGCGAGCAGGCCAGCCCATCGAAGCGATCTTCGCGTCGGACGGTGAGGTGGCGTTCCGGCGACTCGAGTTCGACGTGGTGTGCAAGATGGCCGGCCGGGACCGTGTGGTCGTGGCCACCGGCGGTGGCGCCATTGTCCAGAACGAGACGCGGGCTGTCATGCTGGGCGCTGGCTTCGTGGTCGCCGTCGAGGCGCGCCCCGAGACTATCTACTCGCGCCTGTCTGCCCCCGCCGTCACGGGATTCGGCGATGGGGCTGGCGCCGAGGAAATGGTGCGTCCGTTGCTTCGCAGCGAAGAAGGCCAGGATCCGTTGGAGCGCATCGAAGCCCTTAAGCGAGAGCGCCAGTGGGCATACGCGTCCGCGCATTGGTCCGTGCCCACTGACGGCCTCTCCGTCGAGCAGGCGGCCCACGAGGTCGCGCGTGCATGGCACCGGTTCGGCGTGTCACAGGCGCACCCGGGCGATTCGCTGGTCGCGGCCACTGTCGTCGCCGGCGACGGATCCTACCCCGTCGTTGTTGGCTGGGGCATTCTCGAAGCCGAACTGGGCGCGCGCCTCGCGGTCACAGGCTTCGAGGGCCGCGCGTACCTTGTCTGCGACGCCAACGTGCTGGCGCCCTATGGTCGAGCTGTCCAGCGCTCGCTGCACCAGGCAGGCATCGAGGCACACCTCTTCGTGTTCCCGCCCGGCGAGGCGAGCAAGTCGCTGGAGACCGCCGCTAAAGTCTACGAGTGGCTCGCGGAGCGCCGGGTGGAGAGAAGTGACGCCATCGTCGCGGTTGGCGGCGGCGTTGCCGGCGACCTGGCAGGGTTCGTCGCCGCGACTTACCTGCGCGGCATCCGCGTCGTGCAGGTACCGACCACTCTCACCGCCATGGTCGATTCGAGTATCGGCGGCAAGACTGCGGTGGACCTGGTCGCCGCCAAAAACCTTGTCGGCGCCTTCCATCAGCCGTCCCTCGTCGTCGCTGACGTCTCCGCGCTCACCACCCTCCCCGAGCGGGAGCTCCGGGAGGGATGGGCCGAGGCGCTCAAGCACGGGCTCGCACTGGACGAAAGGCTGGTCGATATCTATGAGGCGCAGGCCGACAAGCTGCTGGCGCTGGAGCCAGAGCTGACGACTGAGGTCATCGCCCGCAACGCCAAAATCAAGGCGCACGTCGTCACCCAGGACGAACGGGAGACCGGCGGCTTGCGGACGCTGCTGAACTACGGCCACACCATCGGCCACGGCATCGAGGCAGCAGCAGGCTATGGGCGCTACCTGCACGGCGAGGCGGTCGCCGTCGGCATGATCGGGGCTGCGGCTATCGGCGTCGCGGAGGGCGTGACGCCGACCGAGACCGCCGACCGTCAGCGAGCCCTCATCGAGCGCTACGGGTTGCCGACGTCAATCACGGGCGCCGGTGTCGACACCGACGCGGTGCGCGAGGCCATGTCGCGAGACAAGAAGACCAGCGCTGGACAGCTGTCCTGGGTGTTGCTCGATGCGGTCGGCCACGCGCTGTTACGCCGGGACGTCAGCGCGGCTCACGTGCATGCCGCGATCGAAGCGCTGGCGCGCTAGGCGCCGTCACCGCGTAGCTCGCGCAAGACGCGCAGTATCGTCTCCGGCGAAACGCGGTCGCCGATGTTCTCCCCGATGCTCGCGGCAACCACCCGGCGATCGCGGTCGATGATCAGCGTGGCCGGCGCTGAAACACTGTCTCCTAGCAGATCGAACAGGCCATACCGGCTGGTGGTGTCCGTGGTTGGGTCGGCCAGCACTAGGAACTCGGCCTGGGCGTGCTCAGCCATTCGCTCGGCCTCTGCGACGGTGTCGACACTGAGGGCGACGAGTTCCGCCCCTTCCGCACGGATGTCCGCGTACGCGGCCTGCAGCCCTACGAGCTGGCTCTGGCAGATCCCTCAGAAGAAGCCGCGATAGAAGACGAGCACGACGGTGCCGTGTTCGTCGATGACATCGTAAAGGCGCACGTCTCCGTCGTTGGCCGACGGTAACTGGAAGTCAGGCGCGAGCGATGTGTCTGCCCTGGCGCTATCGTTGGTGGTCGCAGCGCGGGGAGAGCTGGAATTGCAGGCGAAAAGCAGCGCGGGCAGAAGGAGCGATAATAGGATCAGCGCGCTGATGGCGAAGACGGCCCACCGCCAGCCCTGCGAGCGAGTGAAGTCCCTAGGGCCGGCAATCTCGTCGTCGTTGGGGTCCCAGCCGTCAGGGGGCCGCTGGCTCATCAAGCGTCTGGCTAGGCGCCGCCGGCGACGGCGGGGACAATGCTCACCTCGTCGCCTTCGCCGATCGAGGTTTCGAGGCCATTGAGAAAGCGAACGTCCTCACCGTTCAAGTAGACGTTCACGAAATAACGCATCTCCCCGGCTTCGTCGAGGAGGCGGTCCTTGATGCCGGGGTACTGCGATTCAAGGGCCGAGATAACGCCGCCGAGGTCGCTCGGCTCAACGTTGACCTTTTCGGCGTTGTCGGTGTACTTACGCAATGGACCCGGAATGCGGACGGTAACGCTCATGCAGTCCCTCTTCTTCTAAGTCTAATCCGATATCCTGAACTCAGCCCTCGATACTCAGCCTTCGATGAGATCGCCCAACGCAGGATCGACGCGAACTCCCAGCGACTGTGCCCACGCTAGGGCGCGGTCTATCTCCAGCTCCTCGCCTTCCAGCTCAAGGATGACCCAGCCGACGTTTTCTTGAACGTCGGCACGTCTGATGTTCGTGACCACCTTGAAATCGTGGCCCATCTGGTAGACGACAGGCTGTCGAATCATGTGGTCGAGAAAAGTGAGCCGCACGCGGCGCATGCTTCAATCCTTGGCGCCGCCTGGCCTTGGCGCCGCCTGTTCCTAGGTTACGCTGGCTGGCACCGCCGACTCAAACGCGTCGACGGTGGCGGCGATATTGATGGGCCTGACGACATCCTGTACGAGCTCGACGGTCTTTAGACCGTTGCCCGTTATGTAGACGACGGTGAGGTCGTCTGGTCCGATCTTGCCGGACTCCACCAGCTGCTTCAGCCCGGAAATGGCAACACCGCCGGCACCCTCCGTGAAGATACCTTCTGTTCTCGCCAAAAGCTTCACGCCTTCGGCGACCTGGTCTTCAGGGACGACTACCGCCGAGCCGCCGGACGCCTCGATGGTCTTCAGCGCGTAGTAACCGTCAGCCGGGTTACCGATGGCAAGCGACTTCGCTACGCTGTTCGGCTTGACCGGCTTGATGATGAAGCGATCGTCGAGGTACGCCTCGGCGATGGGTGCGCAGCCCGCCGCTTGGGCCAGGTGCATATGCGTCGGCACAGCCGAGTCGATCAGCCCTACGTCGGCGAACTCGTTGAGGCCCTTCCAGATCTTGGTGAACATGGCCCCTGAAGCCGCTGGAGCGATGGCGTGCACGGGCGCGCGCCATCCCAGCTGCTCTGCCACCTCGTAGCCCAGGCTCTTGGAGCCGTCGGCGTAGAAAGGGCGGACGTTGATGTTCACGAATGCCCAGCGGTACTTGTCCGCCAGCTCACTGCAAAGGCGATTGACATCGTCGTAGCTGCCGTCGACGGCGACGATGGTGGCGTTGTAAATGGCAGCGCTTAGCACCTTGCCCGCTTCGAGGTTCGACGGGATGAAGACGTAGGCCTTCATGCCCGCGCGCGCCGCATGGGCGGAGACGGCGCCGGCGAGGTTGCCGGTCGACGCGCAGGCGATGGTCTCGAACCCGAACTCCAGCGCCTTGGCTGTGGCAACCGCGACGACCCGGTCCTTGAAAGAATATGAGGGGTTCACGCTGTCGTTCTTGATGTAGAGCTCATTCAACCCCAACACCTTGGCGAGATTGCGCGAGCGGATGAGCGGCGTGAAGCCGGCGTTGATGTCGACGATAGGGTTGTAGTCAACAGGGAGGAAGTCGGCGTAGCGCCACATGCTGCGGGGACCCGCTGCGATCTTCTTGCGCGACGTCGACTTCTTGATCGCATCGTAGTCATATACGACTTCGAGCGGCCCGAAGCAAAACTCGCACACGTTCAGCGGTTCCACGGGGTACTCACGGGAGCACTCGCGGCATCGCAGCGACAGTATGTTGGCCACTGGCATCCCTCCTCGTGGCCGAATATGCTAATAGCGGACGTGATTACGGTCAAGGTGCGGAGCACATCGTGGCCGGGCAGACAGCCTCCCGTAGCCCCCTGGAGTAGCAGCCATAGGCAAGCCCATACTTGATAAGAGTATGCTCAATATTGTTCTCACGGATAATGTATGGGCTGCACCGCTTAAGCCACCAGCAACACCGAATGTAACGTCAGTTCAATGTCGCGCTTCAACCGGGGTCATACGGAATAAGCGAAGAGAGCAGGAAGGGGTGGTGCCGACATAGCGTCGACATGGCGCTGTCGAAGTCTGCCCTGAGCGAGCCCGTAGGGAGGACTAAGAGAAGAAGGCAATGGCGAAGGATTACTACAAGTTGCTGGGCGTGCCTAGGGAAGCGTCGGAGAAGGACATCCGGGCTGCTTACCGGAAGCTCGCCCGCAAATACCACCCGGACGTGAACCGGAACGACCCTGCGGCCGAGTCCACGTTCAAAGAAGTCAACGAGGCTTACCAGGCGCTCGCGGACGCAGAGACGCGCCGGCGGTACGACCGCTATGGCGACGACTGGCGCCACGCGGAGCAATTCGAGGCCGCGGGAGGTCCCCGGTCGAGCACGGGGTCGCGTTCCGCTCGGCGGACCGACGTGTCCGACGCCAGGTTCGACTTCAGTGACCTGCTAGGCAACGTATTCGGTGGCCGCGGGCGCCAG
>Ga0115002_10004214_pt1 | contig 17542 bp, 23 predicted proteins | sample ArcticOcean_MG_C_8_FD_89576 | JGI IMG/M metagenome (GOLD analysis project Ga0115002, IMG submission 89576) | Marine microbial communities from western Arctic Ocean - ArcticOcean_MG_CB11_86 | ecosystem: Environmental > Aquatic > Marine > Oceanic | place: Arctic Ocean: Canada Basin | collected... | reverse complement strand
ACCTCCGGGACGACTGGCAAACCAAAAGGTATCGTGCGCGACAACGGTGGTCATGCGGTTGCGCTCAAATACAGCATGCAAGCCATCTACGGCGTAGACGCTGGTGATGTTTATTGGGCTGCGTCCGACGTTGGTTGGGTCGTCGGGCATTCCTATATTGTGTATGGACCTTTGTTAAAAGGATGTACGACGATATTGTACGAAGGCAAGCCGGTACGCACGCCCGACGCGGGTGCATTCTGGCGCGTCATCGAGCAGCATAAGGTCAAGACGTTCTTTACCGCACCCACCGCATTTCGAGCGATTAAGAAAGAAGATCCAGACTGCCTTTTGAAGAGCAAATACGATCTATCTTCGCTGCAGTACCAATTCGTTGCAGGAGAACGGCTTGATCCGCCCACCTATGATTGGTTGCAGAAACACTTGGGTGTGCCCGTCATCGATCATTGGTGGCAGACTGAAACGGGTTGGTCGATCTGTACGAACATGGCTGGGGTCGAATTGCTAGACGCCAGATCAGGATCGCCTACGAAACCCGCGCCTGGCTACGATTTGCGCGTGCTCGATGAGGCGGGTCTTGAGGTCGCGCCGCGCGAAGAAGGTGAGATCGTCGTGAAAGCGCCGTTACCGCCGAGCGGTTTTCCAACTGTTTGGGGAGACCATGCACGCTACGAGAGCGGCTATTGGGAGAAGTACCCTGGCTACTATTTGACGGGTGACGGTGGTTTCGTTGACGAAGACGGATACCTCTATGTGATGGGCAGAACCGACGATGTGATCAACGTTGCCGGACATCGGCTATCCACTGGGCAGATTGAGGAGGTTGTCGCCGCCCATCCGGCTGTTGCTGAGTGCGCGGTGATTGGTATCCTTGACGCCGACAAAGGTCAGGTGCCGATTGGCTTGATGGTGCTCAAGGATGGCATTAATGTCGATCACGCGGATCTTCAAGCGGAGTTAGTACAGATGGTGCGGGATGGCGTTGGCCCTATTGCGAATTTCAAGCGCGCGTTGGTAGTAGCCCGATTGCCTAAAACGAGATCGGGAAAGATTCTCCGGCAAGTCATGCGCAGCATGGTGGATGGCGCACCGTATGCGATGCCGTCGACCATTGATGATCCTGCTATTCTAAGCGAAATCGAGACTGCGCTTGCCGAATCGGGGATGTTGGAAAAGGGGATCGCGCACACATGATCATCGTACAGGGTACGATCCCAATTCGGCCGGATGTGCGCGAAGCAGCGCTGCGGCTGGCTCGCGATATGGCCGAGGTTACCCGTCTTGAGCTCGGTTGCGTGTCGTACGAATTCTATGTGGGGTTGTCAGACCCAAACACGCTGCTCCTATTCCAAGAATGGGAAAACATGGAGTTTTTGATGGCGCACTTTCAGACGGATCATATGGATGCATTCATGAAAGAGCTGCCAAACGTAGTCGCGGGTGAAATAACAACCAAACGGTATGCCGTCCAAAGTGTCGATGAAGAAGAGCTACCGGAAGAACGTCCGCCAATCATCCACTAACCGCCCTCTAACCACCCAGGACCCTTTACCCGCGTCACTCGTGGCGCTCAGACTTCCCGAAAATAGTTGTTAGGAATGATCATGTATGGATCCCCCCAGTAGCGTAGGCATCGTTTTCGATCTGGACGACACCTTGCTGGACCGGCGGAATCTATTGCGCAGCGCGTAGTGGATCTCGATGGCCAAGGCTACGCTGGGCGCGAAGAGTTTTTCGCGCGGTTGCGTGAAGAGTACTCGCTCACTCCAACAGCCATGCGCGCGGTGGAAACCTTGTTCTTCGATCACGTTTGGTGCCAGCCGGTGGTAGTTGCCGGCGTTCCCGAGTTTATGCAAGCCATTGTTGCGCACGGTTTTCGTCTTGGCATTGTGACGAATGGAAGTGTCGAAGCGCAATTGGTCAAACTCAAGTACAGACTCGCGGATGCGGTTGTAATTTCCACCGAGGTCGGGGTGAAGAAGCCGGACCCAGCAATTTTTCAAGCTGTGATCGGACAACTACACATCGTGCCGCAAAGCAGGTGGTTGGTTGGCGATAACCCCATGAATGATATCTGGGGTGCAAAGCAAGTTGGCTTCGGTACGGGGTGGGTGCACAGGGACCTCGAGTGGCCTGACGCTGTGCCGCTCTGTTACGACGTTGCAGGTACCAAAGTGACCGACGTGGTCGACGCAATTTTCGCAGAATTGGAAGTGTACTCTGGAGTCGTGTAGGTGACATCCTGAACTTCGTTCAGCTAACCCCAGATATTGGAACGGCGGGGCAGCCGACGCAGGACCAACCGGCATCAATAGCGGAGGCTGGATATGAGGCGGTCATTAATCTGGCACGGCCGACTTCGGATAATGCATTGCCCGACGAAGGCAGCGTCACCTCTGGGTTGGGCATGAGTTATGTTCATATGCCCGTCGAATTTGACGCTCCCACGGCCGAGCAAGCGCAACGTTTCATCGCGCTCATGAAGGTGTGGGAAGGCAAACGCATAATCGTGCACTGTGCGATGAATCTCAGAGTGTCGGCGTTTATGTATCTTTACCTGAAACATGCGTTTGGCCTTGATGAGGACCGGGCAAGCTCGCCAATACTTGCTCACTGGGAACCGCAGATGAGCGATGTTTGGCGCGAGTTTATGGAGTTGCCGAAAGCGCAAGTCTTAAGCTGAGGTTTGCGCTTCGAGTTCGCGGGCGCGGCGCACATAGAGCGCGCTTGAACCACATAATGCCAATGAGAAAAAGATCTCACCGCCAGAAAACCATCGCATCCCGGGGTCAAAGGCAGTGACCACGCCGTGCACGAAATAAAGGAGGCTCACCAGACACAACACGAATACGCTGCGAAAGTTGCCACCGATGGCCGCGGGCAGGGGCATGAGCAAAGGCAGAAGCTGAATTAGGAACCATGCGATGTTGCCGTTTAGGGTCGAAAATGGATCGAGATAGAACTGGCGCAGTGCGGTTAGGATGATGATTACGCCTGCACAAAAAAGACAAAAAAACAGCAGAGGTTTCATTGACTAGCCTTGATCTGACATAAATTAGCGAGCGAGAGACGTACAAGAGTAGTGTTTTCGGCAGCGCACGGAGCTTTTTCTGATCGGAGCATATTGAACCATATGTGACGTGAAGAAACATCGACTACGCTGTCGAAAGCGCTGCTATTGGGCGAGCCGAAGTCGGTGTGGCGCCGGGTTTTCTGTCAGATCAAGGCTAATTCCTGTCCAGATCGCCCAACTCTGTGAGCGCCAAAGCGGTCCGTGCCAGGCGCCTCCCCATTGAACGGGCGAGCGTGGCTTCGTGGTCGGAAAGTTCAGCACCATTGGCGCCGACATGCGTCGCCCCATATGGCGTACCGCCCGTTGTCGTTTCATTCAGCGCAGGCTCAGAGTATGGCAAGCCTTGGATGATCATCCCGTGGTGAAATAGCGGCACCATCATCGTCAGGAGCGTGGATTCCTGGCCTCCGTGCATTGACTCAGAGGAAGCAAAAACCGAGGCGGGTTTGCCTACTAATGTATGGGCCATCCACAGGTCTGCGGTTGTATCCAGAAAGTACTTCATGGGAGCGGCGACATTGCCAAAGCGCGTCGCACTGCCTAATGCAAGCGCGCTGCAACCCGCCAGATCCTCTTTGCTGCAATACACCGCACCGCTATCAGGTACCGGTGGAGCGGTACGTTCGGTCGCCGGACTGACGGATGGAACGGTTCGGACCATGGCATCGATGCCTGATACTTCGGTGACGCCACGCGCGATCTGCAGTGCGAGGTTTTGCGTGCCGCCGCTGCGTGAATAGTAGAGCACCAGAACGTAAGGATCCGGGCGATGCCCGGCCAACCTAGAGTAACTCCAATACGTTCTCGGGCGGTCTTCCCACGACCGCTTTGGCGCCGCTGACGACGATTGGCCGTTCGATGAGAACAGGGTTGTCGATCATAGCGTCGATCAAGTTCTCACGAGTCAATGCTTCCTCGTCGAGGTTGTTTTCGCAGTAGGGGTCTTCTTTGTTCCGCATGAGGTCTCGCGGCCCAATACCCAACATGTCCAGAATCGCACCAAGCGTTGCCGCATCTGGCGGCGTCTGCAGGTATTCGATGATTGTCGGGGTGACCCCCCGCTCTTCAATGAGTGCAAGCGTCTGACGCGACTTAGAACAACGTGGGTTGTGATAGATGGTGATGTCGGTCATGTTAGGCATCTCAAGGTGTTTATATGTGATGCACAGTATAAGGGCGTGATTTGAGGATTAAACCGCGTGGTCGATGAAGTCACAGGCTTCGAAGGTGTGAAGATAGAAGTTGCCAAGGGTTGGGCGACTGTTCGCTGGCATCAATTGCAGATGTGGCGCCAATTTTTCGACCATGATTGCCTGTCCGCTGCGGGCGCGCTTACCTACACCACACTGTTTGCCGTCGTGCCTTTAATGACCGTCACCTTCACGATATTTTCGTTGATTCCGCAGTACGCAAGTGTTGGTGAACAGGTTCAGGATTTTGTGTTCGAGAATTTTGTGCCGGGTAGCTCAGATATCGTTCAAGAAAAGCTGGTCGAGTTTAGTGATCGTGCGCGCAATCTAACGGTTGCTGGCTTTTTGTTCTTGTTCGTGACGGCGTTCTTGATGCTGGTCACGATCGAAAAAAGCTTCAATACGATTTGGCATGTCGCTGAACCGCGTCGTGGGTTGCAACGCTTCCTACTCTACTGGGGGGTCCTATCGCTCGGCCCGGCGTCTGCGATTATCGGCATGTTGTCGAGCATTTATCTATTCAGTCTTCCGCTCGTTACCGATCTCGACGGGGTCGGATTGGGTGACTTGATTATCGGGTACCTACCGGTGATTTTGTCGGTCGCGGTGTTCACTGTGCTTTACTACGCGGTGCCGAATTGTCATGTGCCGATCAAACACGCGCTGTCGGGCGGGTTGATTACGATGCTTGTTTTTCAAGCGGCTTTTGCGGTTTTTAGTACGGTTTCCAAGGGCTTTTCCTACAATGCCGTGTACGGAACGTTTGCCGCGGTACCGGTGTTTCTCATTTGGCTGTACATGGTTTGGGTCATCATTCTGTGCGGTGCGATATTCGTGCGTACACTGTCGCTCGTCCGCGAGGATGAAACGGTCACGGAACCATTGCTGATCAAAGCAGCCCGAGTGTTGCGTCTGCTGCATCAGGCCCACATGGAAGGGGTTTCGGTGACAGATAAAAAGATCAATCGTACCGTTAAGCTCAATCGAGGTGAACATGACCGGGTGTTTACGGTCTTTCAAGATCTGAAATTGCTTAATCAGACTGAGGATGAACAGTGGATCCTCGGCCGCAACCTGAAGGGCGTGACCCTCTGGCAGCTATACCAGTTACTGCCAGAGGGTCTGGATCTCGAGAAGCTCAGGTCGCTGACCGACATGCAAGGCATCGTGCAACCGCTAATTTCGATTACTCAATTTGGTTCGAATGAAATGTCAGTGACGATGGATATGGTGTTTAGTTCATGAAATATTTGGCGTTTGTGGTAGGTGTAGCATTGCTAGCATCCTGTTCGGTGGAGGAGCCTGTGCTGTTTGCCGACGGGTCTCGCACCCAGTTGTCGCAATGGTCGGACAAGCACCTTGTGATCAATTATTGGGCTGAATGGTGTGCGCCATGCCGGCATGAGATTCCGGAGTTCAATCAACTGCATGTTGATCGGGACGAGCACGGTGTGGTTGTCCTGGGGGTCAATTACGATGGCATTGCAGACGTGAAATTGACCGAGTTGATCGACAAGATGGGGATCGAGTTTCCGACGTTGGTAGACGATCCGCAGGTTCGCTATGGCTACGAGCGTGCCGAGACGTTGCCAATGACCGTGATCATCAATCCAGCGCGTGAGGTGCAGAAGATACTGATTGGCCCGCAAACGGCGAGTAGCATTCACGCGGCGGTTCTAGCGAACTAGTTCTTGTCCCTTTTGGGACGAGAACTAACTAGCGCTAATCGGGCTGTGGAGTTAGCCGCCAATTGGCGGTGCCTATCGGCATTGCCTCATCCCAGTCCGCAATGATGTCGCGCGCAATAGCCTCATTGTCGGGTGTAACCAGTACGCGCACGAGGCCCAGGGCAGGGAGTTCCCCGGCTGCCCCGGCTAAGTCTTCGCCGACAATCTTTGCATCAACACGGGCTTGCTGGAGCAGGTTCGATACCATATGGGCCTCGAATCCTGTGCGTGCTTCAAAAACGGTAATCATCGATTGCTCTGCTAGTCAGTGTGCGTCTCAAGTACGTATAGTATTTGGTGGCGCACTGCGAGGGCAAGGATGCCGGAGTCAAAAACCGTACGGAATTGGGAGGTTTGCGGAGAAAACTGTCGTCCCGAAATGGTGAGGACGACCATTTCGGGACAGGAGCTAATTAGTTCTTGTCTAGAAATTCACATCCTGTGAATTTCTTCCCACGATTTTCCTCCTTGTAGAAGGAAAACCTTTCAAAAACCTACGGTTTTTGGCTCGGACTCTTGTCCTCGATTAGTTCTTGTCCCTTTTTGGGACCAGAACTAGTTAAACCGGCAAGCACGCAGTCCATATGCGTGACAGCTTGCTTGCAACCGTGGCAGTTCGTCGCGTGTTTTGTTGCGCCAGTGTTGCCGCCATGCCGTGATGACTTTGTCCGGATATTTAATCTTACCAAAGCTGCCGTTATAGCGAGCTAATGCTTCGACAAGATCGTCTTTGGCAACGTCAATGTAGTGCGCGAGTATGACGGTACCGTAGCGCACGTTGGTCTCGACATGGGTCAGACTGTCCTGGGGTCGGCCAATTTCGAAGCGCTAAAACGGCATGACTTGCATGAGGCCCTGGGCGCCCACGCTCGATACAGCAAACTGATCAAATGCGCTTTCGGTCTGGATTACCGCTAGCACGAGATCGGGATCGAGGCGCTGAAGTTTGGCGTCGCGGTAGACATATTTCAGCAACTCCAACCGTTGGGTTTGGTCTTTGATGTAACGTTGTAAGCGTTGGTCTGAGACTCGTAACCATACTTCGGCGTCGAATTTGTCGGTGTCATCATATTCGTCGGCCAACGCGTGAGCCAATCTGTCACGCAGCAACGGATCTACTTCGGCGGTTTTTTCTGCCCATGCTGCCGGCATGGCGAGACTCAAGATGAGCAAGAAGCGAAGGCAGCGTGCGCACTTCGAGGGCAGGATGCCCGAGGCATTTTCCGTAGGAAAATGGGAGGTTCCCGTATGGAAACCGTTGGGAAGAAATGGCAGGGACGCCATTTCTGGACAGGAACTAGCTAAGTTTCGCCAATGCCGCATCGGGAGGTAGCTCTTGAGCGTCTACGTCAGTGCGGCGTTTGTATTCGACCACACCATTCTTCAAGCCACGGTCACCGACCACTATGCGGTGAGGTAGCCCCACCAAGTCCGCGTCTGCGAACTTTACGCCGGGACGCTCGTCGCGATCGTCGAACAACACCTCATGGCCTTGCTCGCATCCTTGCTCGTATAGTCTGTCGGCTGCCTGCTTCACGTCTGCTGACTTGTGATAGTTGAGAGCGATGATGTGTAGGTCGAATGGCGCTAACGGGTCGGGCCAAGTGATGCCGCGATCGTCGTGGTATTGCTCGACAACAGCGGCAACTAAGCGGGTGATACCCATGCCGTAACAACCCATGATTGGGTTTACGGTTAGGCCGTCCTTGTCCTGAACATCGGCTTGCATGGGGTTACTGTAGATCGAACCCAATTGGAAAATGTGACCGACCTCAATTCCCCGCAAAAACTTCAAATGGCCCTGGCCATCGGGCGCTGCATCGCCTTCGACGACGTTGCGGGCATCCACGATCTGGGTGACGTCTAACGGGCAATCTCGTTTCCAATTGACGCCCGTTAGGTGTGCGTCGTCTGCGTTCGCGCCGCAAACGAAGTCGCTGAGCGCAGCGGCATCGCGATCAACCAGGCAGGTAATGCTAGCCCCCACCGGACCCAAGGATCCGATGCTAGTGCCGGTCCCCTGCCTAATTTGGTCTTCTGTTGCGAACGTTAGAGGAGAGCTGACCCCGTCCAGCTTTTCCGCCTTAATCTCATTCAGTGAATGATCACCGCGCAGCACAATCGCAAGCACGCCGTCGTCTCCGTTGACGACAATCGTCTTGACCGTTTGTTCGGGGGTAACGTTTAACAAATCGGCAATGTCTTCGATTGTCTTCACGCCCGGGGTGGCCACTTTGGCCATGGTCTGCTCGGGCGGAGGTCTCGAACCCGGAAGAGCAGCTTCTGCTTTTTCTAGATTGGCCGCGTACGAACCGTTCGACGCATACGCGATGGTATCTTCGCCGGATTCAGCCAACACATGGAATTCGTGGGAGTTGTTGCCACCAATATTGCCGGTATCTGCTTCGACGGCGCGAAAGTCGAGTTGCATTCTTTGCAGAATGCGTGCGTAGCAGTTGTGCATCTCGGCATAGGTTGCGTCAAAACTGCTTTGGTCCATGTGAAAGGAATAACCGTCTTTCATCGTAAACTCGCGCGCACGTATGACGCCGAATCGTGGTCTGCGTTCGTCACGGAATTTGGTCTGAATCTGAAAGAAATTACACGGCAATTGACGATAGCTTTGAATCTCGCGCCGAAATATGTCCGTGATGACTTCCTCGTGGGTTGGACCCAGACAAAAGTCGCGGTCATGGCGGTCGCGCATGCGCAACATTTCGGGCCCCATCTTGTCCCAGCGACCCGTCTCGTGCCACAGCTCCGCAGGTTGTACAACGGGCATCAGCACCTCTTGTGCGCCGCTTGCATTGAGCTCTTCACGAACGATGTGCTCGATTCTGCGCAGAACGCGTAATCCGACCGGCAGCCACGAGTAGAGCCCACTCGCGAGTTGACGAATGAGCCCGGCTCGAAGCATTAGCTTGTGGCTGGCGACGTCCGCGTCGGCGGGCTCCTCTTTCAACGTAGGGAGCAGGAGTTCTGATTGTCGCATCGGGTGGTCCTGAGGATTACGAAGTCATATCAAAAAAAGTCATATAAAAAAAGGCCGATTGGATGATCCAAGCGGCCCTATTATCTGCGTTAACTTAAGGCTAGTTAGTTCTTGTCCAGAAATGGCTTCCCTGCCATTTCTTCTCAACGGTTTCCGTACGGAAACCTCCCATTTTCCTACGGAAAACGCTTCGGGCGTCCTGCCCTTAAAGTGCCTGACGCAAAAAGCTTCGCTTTTTGGACAGACACTAGTTAATCATATCCTTGAGTTTTTTCAGAGCCGTGACCCGTACGCGTGTGGTAGCCGGCTTGGCGGAGATTACAATTTCTTCACCGGTTGCCGGATTGCGGCCCTTGCGTTTCTTGGTTGCTGGACGCTTAGCGGCTTTGATCTTCAGCAACCCGGGCAACGTGAACTCGCCGGCTGCACGCTTGCGAATGTGACGTTCGATTACCGACTCGAGTTCCTCGAGTACTGAGCCAACTTGTGCACGAGTGAGGTTGGTGCTCTCAGCGATCTCATTGAGGATCGCTGTTTTGGTCATTTTAGCCTTGATACCGGGCTTCGGTTTGGGCTGAACTGCGGCCGTTTTTTTGGCGGCCTTTTTCTTTGCAGGGGCTTTTTTTGCGGGAGCTTTCTTCGTTGCGGGTTGTTTAGCTGCCGCCTTCTTGGCTGGAGCTTTCTTGGCTGGAGCTTTCTTTCGTGTGGCCATTTATGTAGTAGTCCTTAGTTCGTTTAATACTGCGCAATACGTATGCATCGATCGCGTTCCGAGCGTAAGTGGTTGCGCGTCTTCTTTTGAGCGACACATGACGTCGCGCAAACTCTCAACTGGCCATATACGAAAGAGAACAATGGAATACGGGCACCTCGCCCACCTGCCCTTTACGCATTATTGGCCATAGCTGACTGAAAACAACCGGAGCGGTTGAACCCTATCTGATGGGGAGTTTATAACGGATCGCTTGACTCGTCGCAATAGAAAGTACGCAAAATCACTGTATTTTTGTTGGTTTTTTTAAGATGATGCGCCGCTCGATTTTAACTGCGCTCGCAATTGGCGAGCTGCGAGATATACATGCCAATTTATGAATATGTTTGCGATGCCTGTGGCCACAATCTGGAAGCCATCCAAAAGATCACTGAAGATCGGTTAGTCTACTGCCCGTCCTGTGAGAAAGACGCGTTGCGCAAGAAGATTTCCGCTCCGGGATTTCGTCTTAAAGGTGGTGGTTGGTACGAAACCGATTTCAAGTCGGGCCAAAAGAAGAATATCAGCGCGTCAGACAGCAAAAGCACGGACACTGACAAGAGCGCCACCAAGGATGATAGCTCGAGCAAAGACAAAAGCGGCAGTAGCGATTCCGCATCATCATCAAAGAGTTCGTCAGATTCTTCGACCAAGTCGTCAGAGAGTTCAGGCTCTGGCAGTGGGTCAACGTCGAGCGCAAGCTCAAACGACTAAGACAAAATCGAAACGGCCAACAGGCCCAATAGGCAAAACAAATGCGAAGTCACTACTGTGGGGAGCTCAATAGCACCCATGTCGGCGCCAAGGTCCAGGTTTGTGGATGGGTGCATCGTCGGCGCGATCACGGCGGGGTGATCTTTCTCGATATACGTGATCGCACGGGCATTATCCAAGTGGTCTACGACCCCGACACGGAAAATAGTTTTGCTGTTGCCGATGGCGTGCGCAACGAATTCGTATTATTGGCGGAAGGCCATGTGCGACCGAGGCCTGAAGGGACAGTCAATCCCGACATGGTGACTGGTGAGATTGAAGTCTTGGGGAAACAGCTGCAGATTCTTAACGCCTCGCAGACTCCGCCCTTCCAACTGGATGAGTATTCCGAAGCCGGTGAAGATGTCCGCCTACGTTTTCGTTATATGGACTTACGCCGACCGGAGATGCAAACGAAACTGAGGACCCGCGCGAAAATCACCAGCGAGATGCGCAAGTACCTTGAAGATGACGGCTATTGGGAAATTGAAACCCCAACGCTATCGCGCGCGACACCTGAGGGCGCGCGCGACTATTTAGTGCCTAGCCGGACCCATCCAGGCGAGTTTTTTGCGTTGCCACAGTCGCCACAGGTCTACAAACAGTTGTTGATGATGTCAGGCATGGACCGCTATTACCAAGTGGCCCGCTGTTATCGTGATGAAGATTTGCGTGCCGACAGACAGCCCGAATTTACCCAGATAGATATCGAGGCCTCCTTCGTGTCACCGGCTGAAGTGATGTCGCTGACCGAAGGCATGTTGAAGCAAATATTCAAAAGTGTGCTCGATGTTGCGCTCGATGACTTCCCGGTCATTACGTGGGACGACGCCATGCGTGACTATGGAATCGACCGTCCAGATTTACGTAACCCGCTGAAGCTCGTGGACATCGCGGATCTGATGCAAAGTGTCGAATTCAAGGTCTTTAATGGCCCAGCAAACGATTCCGCTGGGCGAGTTGTTGCATTGCGCGCCCCGGGCGGTAGCGAGCTGTCGCGGAAAGTAATCGACGATTACACGGAATACGTTGCGCGTTATGGTGCCCGAGGTCTTGCCTATATCAAAGTCAACGACCTCCAAGCGGGCGCAGCAGGGCTGCAATCACCCATACTCAAATTCTTGTCCGACGATGTGACGGCCGAAGTGCTTGAACGGGTTGGCGCCCAGACCGGCGATGTCGTCTTTTTTGGCGCGGATAAAGCCAAAGTCGTGAACGACTCGATGGCCGCACTGCGCAATGAATTGGGGCGCGACCTCGGATTGACCGCCGGCGGTTACGCCCCTTGCTGGGTAGTTGATTTTCCGATGTTTGCCGAATCTCGTGATGGCTTGGCGGCCGAACACCACCCGTTTACCCAACCCACGTGCACGTTGGAAGAATTGCTGAGCGATCCTCTTGCGGCCAAAGCGGCCGCTTATGACGTCATATTGAATGGCTACGAATTGGGCGGTGGGTCACTGCGTATTCACAATCACGAGATGCAACAAGCGGTGTTTGATGTCCTACAGATGGGTCAAGAGGCCCAGAGTAAGTTCGGCTTTTTGTTGGATGCGCTGCAGTACGGTTGCCCGCCGCACGGCGGGATTGCGTTGGGGCTTGATAGAGTCGCGATGCTTATGACCGACAGCGCGTCTATACGCGATGTCATTGCGTTTCCGAAAACGCAGTCCGCCTCGTGTCTGATGATGTCGGCGCCGAGCCCGGTCGATGAGCAGCAGCTACGCGATCTGCATATTCGCTTGCGTAGCGGTGGCCAATAAATATCATCTGCGGCCATGGCTGGACATAGTAAATGGGCCAACATCAAGCACCGCAAGGCGGCCCAGGACAAAAAACGCGGCAAGATATTCACCAAGATCATTCGTGAGATCACGGTAGCCGCTCGCTTGGGCGGCGGCGATGTAGCAGACAACCCTCGTTTGCGCGCGGTCGTCGACAAGGCATTAGCAGTGAATATGCCGCGGGATACCATTGATCGGGCAATTCAGCGCGGCGCGGGTGGAGCGGATGGCGCCACGGTAGAAGAGCTTGTCTACGAGGGCTACGGTCCGGGTGGCGTTGCCATTCTTGTAGAAGCGATGACCGACAACCGCAACCGCACGGTCGCTGAAGTCCGTCACGCCTTTAGTAAGTATGGCGGAAATCTGGGTACCGACGGGTCAGTGGCATACTTATTCAACAAACAGGGTGTGATCAACTTTGCGCCGGGTGCTGACGAAGAGAAGGTGATGGACATTGCCTTGGAAGCAGGTGCCGAAGACATCGACAGCGAAGACGATGGTGCACTGTCGGTGACTACCCCATGGGAGAGTCTTAGCGACGTGGTCGATGCGTTGAAATCTGCAGAGCTACAGCCGGATCACTCGGAAGTCACAATGCTAGCTTCGACGACGGTTGATTGTGATCTAGATCTTGCGCAGAAAGTGCTGCGTCTTATCGACGCGCTGGAGGAGCTTGACGACGCCCAAGAGGTGTACAGCAATGGCGACTTCCCGGAAGACGCCTATCAAGTCTAAACCACGGCTTGACGGTGCAACGCGAATCCTCGGTATCGACCCCGGTTCTCGCCGAACCGGCTACGGGGTCATCGACGCCAGCAGGCGGACGAGCAAGTATGTCGCCAGCGGGTGCATCGTTACCAATACCTCACAAGGGCTACCAGAACGCCTTGGCGTGATATACGAGGGGATGGTGGAGATTATCGAGCGCTTTGCTCCGCAAGAGTTCGCCATTGAGGACGTCTTTGTTTCCAAGAATGCCAATTCAGCCCTCAAATTGGGCCAAGCCAGAGGTGTTGCCATCGCGGCAGGGGTCGCAGCACATCTACCGATTGCCGAGTACGCGCCGCGCCAGGTCAAGCTGGCGGTAGTGGGTACCGGCCGGGCCAACAAAGAGCAAATCCAGCACATGGTCAGGGTGCTGCTCAGCCTGCCGGGATTACCGCAAGCCGATGCGGCCGATGCGCTTGCGATTGCGCTCTGTCACGTCAATACTGCGGGCGTGACGAGGAAATCTTCTTGATCAGTCGACTTACCGGCAAACTCCTAGAATCTGCGGACGGCTCGAGCTTACTAATCGATGTCGCCGGCGTAGGCTATGAAGTTGAAGTCGCCGCGAGCGTGCTCGCTACACTGCCCCAGTCCGGTGGTGAAATATCGGTACATACCCACTTTGTCGTGCGTGAGGATGCCCAAAAGTTGTATGGGTTTGTGTCTAAGAGTGAACGTGATTTGTTCCGGGCCTACATCAAGATAAACGGCGTGGGCCCTAAGCTCGGTTTGGCAATCGTCTCGTCGTTGGATTTGGATTCGCTCCGCCTGGTCGTAAGTACCAACGATCCGTCGCTTCTCACCAAAGTGCCTGGCATTGGCAAGACACCGGCGGATCGTATCTTGGTGGAATTGAAGAATCGCTTTGAATCACTGGTAGGCACGGCAGTATCCGTCGTCGAAACCACTGTTGGCTCTGCCGCGGCACATGAAGCGGAGGGTGCTTTGGTGGCTCTGGGTTATCGGCCGCAAGAGGCGAGTCAGGCTATAAAGGCTGCGCTGGCTGGAACTGGGCCACTAAACCAAGAAACTGCGTCGGATCTCATACGCCGCGCATTGCGCACCTTCGACAAGGCGGTCAGTAGCTAGTGCTTGTCCAGAATACGCAGTATTCGGGCGAGCACTTCGAGGGCATGATCGCGACAGGAGTCGCGACCCGAGTCAAAATCTGCAGGCCTTTTGTAATAGGAAAACCGTAAGAGCGAAAGCGCCTGCGGCGAAAGCAGAGTTGCCACGATGGCAATTTTGGGACAAGAACTAGCTAGTGTCTGTCCAAAAAGCGAAGCTTTTCGCGTCAGACACTTTAAGGGCAGGACGCCCGAAGCGTTTTCCGTAGGAAAATGGGAGGTGCCGTACGGAAACCGTTGGGAAGAAATGGCAGGGATGCCATTGCTGGATAAGAACTAAGCTGTGGACACTAGGATGTGTAAGTGACAATCGAACCTGATCGTTTTATATCGCCTAAGCTTGAACCTGGCGAAGTGCGTTTTGACAGAGCATTACGGCCAACGCGACTCAACGACTACATTGGTCAAAGTGCGGTCAAAGAGCAGATGCAGATTTTTATCCAAGCCGCACGCGGCCGATCCGAGGCGTTGGACCATACGCTCATCTTTGGGCCACCCGGGTTGGGCAAGACGACGTTAGCCAATATCATCGCGCGCGAAATGGATGTCGCGATCAAGTCGACCTCAGGACCTGTACTTGAGAAACCCGGCGATCTGGCTGCTATGTTGACCAACTTGGATGAAGGCGACGTCATTTTTGTTGACGAGATTCACCGCTTGAGCCCGGTGGTGGAAGAGATCTTGTATCCGGCGTTGGAGGACTTTCAGCTCGATATCCTCATCGGCGAAGGACCCGCCGCCCGGTCGCTAAAGCTTGATCTACCGCAGTTCACATTGGTAGGGGCGACGACCCGAGCAGGATTGTTGACCAGTCCATTGCGCGATCGCTTTGGCATCGTGCAACGATTGGAATTCTACACAGTCGAAGAATTGGCCGAGATCGTCGCGCGTTCGGCCGAAAAACTCGAGTTGCGCGTCGACTCAGGCGGCGGCGCTGAGATCGCCAGACGCTCGCGTGGTACTCCGCGGATTGCTAACCGCCTGCTGCGCCGCGTCAGGGATTTTGCCGAAGTGAAAGCCGACGGTGTCGTCACACCAGCTATTGCCGATGCGGCGCTGGACCTTCTGAAAGTGGACAAAGAAGGCTTCGATATGATGGATCGAAAGCTTCTGAGCGTGGTATTGGATAACTTTGGCGGCGGCCCTGTGGGCTTGGATGCGCTGGCCGCCTCGATTAGTGAGGAACGCGATACGATTGAGGACGTGATCGAACCGTACCTAATGCAGCAAGGTTTCTTGACGCGCACGCCACGTGGGCGCGTAGCGACGTCTAAGTGCTATTTGCATTTTGGTTTACAAGTGCCGGAAAGTGTAAGTGCCGAGGGATCGGCCAAAAGCGTCGATAGATCGGCGCCTCAGAGCAAACTAAAGTTAGATTGAGGAAGCCGCACTTTGCCTGAACAGATTTCAATCTTTGAACTGATCGCAAACGCAAGTCCGCTGGTACAAGCGGTCATGGCATTGCTTGCGGTCGCGTCTGTCATCTCATGGATGATGGTCTTCCAGCGCCGGTTTTTATTGCGCGGCACGTTGGCCGATGTCGAGGCGTTCGAGGAACATTTCTGGTCGGGCATTGATTTACGCCAGTTCTACACCGAACTAGAGGGTGACGAAGGACTGAACGGCATCGAGAGCGTTTTTGTCGCTGGATTTCGTGAGTTCACGCGAATGTCCGAGGAGAGTGGGGTAGATGCAGAGGCGATCATGCAGGCCGTGCAACGCGCAATGCGGGTTGCGGTTAACCGCGAAGAGGGTCGCTTAGAACAACATTTGTCATTCCTCGCGACCGTCGGCTCCACCAGTCCATACGTAGGGCTCTTCGGCACGGTATGGGGCATCATGAATTCGTTTCGTTCGTTGGCGAATATGAGCCAAGCGACGCTCGCGTCAGTGGCGCCAGGCATATCTGAAGCGTTGGTTGCAACGGCGATGGGATTGTTTGCAGCGATCCCGGCCGTGATTGCGTACAATCGTTTTTCCGCGCAAGTTGAAGCACTCATGAAACGTTACGAGGCGTTCAGCGATGAACTCACGACAATTTTGCATCGTGCGGCGCACACGCGCGGCATGGAAAAGTCAGGACGGACGTAGTCATGCTACTTCACGACACGCACGTTCAAGGCGGCGGGGTAAGTCGCGGTGTGCGGGTTAAGGGTAAGTAGCGGTGAAGGGTAAGTAGAGGTAAAGGGTAAGTATAGGTAAAAAGTGGCCACTCGACGCAAACCCATATCCGAGATTAACGTCGTCCCATACATCGATGTGATGCTCGTTTTGCTAGTCATTTTCATGGCGACAGCGCCATTGTTGACGCAAGGCGTGCAGGTTGATTTGCCGCAAGCCAACTCCGAGCCCATAGAAGACACCGACGCCGACCCGTTGGTCGTGTCGATGCGGGCGGATGGATCGATATTCATGAACATCGGCATGCAAGATGCTGATGACGAAGGCACACGCGTGACCGTGTACTCATTAGAAGAACAAGCAGGCAAGATCCTGCGCGCGCGGTCAGATGCTCCCGTATATCTAAAAGCTGATTCAAGCTTGGACTATGGCGAGGTAGTACGCGTGATGAATGTGTTACAGAAAGCGGGGGCAGAGAGTCTTGGGTTGATTACCGACCCGCCGGAAATCGAGGGCTGATCCCGTGTTGAGTGCGGTCCGCTATTACAGTTTCCCGCTGCTGCTGGCGCTTATGTTGCACGCGATAGCCGTTTGGATGTTGGCGGTCGGCTGGAATCCTTCCAGCGACACATCTAAGGTGGTTAAGCCGAAAATGATCATGGCTAAGCTATTGGTGCTTGAGGCGAAGGCGACGTCGAAACCAGTAGTCGCGCCCCCAGCACCAGTATCTGCCCCGGTTGCGAAGCCGAAACCAGTGGAAAAACCGAAGCCCGACCCGGCGATTGAGCGGCGCAAGAAAGCAGAAGAGGAAGCCGCGGAGCGCGCGCGAGCCGAAGCGGAACGCCAACAACGATTGGCGGAACTGGCTCGGTTGGCGGATTCGGATCTCACACAGGCAATGGAGGACGAATCGACCACGTTGCAACAGGGTAACGAAGTGATAGTGGCGCAGTCCTACCAGCTGGCAATCTATGATTTGGTGCGCCGCAGTTGGAGCCGTCCGCCGAGCGCGCGCAACGGTATGCAAGCTCGCTTGTTGGTGGAGTTGATCCCCACCGGGGACGTCGTGTCGGTCACGATAACGGCAAGTTCTGGCAATGCAGCATTCGACCGATCTGCCGAACAAGCGGTGGGGCGCGCGGGAAAATTTGATGTGCCCGAAGAAAATGCGATTTTTGAGCGCTACTTCAGGAGCTTTTATTTCCTCTTTCAGCCAGAGGACCTGTTACGTTAATGTCAGGCGTAGGCGATTGATT
>Ga0115002_10004206_pt1 | contig 17554 bp, 17 predicted proteins | sample ArcticOcean_MG_C_8_FD_89576 | JGI IMG/M metagenome (GOLD analysis project Ga0115002, IMG submission 89576) | Marine microbial communities from western Arctic Ocean - ArcticOcean_MG_CB11_86 | ecosystem: Environmental > Aquatic > Marine > Oceanic | place: Arctic Ocean: Canada Basin | collected... | reverse complement strand
TGGGTGGCACCAACGGCAAATGCACTGTATCCAAATGCCCATCAAATTCCAACGTCCGCCCACCTGCCACCCCCATCAACCGCGTAACCACAGCAGGTGCCTCGGGCCAATTTGCCTCAGGTCGCTCTACTTCAAAACCGTCTGCGGTCAAAATTTCAGCCAACCGATTCGAAACATCACCCGCACTCAGCGTCGGGCTCGGCACAGAAATCAAATCTACTGCCGTATCCAACAAACGCTCGCGATTTACCGCGCCACAAATCTGCTTGACCAATGTTTCAGAAGGCATAAATGTCCTCTCTTGACACAGACCCCAAAATCACTTAGTGTCCTAGCATAACACATGTGTTGGGATAACAAAATTTAGGGTGAATACTGAATGCTTTAGGAATTTTATACTATGGCAGATGATTATGATGTATTAGACGATGAGGATGGAGACGAATACAATATTGTTGCGATCGTCATTGCCCTTGTTGTCGTATTGGCAGTCGTTGGGGGTATTGTGTGGTATTTCTTCCTTCAGACCCCTCCAGAAGAAGATCCGGCTTTGCAATTGCCAAAATGGGAAGCCCCTGTCGATGCAAAAGAAGATGAGGTTTTCGAACTGCTTCCCAAAATGATTATCAACCCCGCAGACGGTGATGGGCGTTATTATCTTATCATAAAAGTAGATGTGGCCTGGAACAATGGCCTGCCCAGTGATTTGCTCGGCAAACTTTGGATGATCCCAAAAGCCCAAAATCTCATTATCGACGTTTTTGGCAGTTACACGATTTCAGAACTCCAAACGCCTAAATTCAAAGAAGAAGCTCGTTTAGATCTAAAACATGAACTCAACAAAATGCTCGGTTGGGAAGGGGAAGACATTACCCCCGAACAGGCAGCCGAAATGGACCCAGACGATTTGCCCCCCATTCGGGAAGTTTATTTGGTAGAATTCATTTTGCAGTAATGAGATTATTCTGCGGTTCTAATCAGATGCCGATAAGCTCTTAAGCAATTCAATAGCATCCCCAGTACCATCAATCACATGCGCACCCGACGGAATGACAAACTCAAACATCGTATCCGAAATTTTCGTATTTACACGCATCTCTTCATACTGTCTCACCACAACTTCGTTACCTTCCATATCAAATGCCCGCACTGCGCGCAACAAACCATCTTTTGTTGAAATCGCCAAAGTCACCTTAACCAACGCAGCGGGCAACTGAGCACTCAGCAGATTGGGTTTTAAACTGGCTTCAAAAACATAGGTATCTTTGTCAGACGCACCCTTCAAACGAATCGATTCCCAAATCACCCCCCGAAAAGGACGCAATGGATCTGATACATAGGCATCCACTTCCAACTCTGTTTCTCTATAAATCCGTCCGCGATTAAACTTGGTCACCATTTTTTCTGCTGCATCATACGTCCACAACAGACCCGCATCCGAAACCATTGAAGGCATCCACTTGTTATCTTCAGAAACACCCAAAGACATCAGATTCGGCGCTTTGAAAAAAGCATCTAAAACCTCTTCAATTTCTTGGTCCATCACCTTATACACCGTTCGCAAACGCGCCTGACACAGAGCGGTTTGACCGCGTTTGCCCTGAAAGTCTACAATGGCTGCATCGGTTTTGGCATCACCTGTAGAAACTTTTTTATCATCGGCCAAAGCAAAACCACTGATCAAAACGGAACACAGAATGAATCGCATCATCTGCTTCATAACACACTCCTTGTGTGAATATCAAATAACAGGAAAAAGTTGGGGTCGGTCATGAGAGAATTCATCCTTCGCGCCCGAAAAGGCCCAACAGGTCCCAACTTCTCTCTCGACAAGTTGAGTGACGCTGGCCGATTAGAAGTGGTCACACACTGCATCGCCAATGCTTTATTTTATTCCAAACACATTCGCCCACAAACCATCATTCACATCGTACTGGATGGGCCAGGTGATCCACCCAAAACCATTCGTCTCGAAAGCGATCACCTGCCGTATTTAGGTGGGTTTGACGAACGCACACTCGCCCAAGTAATCCAGCGTGCTTTAGAAGCAGGTCGTGGCCTCCCCCTCAACGAAGAGCGCCAAGTAGACAGTGGTATCTTTGTCGCTAAAAAAGCTTTTGAAACCCTCATCAAAGAAAAGGCTATATCGGGTAATCTCTATTATTTACAAAAAAAAGGCGATGATGTCCGCACCCTCACGTTCCCCCCCAACCCCACCTTTGTCTTTACGGATCACTTGGCCATGCCCAAAAAAACCGACAAATACCTACAACGCCTCGGCGCACACCCCATCAGTGTAGGTCCGCAAATGCTCTTCGCCTCCCACTGCATCATCTTGGCCCACAACGAACTCGACAGACAAAACCTTCCTTAAAATCCACCATCCATTATCCATTGCCTCTCTTATACCCGATAAAACATCGCCCCTTTGGGTTTTGCCCGATGCAATGGGCATTCTCCTGGGCACAAATGATGACAGGGAAATTCACCATCTAACTTTGCCCACACAGATTGTATGGCCAGATCGGGCGTCGCAAAAAACTGCTCTTTACCTATTTGTTCCAAAGAACCCGTTCGGGTCAAAGCATCAATAATCTGTTTTTTAGTGCGCGCAAACAACACGGCCACCTGAGCCTCTTTCAAACGCTGCACCACACCCACCAACATCTCCTCTCCCGTAGCATCTAACTGATTGATGCCTTCGGCATCAACAATGACATAACGCAAATGCGGGTTTTGCGCCACACACGTCAACATCATATCTTCAAACGCACCCGAACTACCAAAATAAAGCGAGCCATCAAACCTCGCCATCGCCATGATGTCACATGTATCCAACGCGTTTACCTGAGCATCGCGCAACGCACCGTCTGGATGTCGCGACAACACGGCCACACGAGGTTTCATCGTCCGGTACAAATACAGAACCAGAGAAAGACCAACACCAATTGTAATGCCCACATCCAAATGCGGTGCAGACAACAGCGTAAGTACAAATGTCACCACTGCCACAATACCATCATGACGATGCACCTGCCATGCCCGTTTGATGGGCGCAACATGAAGCAAACTGGTCACAGACACCATCACAATAGCGGCCAAAATAGCCAACGGCATGTGATACAGCATTGGCGTAAAAAACAGCAGCAGCATAACAACAACCAAACCAGCCACCACAGAAGCAAAACCAGTTTGCCCACCTGCACGCAGTGTAACAGCCGACCGTACAAAAGATCCAGAAACGGGGAAACTTCGAAAAAAGCTACCGGCAATATTACTCAACCCTTGTGCCAGCAGTTCTTGATTGGCATCAATACGTTGTCTCGTTTGCGTGGCAATTGCCTTGGCAATGGAAATTGTCTCCATATACCCGATGAGAGAAATCGTTATCGTGGCACTCAGCATACTCGGTAATATGCCCCAATCAATAATCGGCAGAGCAAATGACGGAATACCCTCTGGAATGTTACCAACAACCAGACCACCATATATTTTTTCGAACCCAATCAGCCATGAGATTGCCGTTGCCGAAAGTGCCACAATGAGCACGTTGGGAATCTGGGGACTGATCCATCGAAAAATGACCAGCAACACAATAGCCGACACGCCCATAATCAACGTAGGGGTATGAAACCCGACTGAAATCGTTTCCCACATCCGCCACATCCGTTCATAGTGCGCCCCACCACGTGCCACCGTCACACCAAAAAGCTTGTCTATCTGCGACGTACTAATAATAATAGCTGCAGCATTGGTAAAGCCCAAGACGACAGGATGCGCCAAAAAATTGACCAGCGTACCCAAACGTAACAACCCCAACCCAAATTGAAACAAGCCAACCAACAAGGCCAACATAATGGCGAGCGTAATATAGTCTTGCCCGCTTTTTGAAAGGGGCTCCAGCACAGCTGCCGTCATCAGCGCAACCAGTGCAACCGGCCCAGTAGAAAGCTGCCGCGACGACCCAAACAGTGCACCAACCATAATAGGCACAAACGATGCATAAAACCCATAATAAGGCGGCAAATTTGCCAACTGCGCGTTGGCCATAGACTGCGGGATGAGCACCAACGACAGCGTGATGCCGGCCAGCAAATCGGCACGCAAAATTTTGGTGTCTTTAAGTTCGCCAATCCAGTTTAAAAACGGAAACAATCGAGGTAATAGTTTATTCTCACTCATTGCGTCTAATTTCTCACTTGCCCAATTAAAAAATACGCCTTATTCCAGTATAAACAAAATAGATCGGTATTAATCTGCCCAACGAAAGCACAAAGAGCAAGCAGAAAGTCTTGCCAAGCCCATCAGGTAAAGGCATCCACAAATCGGCACTTTTAAAAATCCTACACATATCAACAATTTAAACTTATATTCAGAAAGTTTGTTCCGCCCATATATATCACTCACAACCAGAAACCACATCTGAAAAAAGGGGTTTCTATGCACCATAGATACCGTTTTGTACGTCTCTTTTTTATCCTTATCGCCTTATCTGTTAGCCACCCAATCTTCGCCCAAGAAGAGACACCATCGCAAGGTTGGATAGGTCAACAAATAGACGCGCTTGGCGAACACATGGGAGCCGCAGCCACATTTCTATTTTCAGTCTTTTTCTATGACTTCGGCACGGGCATTCCACTCATCATCGTCGTCCTTGTGGGCGGTGGTGTTTATTATTCTTTCTATTTCGGTTGGTTAACCCTACGCGGATTTAAACATTCTATCGATGTCATCCGTGGCCGATATGACAACCCAGATGACCCTGGCGAAATCTCACACTTTAAAGCCCTCACCAGTGCACTGTCTGCAACCATTGGTCTGGGAAATATCGGTGGCGTGGCCGTTGCTGTAGGCATGGGGGGCCCAGGCGCTGTTTTTTGGATGATCCTCACGGCTTTTTTTGGCATGGCATCCAAGCTCGCATCTTGTACATTGGCCATCATGTATCGCCAAATACACCCTGATGGCCGTGTATCTGGCGGCCCAATGTACTACATGGAACATGGCCTTGCAAAAAAAGGCTTAAGACCTCTGGGTCGCACGATGGCCGTCTTGTTTGCTCTCTTAACTCTGGGTGGCTCCTTTGGTGGAGGCAACATGTTTCAAGCCAATCAAACGCTTGAAATTCTTGGCTCTGTTTCCCCATTCTTTAAAACCTACAATTGGTTGGTTGGTTTACTCCTTGCGGTCATGGTTGCAGTCGTCATCATTGGCGGCATCAAACGCATCGGCAATGTCACCTCACGTATTGTGCCCTTTATGTGTGGTCTTTATGTGATAACGTGCCTTCTTATCATTTTCACACACATCGCCGACGTGCCAGGTCTCATCGTTGAAATTTTCGCACAAGCCTTTAACCCACAAGCCGCTTTTGGTGGATTCGTAGGTGTTTTGGTTCAAGGTGTGCGTCGTGCCGCATTTTCAAATGAAGCAGGTTTGGGTTCTGCCGCATTTGTTCACGCAGCAGCCAAAACCAATGAGCCTGCCCGAGAAGGCATGGTCGCCATGATTGGCCCTTTTATAGACACCATTATCATCTGTCTAATGACCGCCTTAGTTTGTATGATCACAGGGGTTTATAACAATCCCGAATTTGCAGGCAAGGGCGTCTCCATGACCAGTGCGGCATTCGAAACCTTCATTCCTGGTGCCAGTTATGTCTTGGCCATTGTCGTGATACTCTTTGCATATTCCACCATGATTTCTTGGTCTTATTATGGCGAACGCGCTTGGGAATATCTCTTTGGTCTAAGGTCCATACTCATTTACCGCATTATCTTTGTATGTTTTGTTTTCCTCGGTTCTGTCACGGCACTAAAAAGCGTCTTAGATTTTTCCGATGCAATGATCTTAGGAATGGCATTCCCAAACATCATCTGTGGCATCATTCTCAGCCCACAAATCAAAGCGGTACTCAACGATTATTGGGCTCGGCTCAAAGCGGGTGAAATGAAAAGGTATTATTAGAGATTAAGAAAAAGCGGCTTCACAATAATCTGCTAAAAAAACGAAATATGACCAATCAAACCAAACACATTGTTGTTGTTGGCGCTGGCATTATTGGGTGTTCTATTGCCCATCATCTTGCCAAACAGGGCGCAAATGTCACCCTACTCCACACCCATGAACCCGGGCAAGGCACAACAGCCGTCTCATTTGCCTGGATCAATGGTCGAGATAAAAACCCACGTCACTACCACGACCTCAACCGTCGGTCCTTAGACCAATGGTCACGATTTGCGCGACAATTGGGCGCCGAATCTGCACTGACATGGGGAGGCGAACTTCGCTGGGCCGCTACGGAAGAAGGCGCAGAAGAAATTGTACAACGCGTGCGTACTTTGCAATCGTGGGGTTATCCTATTTATTTGCTCAATGCAGACGAAGTTGGCCAATTAGAACCCCAGCTCACCCCAGGCGACGTCATTGTGGCCTCCTACACCGACATCGATGGCCACGTCGATACGGGTGCTATTGTAAATGCCTGCATCAAAAACTTAGAACAACACAACACAACCATTTACAAAACACAAGTCATTGGTTTTCCCCAAAGTGAACACAAAATCCAAGCCGTCCTGACAACAGCAGGTGAGATCGCTTGCGACACCATAGTACTTGCTGCAGGTCCAGATACCGCAGATATCGCACACTTAGCAAACGTTCACGTCCCCTTATACGACACATTTGGCTCTACCATCATCACCGAACCCGTGCCACCCATCTTCAAAAGCGTCTCCGTCGTACACAGCCCACGAGACACACCGCCCCAAACCAACTTTCGGCAACTTCCCAATGGCTCGGTAATGATGCACGGAGGTGCCCACGGCCGTGTATTTGACGGACATTCACTGGGTCAAAAAGACGAAGAAATCCAAGCCGTTCAAAACGCCGTGGCACAATACGTTCCGGCACTCGAAGGCGCGCCCATTCGCGAAATACGCCAAGGTCGGCGCCCCATTCCCAAAGATGGGCATCCCATTCTTGGTTTTACCAAGCAAGTGCCCAATCTCTATCTCGCCGTTATGCACAGCGGTGTCACTCTCGCCCCAATTGTGGGTGAAAGCGCCGCCGTCGAAATCCTTGAACAAACACACATCGATTACCTCGAACCCTACCGGCTCTCACGCTTTGAATAAAAACGTCATATGACACACCCCGATCTCATACAAACCCACCTATCAGGATACACCACCTCAGGCGAAAACCACCGCACCAGTTCGCAATCTCAAATTTACCTCTACCAAAAACCCGATGCACCCGATCTTTTTCTCAAAATCAACGTCGGTAACACAGACGCGCCCCTCATTCGCGAAAAAGAAGCCATGGAGTGGCTACAAGGCAAACTCCCAGTTCCACGCGTAATTGCGTATCACAAAACAGGCAATACCACCTATTTGCTCACCGAACGTCTTTTAGGCATCAGTTCCCACTCCGAACCCTATAAACACACCCCAGAAACCACCATTTGTATTCTCGCCAAAGGTTTACGCACCATTCACAACGTGTCGGTTATAGATTGTCTACTGCCAAAATACACTTCCGATGACCTCATCCAAGAAGCCGAAAACAACATCCAAAACGGTATCGTCACAGCACAATCGCTCCAAAAACGCGGCGATACGCGTACACCGCAAAAAGCCCTCGCCCAAGTGCAATCTCTACACCCTAAAACCGCCCCCCTTGCTTTCACCCACGGTGACTACTGCTTACCCAATATTATGATCCACAACAACAAGCTCTCTGGTTTCATCGACTGGGGTTCAGCAGGCCTCAGCGATCCTCATCGCGACCTCGTTTCTGCCCAATACAGTATTCGCCGCAACCTCGGTGAAGAATGGATTGATCCTTTCTTCGACCAATACGGACGTCAGCATATCAGTGAGGATACGTTGGGATTTTTCAATGCAATCTACGAGTTGGCATGAGATACCCGAACCATCACATGGTTATCGACAAAAAAAAGCGAGTGGAATAATCCACTCGCTTTTCTTCTTTCTTCTTTCTTCTCACTTCTTACGCCTCTCAACATGTTGTTCATACATTTGCAATTGCTGTGCATATTTCCAGTCGTGATAGTCAGCAGTATCTCGATCTGGTTCAATCACCTCACCCGCGTGACACATCGCACCCATTGCCTCTTGAATCGAACCAAATGCGCCTGCTGCCACCGCACCCAAAATTGCCGAACCCAACAATACCGCTTCAGGCTCTTTGGGCAAATGAACCGGGCGCTGTGTGGCATTGGCATGTTCTTGAATCCACAACGCATTTTTGGTGCCACCACCACATGCATTAATCTGCTCAATTTTATAACCTTGTTTTTCCATCTCATCAATAATATGACGCGTGCCATAAGCCACAGCCTGAATCGTTGCATGATAAATTTGCGCAAGCGTATCATACGACATATCCAATGTCAAACCATCCACCACACCCCGCGCATCGGGATCAGCCTGAGGAGAGCGATTGCCGTGATGATCGGGCAAAATGTGTAAACGCTCCGTCCATTCTGAGCCCACACCTTTATCAGAAATATACCCATTCAACTCGGCATATACTGTGTTCAGTTCTTTACCTGTAAGCACATGCCAATATCGGTCGCCCTCTTTCACCATCCCAAATCGCTCAATGGTATGATCCAACAACGCACCCGTTGCACTTTGCCCACCCTCGCTCAACCACAACCCGGGCACCATCGCACTATAATACGGCCCCCAAACCCCCGGAATAAACCGCGCATCTTTCGACACCGCCATATGACAGGATGAGGTGCCACCAATCAATGCCAAAACGGGTTCACGCACACCCACACCAATCCCCCCCGCATGCGCATCAATAATCCCCACACCCACAGCCGTTTGGGTCGTCAAACCCAAGTGTGCTGCTGCTTCTGTGCTGAGCACACCCGCCTTTTCTCCCATCGGAGCCACATTGGAAGTCACCTTATCATCAGCAAACAAATCATCCAGTCCAATGGCATCAAAAAAAGACGAATCCCAACGCGATTCGTGGCCCAAATAAGTCCATTTACACACATTTGTACACAAACTACGCAAATCAGTACCCGTGGCCCGATAGACCATAAAATCGGCCAAATCAAAAAACTTGCCTGCTTTTTGCCACGTCTCAGGCAGGTTTTCTTTTAGCCACAACAACTTTGGGGGTTCTTGTTCGGGCGACATAATGCCCCCCACATATTGCAAGACATCATACCCACCCGCATTTATTCGATTCACCTGATCAATGGCCCGGTGGTCGCGCCATACAATAATATTGCGTGTCGCCTCTCCCGTTTCAGATACGGTTAACGGATTGCCCACTTTATCCAACACCACCAATGAACATGTGGCATCAAAACTAATGCCAATCACAGCCTCAGCCGACACACCCGCCTCAGCCACCGCACCACGCACCACGCGCCCCGTCTCTGCCCAAATATTCTCCGAGGACTGCTCATAAAAATCAGCCTTCGGATGAAATTCCAATATAGGCGACGACGACGAACCCAACATCACCCCATCCAACGTAAACACCCCAGCACGTACACTACCCGTGCCCACATCAACACCAATGACAACTTGATCTGCCATAATATTCCTCGTGTATTCATAAACTTACGTTTGCCGGTTTACTTTTTACTTTCTACTTTCCCCTTTTGCCTTTTCTCACACGCCCTTTTTACCACGTCTTTCAATTCATTAAACCGAAAGGGCTTTGAAATATGATAATCAAAAGCTTTTTTAACATCATCCTCCTCAAGCACATCCCAACCCGTCATCAAAATGGTTATCAAACCAGGTTCTATTTCTTTTAACTTCACAGACAATTCGTCACCAGACATGCCCGGCAATTTCAAATCTATTAAAGCCACATCATAGAACCCAACTTCAAACAAACCCAATGCACGTTCGGCCTCTTCAAACGGTGTGAGGTCATATTCGGCCAAAGCCGTCTGCAACACATCAAAAACAGCCTCTTCATCATCGACCACCAAAATACGCGCCGGTCTGGGTTTATCAGAATGGGTATCGTTTGACACACCTTCCTGCCACATCGGCAACCAGAGTGTAAACGTACTCCCTTTTTGAGGCGCACTCTTAACATCAAGATGCCCCCCCAAACGATTGGCGGTTCGATAAGCCATCGACAAACCCAACCCACTGCCCACATCTTGTTTGGTTGTAAAAAAGGGTTCAAAGATACGTTTTTGTGTTTCAGCATCCATCCCAACCCCATCATCACGCACACCAATCGCAACCTGATCTTTCGAAGCACGTATCGAAATCATAATGGTGCCGCCCTTGGGCAATGCATCAGCGGCGTTGGTAATCAAATGAGACAGCACATGGTGTAATTCAACCGGGTTGCCCTTAATGGGGGGCACATCTTCTAATGTTTCTTCAATCTCAATCTTTACACCCCGTTTCTTTGCACTGTCTTGCCATTGGGGTTTTGTGGCTTTAATGGCCTCACGCACAATCGTGTGTAAAGTGGTCACACGATCCAAAGGCTGCGAACCCGCTTCACGCACCGACCGATTCAGCTTTTGTACAAGGTCTTTGGCGCGCAGCGCATTGGCAGAAATCTTGTGCGCACATTCAAGAATTTTTTGGTCTTTACATTGCAATTCAATAATTTGGGCATAACCCAACACACCCACCAAAACATTGTTAAAATTATGGGCCACGCCTTGTGCCATTTCTTCTAAAGCATGCAACCGTTCCTGCTGAATAATTTCTTGATCTGCATGCACTTGTGCCTCGTTTTGTGCTTCTAAACTATGCACACGCTCAATCAAAGTCTGTTCTCGCGCTTGCAGCATCAGCACTTGTTGTCGCAATGCTTTGTTCTCTTCTAACAATGTTTCATTTTCGTCAGCCATGATTTCCTCTTGCTAAGATGAGGGATAAAACATCCTCGTAATTAAACTTCTGAAATCTTAGCGATCCAACCCGACGTAGCATCGCAACATAAAAATGCATCTCCAAAAAGTGCCAATCCGTGAGGTTCTGGATGGGGTTTAGGCACCTCAATACGATCGATCTCCTCACCCGATGACAGATCCAATTTCACAATCACCCGATCACCCGTATGAACCACCCACAAACCATCTTCAACACGCACCACACCATGTGCTCGTGTATAAGGCAGATCAAATGCCTTTACAATTGACCAATCATCTATTCGCACTTGCGTAACCGTTTGACTCTTTAAAGTGGTCAACCACAAGGTCCCCGAATCAAACCTGTCAAATTCAATACCATGCGTGCCACCGCCACCCGGCACATCCCACCGCGCTTGTGTCGCACCGGTTTCAGGATCTATCCGCAAAATTTCTCCCGATGTCGCATCGGTATCCCGTGCCGTACGCCATTTTGACCCCGCACCATTGGCAGCCAACCACAAAGAACCATCGCCCCAAGCCAACCCGCTTGTATTAGACGACTCACTCGGAATCTCTTTACGCACAGGGGTCACCCCATAATCATCCACTTCATCAAGAATGTCAATCAACGCCACCCGATCACTTATCTGATCAGCAACCCACAATCCATCATCCGTCACTTGTAAACCATTGGGCACAGAGTACGGTGCACGAAACAAGTTTTTAATTTCAACGTTCATAACAATCTCCTTTAACACAACGGTTTACAATGATGGTGATCTCGCCTATGATTTTTTTTGCCACTTGCCTTTGACGTTCTCCTGTCACCGACCTTCATTCCGGCAACGGCATATCTGGTTTATTGTAATAATATCCATGAAATACTTGCCAAAACGACGCCCCTTCATACCGCACCGTAAAGGCATCGACTCGCTCAACACCCGGGCGAAGTTTTGCTGGCCAAGGTTCTTCACGCGCCACTTCCATCACCACAGGTCCTGCAGCTTTGAGCGGTGTGACATCACGTGCAACTTTAACCGCACTTTGAATACGCTCCTGAATCATCTCACACGCATCCACGGGTGCCATATGAATTGCGCACAACTCCCCCAAGCCTTCTTTTACGGGTGCTGTTACAATACCTGGCACCCACCGCGCAGATTCTGTACATGCATGCAAATCACCCGATGTAAACACCCAAGGAATACCCAATTCTCCACACAAATAGGCTGCCAACTCCATTTCACCCACTTCATTGCCATTGACCCGATAAATCGTATTCCGGCTCATCGAATGCGCCAAACACCCATTGGGTGTGCCCGTCATCGAATGCATGCCCACTTGCACCAAAGCATCCATTCCTTTAGACAATCCGGGTAACCAGCACGGTCGGTCTACACCTTGCACCAAACGCACACCAGAAATCAACTCCTCTGGTAAAATTGTACGCCCAGCACCATGGGCATCGTTAATAACAATTTCTTTTACACCCGCAGCAAATAACCCTTTGGCAGCCGCATTCACCTCTGCCGTCAACAACCGCTGCATCTCAGATCGCTCAAACACACCCTTGGCTGTTTCGGCATACGCCTTGTGCCGAGGATCCCAATCATCCACACCTGCAACACCTTCTAAATCTGTCATCATATAAACCGATTGCACAGGCACAGGTTCCTCCTTTGGATCAGCAACAGCAACAGCCGTGCGCTTCTTAGGTGGTGGATCGTCGCGATCCAGTTCGGGTTGTGTCTTCGGTTTTAAAACCACCGTCTCCATAACAATCCCCCTTACATATCAAGCACACACAACTGCGCAGTTCCCGAGGCATCGCTATCATATAATATTTGCGAACCATCTTGCCGCCACACGGGGTGCATATGTGTTCCATCATGGGTATGATCGGTTACCATCGTCTCAATCAATGTTTCAGTTGTATTGGCCTCAACATCCACCAATTCCAATCGCGCTGCTTTTGTTTGATTGTTCACCACATCCACCACAATATATTTACCGTTGGGGGAGAAAGAAGGGTGGCCAATGCCTTTTATACAGGTAGTCGCCAAACGTTCGGCGCCCGTATCCACATCCGTCAATACCAACTTGTTTCCATCTGTCCCCTCAAATGGGGTGTTGGTCAAAATTTCATGCCCATTAGGATGCCACAGCGGGTGATTGCCAAATTCACCCACGCGTTTCAACCCCGACCCATCGGCATTCACCACATACATATCCTTAACACGGGGTAACTCACCATATAGCTTATCAAAATGAATCTCATTCGTAAACACAAACATAATCCGCGACCCATCCGGTGACCACTTGGTATGTTTGATAAACAAATGCCACTGGGTAATCTCATCGCGCCGAGGGTGAATAGCCACACAATCGGCCAACGTGACCAGTTGCCGAGACGCACCCGTATCTAAACCTTGTATAAACATACCGTGTGTGTCTTTCATTTTAACCACATCATCATGTGCATAATCTCCATGATGTGTAAAATGTGTATTTGCATGTCCCGTTGGGCAAATCATGCGCAAATCACCAACATGCGAACCCGTTTCACCTGTGTCGGGGTTCACCCACCCAATCAACCGTCGATCACCATCGCGATCTTTAAAATAGATGCGCGATCCATCTACCGCCCATTGTGCCATTGCCCCGTCATTGGGCGACATCACACGCGAATGCGCGACCGTCTTTAAATTGCCCCCATCGGCATCCATCACACAAATTTCACCTGTCTTCGATTGGGGTGTCGCCATCCGACTAAATGCAATTCGCCCATCTACAGTTGACCAGGGTGGCAAATCGTAATACCCATGCACAGATCGCTGGTCACTATTCGTCACCTGCAAAATTGCGCGCCCTGTTTTGGCATCCTGAATTGTAACCGCTTCACGCTCCATAAAACCTACCCTTAAATTTCACTGTTCAAAACCCAATAAAAGCGGTATTTATTACCCAACATCATGCAACCTTCCACAACACAACAAGGAGCAGTCCATGTCTAACAAAACCGTCATCACCACCGACAAAGCCGCTTTACCCGTAGGCCCTTATTCACAAGGCATTCGCGCAGGCAACTTCATATTTGTCGCAGGCGAAAAAGGCATTGATCCAGCAACTGGTAAAATTGTTGAAGGCGGCATAGCAGCCGAAACCCGCCAAACCCTTGAAAACATCAAAGCCATCCTCGAAGCCGCAGGTGCCACAATGAACGATGCCGTACGCGCAGTCGTTTATCTCACCGATCTTTCAGCGTTTCAAGAAATGAACGCAATCTACGCCGAATATTTCACAATTGACCCACCTGGGCGCACGACAGTTGAAGTCACAGCTTTGCCCGCAGGTGCACACATTGAAATCGAAGTGACTGCATTGGCATCTTAAGCATATCATTGTTGCTGAAAAAGAAACACATTGCGGTGCGGCGATTGCATCTGCCAGCCATAATGCTCAGCAAGCCACATCATCGTCTCTACGTGATAAAAACACACATGTGTTGGATCACGTGCATAGCTCCAATCTAGAAGCGCGAGATCTTCTGACCACACCTCCGTCATCACAGCGAGCCACCCCCCCGGACGAAGCACGTGATGAAATCCGTCAAATTCTTTTTCCGGATAAAAAAAGTGTTCAACCGTCTCAGTACATGTAATAAAATCATACGAACGTCGAAGCACAGTTTTATCGGGTGCAAAAACCGGATCGTAGTTCGCGGTTGGAAAGCCTTTTTCTTCAAGCATCAATGAAAGCGTTGGCCCGGGTCCCGAACCATAATCCAACCCCATGTCACCCAATTGGAGCAATTGAACCAGAGGGTCGGCAACCCGACTTAGGAAATCGCGATACCCCGCATCTGTCGGATCATTTTCATGCGCTTCATATCGTGCAATCTCGTCCTCAAAACCAAGCCACTGCTCAGGAGCCAAAAACACCAACCGACAAACATCACATCCAAAATAGTCTCTTTGATGTGCGTGTTCAAACGCACGCACTTGTATTGCTTTGCATAATGGACACTTGAATGTTATTTCCGATAAGGACATAATTTTTATCTGCTACCGAGAAACCAACGACCACGCCTCGAACCCACCATCCAAACTATACGTTGCCTCAAAACCTTTGCTGCTAAAATAGTCTGCCGCACCTTGGCTCATATTGCCATGATAACAACACACAATTAAAGGCTGTGTTTTATCGGCTTGTTGCAAAAATTCCTCTACGTTTTCGTCGTTCACAAGTTTGGAATTGGGTATATGCCCAGCTTGATAAGACATCGGATCTCGAACGTCTATCACCTGTGCCTGGTTCTCCTTGATCAATTCCTGTGCCTCTTGCACATCAATCCGCTTATAACTCATAGTATGTCATACCTTATTTAACTGCGCTTCAATATTTGCAACAATCACCTCAAGCTCATCTGCAATACTCACAGTCAATGCATCCGTGGGTTCTTCTAGCGCTGCAAATTGAGATTCTAACATCCGTGCGCCCATAAAATGATCTTCTCTGCTCGTCATACGCGCATAGATGGTATCATAATCCCCCATCAAATACACAACACAACAATCCACCAATCCATCTGACAAAAGATCACGGTAAGACTGCTTTAACGCCGAGCACGCCAAAACGGCATAATTTCCCGCTTGGTTACCCTCTTTGAGTATCTCATTGAGGCGCATCAACCATGGCTTGCGATCATCATCATTCAAAGGCTGACCACTGGCCATCTTATCCACATTTGATTGCGGATGAAAATCATCGGCATCCAAAAAAGAATATCCCATTTTCTCAGCAAGCAAAATACCCACAGAGCTCTTGCCCGAACCACAGACACCCATAACTATAATATCCATAAACAACTCCTATTATCACCGACCAATAACCTGTGACATTTCATATTCAAACAAATTTGGATCATTTGGATACGGCATCGTTCGCCCTGTCTTTTCAAATCCTATTCTCCAAACGCACTGGGCGTATCTTGCAATGCCCGCAAACGAACATCTTTCAGAGTCATAGCTTTTTGCGGTGTAATCGGTTCAATTGTGATCATCATTAAAAATATCAAAGCGGACGGCACAACACAGTACCGTCCGCTTTTTTACATTGGGTCATTTATTTTTTTGCGCGACGTGTTTTCTTTGCTTTCTTGCCCTTCTTTGCAACCGTGCCTTTTACCGCCTTATTGCCCGCTTGCAATTTTGCAGCTTGGCTGGCTGAACCAATGTACATATTGTTATATGCATCTTCCGATGATCTAAACGGCCCGTCATAATCCTTACCGTGCCAGTTCAAATTCGTGTCCATCGGATTGGGATTGCCAGTTTCTTTTTTGCGTTTGTCAATCCAAGCATTCATCCGCCCACGCAACAGCTCAACCATCTCGGGTTCTTTGGTCGCCAAATTCTTCGTTTCTCCGGGGTCTTGAATCAGATTGTACAATTCAATCTCGGGTTTGAAATGGAAGTCAGGTTCCAATGCCACAATCAATTTCCATTCGGGTGTACGCCAACCGTGTTTGCGCATCCAGGTACACTCGGTAATATAAAACTCCGATTCATGTGTCAACCGTGTACCACGCACCATCGGCATCAAATTTTGACCATCAAACTGGGTCTTCGTTTTAACACCCAACAAATCCAAAATCGTTGGCACCAAATCTTTGTGCTGATTATATCCTGACACACGTTTGCCTTCGGGCAACTTCCCTGGCAACCGCATCATCAAAGGCACTTTCAGCGTACATTCATAAATCCCGTGATGATCAAAATAACAATCGTGCTCATCCAATGTTTCACCATGATCACCATTTAAAACCACCAATGTGTCATCACGTAAACCAAGCTCATCTACCCGTGTCAAAATCCGTTGAATACATGCATCCATATAAGCCACTTCACCGTCATATTGTGCAACCACATGGTCGGCATCGGTAACGCCCGGTGGCATCCAACTTAAGTGGAAATCGCGAAAGGGCTTAAACGCTTTAACAGGTTCCATCGATTTCTTCGACGGATCACACGGATCTTTGCTGTAAAACATTGTGTCATATGGGGCAGGTGGCAAATAGGGTGCATGTGGATCCATATGCCGCAAAAACAAACAAAACGGCTTATCACCCGATGCCAATCGTTCCAACTCAGGCAAAGTCACATCGTTCAACAACTCGGCTTTGCGCAAAGGCCGTTCTTCCCAACTGCCCCACGCAGGATAATTCAAATACGCATCAAACCCACGCGAACTCGGGTTGCCCGTAAAACCCACACAAATCGTTTCATATCCCTCTTTTTTTAACATCTCAGGCAATGTCATCACTTTATTCGTCAATCCACCCTTATGACGCAACGCCACCACTTCCGTCGAAAAACAATCCATCCCCGTCAACATCGATGCATACGCAGGTGTCGTTGGCACATGCGGGCTAAACGTGTTTTCAAACAACACACCTTGAGACGCAAACTTATCGATATTGGGTGTCGTCAACCGATCATAACCATAACAACTCATATGGTCAGACCACAAACTGTCTATACCAAACAAAATTAAATTCTTCTTCCGCTTTGCCATGCTTCCTCCAAGAATCAAGCAGAGCGCGAAACACGTGGCGCTGAGCGTTTAAATTCTTATCGCCCAGCACGCTGCACTTTGCGCTTTTAGTTG
>Ga0115002_10004200_pt1 | contig 17564 bp, 18 predicted proteins | sample ArcticOcean_MG_C_8_FD_89576 | JGI IMG/M metagenome (GOLD analysis project Ga0115002, IMG submission 89576) | Marine microbial communities from western Arctic Ocean - ArcticOcean_MG_CB11_86 | ecosystem: Environmental > Aquatic > Marine > Oceanic | place: Arctic Ocean: Canada Basin | collected... | reverse complement strand
TGGTCGACGACGGCGCAGTGAAAGCTATTCAGAGAAGGGCTAATCTGTTACCAAGTGGAGTGGCAAACGTACAAGGACATTTTAGACGGGGTGACCTTATTGGTATCCTAGATGACACCGGGACAGAACAAGCCAGAGGAATAGTTCGCTTCGATGACCGAGAAATAGTTCGGATTTTAGGTTTACACACCGAAGATGTAAAAAACACTCTGGGTCCCGAAAAAGGCCATATCGTAATGCGTCCTGACTGGACTGTCCTAGCTGGAGAGGAAGGAAAACCTTGAATACGGCGCACACAAAAAAAAGCATCGATGGAATGGTGAGATCAGTGGCTCAGTCTGCCAAGCATGCCGCAAAGTCCTTGGTAAGATCAACCGCCGACCAAAGGACTGCCGGTCTGAAGGCAATGGCGAGTGAATTGTGTGTCCAAAAAGAAGCCATCATAAAAGCCAATGCCCTTGATCTTGAAACTGCCAAGAAGAACGGCATATCTGCGGCTATGTTGGACAGGCTGGACCTTGGCGAAAATGGAGTTAAACAAATTGTCGATGCCGTCACAGAGGTCTCTAAACAGCCTGACCCATTGGGTATTGTTGAGGAGCAACAGTTGCGTCCGAATGGACTCAAAGTGGGACGCATGAGGATACCCCTCGGCGTGATAGCAATGATTTATGAAAGTCGTCCCAATGTGACTTCCGATGCTGCTGCTCTTTGTTTGAGGGCTGGAAACGCAGTCATTCTTCGAGGAGGATCTGAAGCATTCCACTCCAATCAAGCAATCGCTGAAGCTTTGCGGAGCGGATTATCTAAAACCCTAATCCCTACGGATGCGATACAACTAATAACTACCCCAGATCGCGGCGCAGTAGAAGCATTGTTACAGCAAGAGAGATGGATAGACCTAGTAATACCTAGAGGAGGAGAAAGTCTCATCCGGGCAGTCACCGAAAAAAGTAGGATCCCCGTCATTCAACACTATAAAGGTGTCTGTCATATATTTATTGATAAGAGTGCCCTACAAGAGAAAGTTCCTGGAATCGTTAGTAACGCTAAGGTCCAACGACCAGGAGTCTGTAATGCCCTTGAGACTCTTCTAGTACATTCTGACATAGCTGACGCTATCCTGCCCAAGATCGGAGCTCAACTTACAGATGAGGGTGTAACTATTCGTGGTTGTAGCGAAACCATGAAGATACTGGAAGGATTTGATATCACACTTGCCACTGAAGAAGACTGGCATGCTGAATACCTAGATCTAACCCTCGCTATCCGTGTAGTACCTAGTCTGGAGTCAGCTATAGATCACATAGCTGACTATGGCTCTTCGCATACTGAAGCGATTATAACCGAAGATGAAGCCAGTGCAGCGAATTTCATTTCCGCCGTTCAATCTTCCACAGTTTTAGTCAATGCCAGCACTCGATTCGCTGACGGAGGAGAATTAGGCCTGGGGGCGGAGATAGGGATTTCCACTTCAAAACTACACGCCTTCGGACCGATGGGAGCTAAAGACCTCACCACTCGTAAATTTGTCGTCCACGGGGAAAACCATATTCGTGTCTGAGTAGGCTCCTAATCCAGCAAGAACCCTGAAAGCCCGATAGTAAAACCCAAATCAGATGCATTTTCAGTAACCCCTAACGCAAAGGCTGCATCCAACTGCCAACCTGGATTAAGCAGATAGGTACCACCCGCCTGGATGAAACCCAAGCTACCGCCGTTTTGGATAGACTGAATCCGTTCAAAAGCAATCTCCGTGAAGGCTCTTAACTCTGGCATGAGTATCCCCTTACTAATTACGAAACCAAAGATTCCAGAGTAGAACGAATTATCCCGTTCATTCCTGTCGATCATCACTCCTGGCATGACTCCCACACCCCAATCTTTATCAGTGGAGGTTGGATCTTCCCAAGGCATACGGACATTCCATTCCACTGAAACACGTAACGAAGGCCTGACTCCAGACCCTTTGAATTCCTGTGATCCCGTCGGAAAATCGGCATGTACCAATGCCGCCATCGCAGGCTGTCCAATATCTTCGTCACCCGCTGAAAACGCCCACTTAATACCGATGGACATATCCGAGAAACCGTCCACTGAACTGGAACGGTCCTGCAATTCATTTGTCGTTCTTCTAGTATACCAATCCGACTCCAACCTTGCCTCGACATCAGGAAATATTCCTAACCGAAACAGAAACGGAGTACTCATGTTTTCTATATTTCCTGGCTCAAATCTTGTTCGGGCCGTAGCAAAAGAGCCTTCTACTTGCAGCATACCTGGGTTGACAACGGAACTCGACTCCACAAAGTCTGGACGATCAGTAACCAGGGATTCTTGAGCAGCTAAGACCACTGGAGATAGTAAAAGAACCGTGAGAATTGAGAATGAGATATACTTCATACTAATTTTGTTGATACTGGTCTTTTCCAGGCTAAATATTGGAGTGAATTAGTCTAGGCTCATTTATATTTTAGTCTCGCCTATAACCTATGGACGGTCAAGTCCCCCCATCCCAAGAGATATGACCTATGACAAAAGGCCCGAACTCTATTCAGGCAGGTGCGAACCCTCCTGAAAAAAGACGCGAGCCTTCTATACAAACTTTGAATCTGTCGATCGTACTACATATACTAGATCCTAAGTCAGGTGCCTTATCCCATCAGCCTGTTCTTGATGTTCATCATAACAATCATCACTGCAGCAGCAGCAGTAACCGTTGCCAAGCCTTCATTCATGCCAGTGATAATAGGACCGAGGGCCGGAACAGCATCGAAAGCATCACCCATATAATTAAGTACGAGGGCTGTAAGAAAGAGGCGAGTCTGGTCGTCCGGACCAGCCATAAAACCACCTAGCGCACCGACCACCACCATAACTAGCCCCATTTGGGGGAAGGAAACGCCGAAATGTGCTAACAGCGAAAGTACGACTGCGACACCTACGACATTCCTATTACTCAATAACGCACCCATAGAATACCTCCAAGCTAAAGAAACTTAGGATATAGCACTTCGTTGAATAGGGGACGTTTTATCGAAATGCGCAAATCCTGGCAATAGTCCACAAGGAAATATTGACTAAAATGTTAACATCCTTCAAATCGCTGCATTCCTTCGCCTTAGTTCATTCCTGGAGGGGTTATCCGTCGCTTCGTCGCCTGTTCGAATGCGAATGCCAGTTCAATAAGACGAGGCTCCGAACATGCTGAACCGGTAAAGCTCACTCCAAATGGCCGCTGCTTAGGTTCAAACCCTTCTGGAAAATCAGGACCGAAACCATCCATAACAAAGGCAAATGGCACAATCACCGTAGGATATCCAGGTTTTGCTGCAATTCCTGCTCCACTGGAAGCTGGAAAAAGGAGTGCGTCCAATTGATTTTCTTCCATAGCCTGGTCAATCCCTCTAGCTCCATTTAGTTCGAGATCCCTAGCTCTATCAGCTTCATAGGTCGCTCTATCAGCTTCGAGATCAATTTCATCCGACCCATCCAACCGCGCCTGATCATATTTGATAGCTCCCGAGGCTCTATGATCGAGGTTCCACTCCCGAAGCTCTGTGAGGGTCTTCACTGGAGCAGACTCTCCTAAACTAGCCAACCACAAGTTGAAGTCGCGCTTCATTCCGTAGTCCAGAACACTGCTTCCTCCGTTAGTTAGCAGACTAGTCTTCGGGTCTGGGTCTACAATACTCGGAATATCGGCGGGATCGACGATTATGGCACCCTGATCTCGAAGAATCTGAATGACTTCGGCCATGACAGTCCTCCCTTCATCACTCATTCGGGTCTGATATCGGTCAGTCCCTGGTACCAATATAGAATCGTAATACGACGCCCGTGGAATCCCGATCCGGGCACCTTGAAGCCCATCGGTGTTAAGGAATGGCGTGTAATCTCCATTTGTAGGCGCTTCACATCGAGACGTAGCAGGATCATTGGGGTCCACGGTACCTTCGAGGGCTCCTAAAAAAATAGCGGCGTCTGTAACGGTGCGTGCCATTGGACCTGCAGTATCCTGATCGGCCGTAATCGGAATGATCCCCCAGCGGCTGATTCTTCCAACAGTGGGCTTGATACCCGCCAACATGTTCGAGTTCGCAGGTGACAGAATCGATCCTGATGTCTCAGTACCAACGTTCGCCGCCCAGAAACTCATGGCCGTACCGATCCCCGAGCTAGAACCGCCGACTCCCATAACTGGACGACCGTCGTTCCTTCCATCCCTTGGATCTCGACGGGGGTCATATGGATTTAGCCCATAGCCACCGACTGCGCTATAATTTCCAGGCATTCCCGCTGCGGTGAAATTAGCTAGTTCGGTCATGACTGTCTTGGCTAGGATAATCGCTCCGGCCTCCCTCAAGTTCTCTGTCAGAGTTGCCTCGTAGGGAGGGATGAAGCCTTCGAAAGCCATGGCTCCACCAGTAGTTGGCAAGTCCCTGGTATGAACATTGTCTTTCAAAGCGATGGGAATGCCATGAAGTGGACCGCGTACATTGCCTTCAGCTCTCTCTCGGTCTAGACGATCAGCATCCTGAAGCGCATTAGGGTTAATAGCAATCACAGCATTCACCACTTCCTCGTACATGGCAATCCGAACCAAATGAGCTTCGACCAACTCACGAGATGTAAGGCTGCCGTCTTCCATTGCACTTTGCATTTCAGGAATGGTCGCTTCAACGACATCGAATCGTGAAGAGCCTTCCTCTCCAGCTGTACAGCCTAGGATGGAAGTAACTATACATAAACAGAGAGCTAGAACATGACGGTATGCAGTGAACATCAGGAGACCTTCCTTTCAGTACCGAGATCTGGCGACCCCCTTGGTCAACCAGCTAGGAAGTCAACATAAGCCAGCCCTCTGTTCAGGGCCACTTTAACCTAAGGGAATTTTTTCTTTCAGAGTCAGGTTTCGACTCAAATATCACCGCTGTCTTTATAATTCAATCTTGATTTGAGATGTCGATCATTATTGACATCAGATCGTTCTGCTAAAACTCTAATTAATCCTATTAAGATTACCTAGGATAGGAGGTATTTTTACTGATCTGCCATACGTGATATGCTATGAATATGAGTAGAATATTAGTGAACTCCACAGCCTTTCTCCTTTTTCGATCCTTTTAACGCAAAATATTCCGATCAATCAAGGTAGTAGGTCATGGCATGACCTGCCCTTTTCAAGCTTCAAGATTGGTGCTAGAGGGGGTTCACCCAGAGGATGCCTGGGGACCTGTAATGAGACAGATCGCGGTCGCACTAGGAGATGTATCGATGGAAAATGTAGTGGCTTATATCCAAACACTCCGAAAAGAAAGCACGACCAATGAAGATATATGAACAAATTACAGATGCAGAGTGATAGTACAATGCCAGAACCCCCACACGGCAGTTACAAGCCTGTCTCATAATCGAAACCAGACAATTTAGCTTGCAATGGGTTCCAGACCTTTCATACTATCTCTTACCAATGATCTCTACTCAATCTAAAAAAACACGGCTGGAACAGGGCCTAATATTAGCTGCGCTCATCGCTGCGGGTGAAGCTGCCTTCCTCCTGCCATTCGTCCTGGCAAGAGTTTTTCGGCCGACTTTTCTTGATGTGTTCGGCATTAGCAATTTCGAACTGGGCACAGCGTTCTCTCTCTATGGGATAGTGGCGATGGGATCCTATTTCGCAGGAGGACCACTGGCCGATCGCTTCTCCGCTCGTAAACTCATGGCTGCCGCTCTCAGTGCTACTGGTATAGGGGGCATAGTCCTGGCTGGCATTCCTTCAGTAAAAGTGATGAACGTACTGTGGTCGGTATGGGGAATGACTACCATACTACTTTTCTGGGCTGCAATGATTCGCTCAACACGCGAGTGGGGACAGTTATCCGGGCAGGGCAAAGCGTACGGTTTTCTCGACGGAGGTCGAGGCTTACTAGCTGCTGCTATCGCATCTATCTCAGTATGGATATTTGCGTCTTTGTTGCCCGACCGAGCTATAGCACCAATAACAGCAGAACAGCGTGAAATGGCTTTCCGTGCAGTCATCTGGATATTCACTGGCCTAACAATGGCTATCGCCCTTTTAGTATGGAAAATCATTCCGGACACTGAACCCTCAAGGTGCACTAATACTGGGACAAAATTTTCACTTCAGAACATAAAATCTGCTTGTCGAATGCCGTCTGTCCGCCTGCATTCAATTATCATCGTATGCTCTTATGTTGGCTATAAAGCTACCGACGATTTCTCCCTCTTGGCACGTGACGCACTAGGCTTTGATGATGTTGGAGCTTCGAGCGTTGGTGCTCTCGGTTTTTGGGTCCGAGCCCTGGCAGCGATAGGTGCTGGATATCTCGGAGACCGGATAGAATCTTCTAGAGTAATCACCTGGGGATTCTGTTTCCTTATCGCTGGCAGCCTGCTAATTGCCTCCGGAGCAATGATTAACGTGGCATGGATGCTGATCATGACAATTGCCGCAACTAGTGCAGGGATTTACGCTCTCCGGGGGGTATACTTTGCTCTACTGGAAGAGGGGGGTGTACCGTTAGCTACGACTGGAAGCGCCATTGGTGTTGTCTCATTTATCGGTTTCACTCCAGATGTGTTCATGGGCCCACTTATGGGGATTTTATTAGACAATTCACCAGGGACACTCGGGCACCAGCACGTCTTCGCTTCCGTAGCTGCGTTCGGCTTTATTGGACTAGCCGCAACAGCGCAATTCAGAAGGCTCACTCAACCCCTCTGACACCAACTTGCTACAATAAAGCCAGAGATGTCAGTTGTATAAGACCTTGGGGTCATACCCCCTCTTCTATAGCAAACTCTACCATATATAGTATTTATATGGCTTTCGTTGACATTTTATCTATATTTTTGAATAGGACCACTAACAATCCTCAGATGGAGGGCCAATCAAGATGATTAGGCGCACCTGGTTGCAATCAGCCATTTTGACTTTCATTCTGATCACTGGAACCCAGCACAACAGCCTGTCAGCACAAGGTATCGGTATAGCAACAAGAGCGGGAACGATGGGGATTGGGCCAGAAATTACTTTGGGGTTCTACGAAAGATTTGCGGTCAGAGGTGGATTTGGAAAAATAGACTGGAGTTTCATGCCAGAAATTCCAACCTCTCTTTTCGGACTAAATTTTGGCCTACCAGGAGTAGATGCATCCCTGACTGAGACCAAAGCACTTTTCCCTGAGACATTAAATGTTGGAGCTGACATTTACTTGACTTCACATCTGCGTATTACTGGTGGTATCCTGCTACAAACTGGAGAGATGGGGCTTGAAGGAACTGTAGCTAGAACTGGAACGATCACTATAGGATCAAAAACCTATCCGGCATCTGAGCTAGACTCTTTTAAGGGCACATTGTCAGAGAATCAAAACTACATACCCTATGCCTCGATTGGACTTGGGAATCATTCTGAAAGAGGGTTTGGGCTATTTACAGAAATCGGGGCGGCCTTTCACGGGAAAAGAGTCTTGACTCTTTCGGCGAAGGGAAATGTTACGGGTAGTGCTGACTTTCAGACTGAACTTGCTAAAGAAAGGACGAGTCTTCAAGAAAAACTCGACAGCTATTTGAGGATCTGGCCAATACTAAATATCGGAATAAGGTTCAGTCTCTAGCCTCGGTTTTTGCTGCCAAAGATACACTTTTCATTTCTAGCATTTCTCAGCCAGGACTGTCATATTGGTCTAGCTTATTATTATCCTTATTAGCTGTGTACGCCCTTAACGAGAGCTTACTATGAGAGCAGGTTTCTCTTACCTGGCAACAATTCTGATTTTGAACCCGATCAGCACATACGGACAAACTACAGATGACTTCATAAATGGCGTCATTGGTGTTGTTCCTAGGGTATTTGTTGAATGGTCGATAGAAAACACCATAGAGATAGAAGAAAAATCCTATACAAACCAAGTGGAAGAAGTATTCTATCGAACGTTACTAGATGGCGGAATCGAAGTGATATCAGTTTATGACTTTGTGGGTGATATCCGAGAAGCCAATGTGCTAGACTGCAACATCACCGTAATGAGGAACGAAAACTCAGACCAGATCACTGAAGAATACTACACAGAACTCCGACAAATGGTCGTTAAATGGAGTGATTTTTCCAATTGGGCCCAATCCTCATTAGAGTCCCCAGGAGATTTAGTACCATTTTTCAATTCTACAGCCACTTGGTCCTCTTCCGGAACTTACCTGTCAGGGATAGAAGGATTCGGCACTGAAGGTGCCCATGGAATCGGTACCTCTTGTGCTGAAACTTTTATCGAGGAATGGGATAGAGTAAACAACTAAGGAGAGCCGAATTTGCATTCTCATTCTAGAAATAAGTTGATTGTTGCCTGTATCACCGCCTCTGCGTTGGTCGGAATCGGGTACTGGATTCAACCTAAAACAATGAACTGCCCCGCCAATATTCCCATAGAGGTGACTGGAGAGACCGAGGCCCGATGGGGGGATTTCGAGGACCCATATTTCTCCGCCACGATCACCGAGACCGATGAAGAATGTTCGGTCGACGAGGCGGCCCTTCCCTCTCTGGTCATGACTATCAACGTCACCGGAGCAGGACACATACTTGATTCTGCTCGTACCCAAGCAGCAGAGCGTTTGAGATTTGATATAATCATCAAAGCCTTGGACAAACAAGGAGCTACGTTGAACGAGCAATTTGTCACAAAAACCATAGATACAAAGGATATTTCTACCGATACCAGCAGCATTGACTGGTCCCACACCATCAAACTTGAGGCAGAACAAATAGGGAGGTTCGATCGGATCAGCGTCCATTGGGCATACTAGAGCCAACAGAAACTTGAATACTTACATTCCATCAAAACATTCCAAGGAGATACAATGTACAAGCTAAAATTACACTCATTTATTTTTCTGATTCTCTGCATTTTCCCTGCCAATTCTATTGAAGGACAAGAATCTTTTGAGCCAGTCGGAGAATACCAACTGACAACCTTTATTTCAGAACTCGGTATGAGCGTATCCGCCAACCTTGAAATTATCAGTAATGAAGGCCAGTACTCTGCTCGTCTGAGAAGTGATATTGATCCTGAAGGTTCCATAACGTCAGACGTGAAAATAGAAGGACGAGAGATAAAACTCGGTGTCAGAATGCCCGATGGAGATATATCAATCACCCTATCCATCGCGAGTGACGATAGTTTAACTGGCAGCTGGGGTACTGACGGAATGGGAGGGGCTTTTACGGGAAGAAAAATCCGTTAAAACATGAATACACTCAAGCAAGGCTACTCAATAGAAATAGAACCCGCATCGTACGTAATCGACCTCTTAAATGTTAAACTTCAATCGAGCAAAGAATTTTTTCGATATGGGGGCTATGGGAGAGTAGGCTTGATTTTGCCATCTTTTGACACTTTTTTTAGTTTCATGGTACCGTTGTACTTCGATTTCTGCACTGCAAAATCAAGGAGCAGATGATCATGGCAGATAGGATGAAAGGAATTCTGGCCTACAGTGCCGTTGTCTTTATCTTTCTGTTGGGCTGGCGCACCCTGGACATAAGTGACCTCATGGGTAATGGGCCAGATCTTATACCCAGTCCAACCCTCAGTTTTGTAGCTCTAGCTTTGGTTACAGGATTGTTTTTCGATTTTCTCGTCCAATACACAAGCCTCACTGCAGTTAAAACGGCTATGACCATGGGAAGTGTCAGAATCCTTTTTTACGACATCTTCGGAATCATGAGCGGTAGTCAAGATATTACAGGGGCTTTCGTCGATATTCTTTTTACCCTCACCCTCTCTTATGTAACAGGAAAGACCTACGAAAAAATTGTTAAACAAACCCCAAGTTCCACTTTTACACCCTGAACCGCAGATTTGCTGAGAATCAGTACGTTAGCATAGTATGAAGAATCACCCTGACAAATCTGGGTAACTCTTTTATTTCTCCAATGGAGGCTTTGTTGTGATGAGTTTCAAAAAGGTATTGGCTGGTATCGGCACTACTACTTTAATTATCCTAGTCGGTTGCCAGGCTCCAAGTGAAACTGGAGGACCAATCACAAAAGGAGGAGACGACAGGACTGGAGAATATGAAGCTATAGCCAACTGGTGGAAGCCAGCACCAGACCATGATGATACTTGGACTTGGGGACAAGTATCCGGGGTAGCTGTAGACACTCCTGACAGGATCATTGTTGGGATTTGGGGCGACCGGAATTCTGACGGTGAAGAGAGAGATGGAGGCACTAATTACCTGGCGGTAGTGGATAGAGACGGCAATATCACCGAGCGATGGATGCAATGGGACTCGATTTTCAATAAACCTCACCAGATCTATATCAGTCCGTATGACCCCGATCGCCATGTATGGGTTGTAGAACGCGGTGGCGGAAGAGGAGTCAACATGCAGATCCTCAAATTCACAAATGATGGAAGTGAATTAGTGATGAGATTAGTGGACTACGACCATCCCACAACTAGAGCAGAAGCTCGAGCCAACCCCAATCCTGGACCTTACACGTATGGAGATCCCGCAGTCATGGCTTTCCTGCCAGATGGGAGCTTCTACGTCGGTGACGGTTATTGGAATTCACGAGTTATAAAATACAATGCTGACGGCGAGTACCTGATGGAATGGGGAGAACTCGGCAGTGGGCCTGGGCAGTTTGATTTAGTCCACGGAGTTGCAGTAGACCGAGATCGAAAAGTCTATGTAGGTGATCGCACCAATAACCGCATCCAGGTTTTCACTGAAGACGGAGTGTACATTGAAGAATGGACTGATGTTTCTGACCCTGTGGGCGTATTTATTGATGAAAACGAAGCAGTCTGGGTGATTTCAGCGAGTTTGAATCGATTACTTAAGTACAATAAGAAAGGTGAACTCCAGTACTACCTTGGAGCTTACGGTGGAACCAGGGGAGGCTTTGTGGGAGGGCTATCCCGTCCACATCAGATCGATGTGGATCAAGAGGGAAATCTCTATATCGCTAGCTGGGATGGTGGGTGGATGGACAAATATGTCCCCAAAACTGACAGCGATCCAAACAAGCTGATCGGACAACCACTTATTTTAGAGCCCTAGTATCCACTGTCAGGTGTTTTCTGGGGAATATGGGAGGCATCTACGATCCATCCTTCCGACTCGATGACCTTTTGTGTCATCGAGCGAATCCAAACTGACACTCACTGCTTAGAAGATGCTACTTTTAAATTACCTCCCTACCTTATAGGTTACTTGAGAGTGGTTTTCATTCGCAGACATAAATAGGCATTAAAGTCACGTACGATTCTTTACCAAGAGGACTTATGGAAGCACTGGACCCAAAGCGAGACTCATTTCAACGGGAAGCAACTGAGCTTAGACTTGGCCAAGTGCAAATCCGTCAGGAAGTCGAGCTCGTCATGGTAGACCTTCCAGAAGATCAAGCTGAACCACTTTTTGAACGTGGTTTCCTTCCAGGATGTCGCATCTGTCCTGTCCGCTCCTCTCCGGCCGGGGATCCAATAGTTGAAGTGGACGGTTCGCTGATGGCTCTTAGACGCGAGACCGCCAACTGTCTTTGTGTCCGCACCCTTAGTGACCTGTAACTTTGCCATAACGCTTCAACATCAAGTCTTGTAAATTGAATCCACTGGACGAAATAGAGCATTCGGAAAAGACTTCTGGGAATGCTGATGAAATCCCCTTAGTCGCTCTGGCTGGCCCTCCCAATTCAGGGAAAACAACTCTCTTCAATAGGCTGACAGGACTACGCCAAAAAGTTGCCAACTATCCTGGAGTGACAGTAGAGAAGCACATCGGAGAAGTGAGATCGGGCGGACAAGTCTTAGCAGACTTAGTCGATCTCCCTGGCATACATGGTTTTTCGGCTCGCACGCTAGACGAAAAAATCACCAAAGAAGTACTCGAAGGCCAAGTAGACGGGGTAAAAAAACCAGATGCTGTCATAATGGTAACCGACTCAACCCGCTTAGAGAATCAGCTGATGTTAGTCGAGCAAGTACTCGAGCTTAATTTGCCTACGTTGCTGGTTTTGAACATGTCTGATGAGCTTAAAGATCGTGGCGGGAGCGTGAACGCAACTGCACTCGCTAAACGTTTGGGAGTACAGGTCGTATGGACTAATGGAAGGACAGGTGAAGGTACCGAAGAAATCACAGAATACATATCACAACTTAAGCGTGGAAATTCGACTCAATCGAAAGTAAGTGACGTCCCAAGAAATTCGAGCCAATCCAGGACACTTCCTGTCTTGGAACGTTTTTCAAAAAGAAAAAAAACAGTGAAGGAAGTCGTCTCTCAGGTAGATTTTGTGCCCCCCAAACCATCAGCTATCAGCGGACACCTGGACTCTCTAGTCCTGCATAAAATATGGGGTCCAATGATTTTCTTCGCCGTTGTAATCCTCGTGTTTCAATCTATTTTCACCTGGGCCGTTCCGCTCATGGATGGAATACAGTTTCTCATTGAAGTTTCGGGATCTTGGATCTCTAGTGTCCTGGCCGATACCTGGTTCCGATCATTATTAATCGACGGCATCTGGGCCGGAGTTGGTTCTGTAGTGGTCTTTTTGCCCCAAATTCTCATTCTTTTTCTCTTTATCGGTATCTTGGAAGATTCGGGATATATGGCTCGTGCTGCAGTGATCGCTGACCGAGTCATGTACCGGATAGGACTACAAGGAAGAGCTTTCCTTCCACTCTTATCTGGATATGCCTGTGCGGTTCCCGCAATCCTCTCAGCGAGAACCATTGAAGATGATCGTGACCGGTTGGCCACCATTTTTGTGACACCGTTTATGACCTGTTCAGCTAGGCTTCCAGTATACGTACTACTGATAGCAGCGTTTATACCTAACGAAGCCTTCTTGGGATCGTTTCTCAGTCAAAGAACGGTAGCACTCATCCTACTCTATGCCTTGGGTATTATCGCTGCCGTCATCACGGCCTTTATCCTAAAACGCACTCTTCTCAAAGCAGAATCTTCAACTTTCTTGATGGAACTACCACCTTACCGTCTTCCATCCCTACAGACCCTGGGGCTGAGGCTGCTCGACAGGGGCCGGATCTTCCTAACAAGAGTAGGAAAGATCATCTTCACTGTGACCATCATTCTTTGGTTCCTGACTCAATTTCCAAGAACGGAATTTGGTGCACCACAGGATATAGAACAGAGTGCTCTAGGTCAGATCGGTCATGTAATTGAGCCCGTAATTGCACCTCTTGGTTTCGATTGGCGAATCGGCATTGGGCTAGTGACATCACTGGCCGCTCGGGAAGTGATCGTGGGAACACTCGGCACCATCTACGGCATCGAAACTGCAGATGAAGAATCCCTGGACCTTCAGAGTGCCTTACAGGAGAGCCTCTCTTTCCCTGCGGCTATGGGCCTTCTCGTTTTTTTTGCTTTTGCTCTTCAATGTATGTCAACAGTCGCCACCGTAAAACGAGAAACTGGTGGATGGAAATGGCCCTCATTTCAATTTCTCTATATGCTGGCCTTAGGCTATTTTGGAGCTTTTTTAGCTTTTAGATTATTCTGAATCAAAAATTATCATCGCTATACCAAAGAGATTTTTTTCAACAATAAGGTTGTCGCTGATTGTCTGGACGAATTAGAGCTGCATTAATTCAAAAATCATACCACGTTCCTTTTTCATGATCGATTTACGGACACTCTGCGTAGTTTCAGAAGAAAAGCTGGACCTGATTTTGGATCTATTATAAGCCTCTAAAAAGTTACCCAAAATCCAATCGTCAGAAAAAGACCGTCACGCAGTAAATCACAATCAGGATTCCAGCAGTCAAAAATAGTAACTTAACAATGCTGTTGTTTTCTTTTGCTATTTTGGAACCAAAGCGGGGAGCATAGTGCTTGCTGGTATGGAAATGAGCATCCCACTCCTCAAGGCCCTTAATGCCCTCCTGCAACTCCTCCTCAGGCATTCCTTCCAAGGTGTCTGCAGCCGACCGCATGTACCCCTCTTCTGTTTGATTGGAATTCTTCATGAATCAACACCAAAATCTGGGCACGGATCGTATTCGTTCTTATTACCGTAGTCGAACCATATCCCACACCTTTCACCTCGATCATAAGAGCCGCTTCTGAGTATTTCGTCGTTCAGCCAATAGCTCTCGAAGAAGCCGTGCATTTCATCATTGATGAAGTTGGCCTGCAACGTCAACTCTGCATTCTTCCTAAACTCGAGAAGAGTACCGTGCCACTTGCCTGCTTGATGGTTCACCGAACGAAATAGAGTTCCGTCACCGTAAAAACTCATCACTGTACCAGTCTTTACACCTCGGTCAAAGCTCCCATTCTCCCACATGTCTTCCTCGATCACGATCGCCCCACGGTCCGTCCTCAAGGGGCCAGCAATATAGTACAGTTCTGGATCATAAATTGTATAGGGCCCATGAAACAAACCATCCAGAAGATTCATATCCATAACTGGCCTAGTATCATCTTCTGGAGCCATCTTAACAGCCGAACCTGTATACAACTCATCTGTTGTTGGGTGTAGGTACCGACCTCCCTCTAGAAGAAGGTCATCCAAATCCTTAGGGGGGCCCTGAGAAACGTCAATACAACCCCCAACCATAATTACGGCCACGAGTACGATATTCTTGTTAATGTGTAACTTTTCCATCCATGAGTCTCCCCCATTTTTCTACACTACACAAGTACATGCATGCTTACTTAAATGGCATACTAAGAATCGCCGGACCACGAAAAGGCCACCTACTTTTAACGAATCTTGGAACTCAGGCTATCTCATGTGGAGGACACCGACACTGATTTTAAAAGAAAAATATTGCTGACCCTGGTAATTTGCACAGTATTGAAGAGTTTACATCATGATCAATCAAATCGTTAACCATCAAAACAAACCGACAAAGCTCCGAGTACTCAGTGAGTAAACGCATAGGATTTGACCGTTCTATTGTAGAAGGTCCACTTCGCAGCGCTGTCTGGAAACTGGCGTGGCCAACCATGTTACAAAACATGATAGGCGGTTTCCAAGGTGTCATCGACCATGTTATGGTCGGCAAATACGTTGGCTACGTCGGAAATGCCGCCATTGGAGTCTCTTGGCAAATATTTCTGGTGATCATTGTCTTTATTAGTTCCCTCTTCACTGGCATGGGTGTGCTGGTAGCGCGATTCGCAGGTGCAAACGACCACGAAAGAGTCAACAGAACTGTATATCAGGCCTTTCTGACTTGTTTAATGATCGTTTTATTTATCATGGCCCCTCTCGGTTATCTAGCGTCTCCAACTCTATTGAATTGGGTCAACACCACCCCCGAAGTGCAGGCGGAGGCACTGCCTTACCTGCGTACCATGTTCTTTTTCTCCATCGGTTTACTCATGTTTTTTATGCTGGGAGGGGCCCTTCGTTCAGCTGGAGATGCGCGTACGCCTCTGAAATTGGGGATTGCCCTTACTCTCCTCAATATCACTCTGAGTGTTATCCTAATACGAGGCCTGGGTCCTATACCTGCCTTTGGGACTGTTGGGGCAGCTATAGGGACTGTGGCCTCTGCTGCCATCGTCAGTGTCTACGCCTTCACCAAACTTTTCGATGGTAGCTGGGTGGTCCAATTTCAACGCGGCATGAATAAACGACCGGATTACACTATCATCCGACAGCTTTTTAAATTTGGTCTTCCGACTGGCTTGCAAGGTGTAGCAATGAATCTCGGAGGCGTTTTCCTTCTAGGGTTCGTTGGATCGCTTGCTATGAGCGCGCAAGCACAGGCAGCATATACCGTGGGTTACAACCAAATATTTTCCTTCATCACTTGGACCTCTATCGGGATCATGGGTGCGACGGCCGCAGTCTCAGGTCAAAACCTGGGGGCTGGGAATCCGGAACGTACGGCCCAGGCTGTTAATGTAGCTGCTGGTTTCGGACTGCTGTTGGCAGTAGTAATCGGCTCTCTGTTTCTACTGATTCCCGACTTACTGCTAGGAGTGTTTTCTATCGAAGAGCCTGGCGTATTAGAACTCGGCGTAGAATTATTGCGATATCTGGCTGTGTCTGGATTATTTGTTACGGTCGCATTGGCTTTTACAGGTGGCCTACAGGGCACTGGTGACACTAAAAGCCCCCTATATATTTCTATTATTTCCCAAGTTTTCCTGCCACTAGGGCTGTGTTTTACATTGCAAACACTTGGTACACTGGAAGCTACAGATATTTGGCTGGCCATAGTCCTTGGGCATCTCTCTAGAGCGGTACTCAGCGTCATAGTGTTCAAGAGAGAAAAATGGAGAAATATCGTAGTGGATCTCGGAGATTCAAACCCAACATCTTCACTCCGATAGCTCCACTCTGCTAACTGATGCGTGGGTTATACTCGAAATCTTCCTGCCTTCTCGATTGAAGTTTTGACTGGGGCTCGTAAATCCGAACCCCAGTCAAAATTTCAATGATTCCTATCTTCCAGGTACCATGAGGTGCGCAGCACTGGTGCCGCCAGCCATAATAAAAGAACCGCCTCCTCTACCATTCTCCGCGAAGCCAGTAGAAGCTTCCGTAGCGTAAGGCATGGCTATAGTAGTATGTATGCCAGCGCTGCCTTGATCTTCGCCCCGCATTGCAATCCACAATGAACCAAAAACAGCTTCTTCACGTGTACCAGCGGCCTCAGCTGCTCCAATCATTTCATTCTCTTCTTCCCGGCTCGAGCTCTCTACCCGAAACCGTCGATTCTGTGCTACCCTGTCCAAGTTTCCAAGGCTGGTGCACTGTACATCAAAGGCTGCACGTCGATCCTCACCAGCCCTATCATAACAAACCAACTGACCGCTCCCTTCCTTCAGTACTTCGTAAGTATAATCGTCGTTCCAAGAAATGACTGTCGCCCCTTCTTGGCTTCTGGCTGGAAGGGGTGCTAAAGCCTTAGCAATAGTTGCATCTTGAGCGGAAATTCCTACCGAAGGCCAAAACATCATTGCCGCTAGGACTGCAGATAATAATAGTGTCTTTTTCATATCGTCCTCCATAGTAAAGTTTCGATAAGTATATGTACTCATCAATAATTAAGATACCCACACAGGTGAAGGGCATTGCAGCTAAACCGCGACCTAACCGCAACGTTTATTTCTGAAAACCTCTTCTTGATTTACAAGTCTCTGGGGTGATAATGGCAGAGATCTTGCGCCGTCTATATTTTCGATTACTATGCGCTTATCACTATAAGATATAGGGTAGGTTCTGTGGAAACCGGTGTGAATCCGGTACGGCCCCGCCACTGTGAGAGGTCCACCATTTAATGAGTGGAACGGCTGTTGCGAACGACCACTGAGGATAACTCCTTGGGAAGGTCAACAGTCGACCTTAAGTCAGGAGACGCGCCCTCCCTAAGTACACTTGACCCTCCGCGGGGAGGGAACCGAGTCCCTCCTTATTTTCTTGGGGCTTCTTTCTTTCCCTTGCAGAAAGGATGAATTAAAATGGTTGTGGCTGAATTTTTCACCCTACTCAAATTTAAAATTCGAGCTATCTCAGCGCTTACTTTGGCGTTGAATATCGCAGCTTCTTC
>Ga0115002_10004198_pt1 | contig 17567 bp, 16 predicted proteins | sample ArcticOcean_MG_C_8_FD_89576 | JGI IMG/M metagenome (GOLD analysis project Ga0115002, IMG submission 89576) | Marine microbial communities from western Arctic Ocean - ArcticOcean_MG_CB11_86 | ecosystem: Environmental > Aquatic > Marine > Oceanic | place: Arctic Ocean: Canada Basin | collected... | reverse complement strand
ATCAAGCCCTATCGCGGTTTTGTCGCCAACGTGGCTTAGCTCGATCCCTTTTCCTATCTGAATCTCTTTTGTCTGTTGACTAGCGCGTGGCGGACTGTTCTGGCGGAATGAGCTCAGCCAATAACTGATCAGGATCAACACCCTCTTTCGGGTAAGCGATGTGGGTGATTTGTGTTTCGGCGCGCACTTCGGCTACTCCCACGAAAACAATCAGATTGGCGATCTCAGCGCGAAGGTTGCCGACCATAATATCGGCACTCTCCATCGGGGTCTGTGGCAGCAGAAGCAGGAACGAGTGATCATCGATCTTTGCTACAAGATCTGCAGATCGCAGGTGAGTCGCTAGCGCGCGTGAAATTTCGACCATCAGCTTCGTTGCTGCGTCATAGCCATGATCTTCATAAACTTCGGCGAAGTTTGTCAGATTCACACGCGTGAGCGTTCCCGGTTGGCCGAAGCGGACCGCGCCGGCGAGGTGCGTACGGAAAAAACGTGCAAACGTTTCGTAGTTGATAAGGCCTGTGAGAGGGTCAAAACTCGCGATACTCAAGAGCTCGTCTTCGAGATTAAGAAGGCGTTTGCCGGTCTTTAGTCGCAGCCTGAGGATAAGTGGGTTGAAGGGCTTGAATAAATAATCGTCGGCACCGGCCTCGAACGCTTTCATGACACTCTCATGGTCCGAGCGTTCGCTATAGAAGAGGATGTACGTGTAGCGGCCGCGATCCAAATTTCGGATGTGTTGGCATAGCTTGCCACCGTCGATCCCATCCAGAGACCAGTCGAGAATTACCACGCGATAACTCGACCGCCGCGCCATGTCCCAAGCCTCTGTGCCGGTAAGTGCGGCGTCCACGGCGTGTCCCCATTTTTCGAGCTTGAGGCGCACCAGCCGTGAAAACAGGACATTGCTATCGGCGATGAGAACTCTCATGAAAGAACCTTCAGTTTTTAGGCGCGAATACTTTAGCCTAGACGTTCGTCGATAGGGTTACACTTTGATCACCAAGAGGTGGGATGTAAATCGGCATCGCAACCATACAGATTATGTTCAACGCCAGACAAGGATTCGACTTATCGCAACTTCGATGCAAGTGATTTTCAGCGGTAAATTGGCTACAATTTATCCTGATTGGTAACTAATTTTTAGTGGCTGACATAGCCAAGCTCGAAGTAATCACATACTTGCCCATTGTCGTAAGACCTTCAAGAGGTTGGCGGTTGGGCGGTAGTTGAACCGCCATGCGCACTCCTTGAGATAGAGGTGGAATTGATGCTTTAGGACGCCGCTGTAGCACCGGAGATGAGGTTTCGCCTGGTTCCAGAAGTTCTCGATACCGTTGATGTGGTTGCGGTCCTCGGCGAAGAGTTGGGAGTGATTGATGCGGACGTGGTGGAAGTCCGAGACATCGAGTACGTCGTAAGCCTTGAAGCTGTCTGTGTAGACAATGCTGTCGGGTTTGATTTTGCTTTCAATGATGGGTAAAGCGTTTCCGTGCGGGCATTTGGGATGATGATGGCGTAGGCCTTGCCACCCCGCTTGAGGAGCCCGAAGACGGGGATCTTCCCTGCCGCACCACGGCCCCTCTTGCCCTTGCGGACGCCGCTGAAATAACTCTCGTCAATCTCGATCTCGCCGGCCATCAGGTCCGGCGCCTCCGCCGCCAAATTGTCGGCGATCAACTCGCGCAGCTTATGGTAAAACAGGATCGCCGTGTTGCGGTTGACGACGCATATCTCGGCCACCGAACGGACCGAGGCAGCCGCAACGCAATGCCTAATCAACTCCGATTGAATATTGGCAGAAAGTCTGCTCCACCGTCTCTATTTTAGCCATCTGACACTAATAAGGAAAATTTCTTATCCTATGTCAGGCTTGATTTTTTAACTGCAGATAACCCGTATTTCCCATATGGGCCTGCCAGCAGATGCGATTTAGCCACGATTCTGATATAAGAATCAATGTGTTGGACGTATCTGGGGGGCAAGGCTGATGGTTAACCCGGAGGGTGAATCCGAGAACAAGCCGTTGCGGCTGGTTTTTGACCGCCGCCTGAAGGTGGAGTTCCACGGATCCAGGATCACGTCCGATGCTGGTTTGCTTGCCTATCGCGAACTCGATGATGCCCTTGGTCTGACCGGCATGGTCGGCGATGGCCTGGTTGACGCCCGCACGGGCAAGAACAGCCAACACGCAATGACGGGATTGTTCCGGCAATCTGTTTTCGGTCGCCTTGGCGGCTACGAGGACGTGTTCAGATGGGGTCCAGTGTTAGATCCTTTTGAAGCGCATCAATCTGCCCTAGACACTTTAAAAGTAGGCACACGCTCCCTGTAGATTGGGAGTGTTAGCGATTCCAGCGGGATATGGGCCACACCCGTCCAACTTGTTGCTGGCGACAAATCTTCTTGTGCTATAGAAGAGGGCCATATTTTGGGGCCGGAATGATACCAGCCTGTTGGGTAGTCGTGCGGCTGTGGTGGAATTGGTAGACACGCATGCCTTAGGAGCATGTGCCTCACGGCGTGGGGGTTCGAGTCCCTCCAGCCGCACCACAGCGCCTTTGGAGCAAACGAGAGTCCACACGCGTGGCCGGGTGTGACCACAAAAATCTGGGACAGTGACATTGATTGAAGTAACGGAAACCAGTGCCGAAGGCCTGAAGCACGAGTTTAAGGTGATTGTCGAGGGCCCTGCCATTGAAGCCCGCGTTGACGCCAAGCTCGGGGAATTGGCGACGACAATTTCTCTGCCCGGGTTTAGGCCAGGCAAAGTACCCATGTCGCTTCTTAAGAAGCGCTACGGCAGTTCTGTCATGGGCGAGGTCATTGAGGAAACGGTCAATGAAGGGGCCCAACAAGCTCTGTCTGACCAAGGGTTGCGTCCCGCGCTTCAACCGAAGATCGAAATTACAAAATTTGAAGAGGGTGGGGAGCTTGAATACACGCTTTCAGTAGAGGTTCTGCCAGAGATTGCGCCGGATGATTTTTCTTCCATTACCGTGGAGCAACTCAAGGCCCAACCAACCGCCGAGGACGTTCAAAGCCATTTGGAGAGATTGGCGGACGCCCAAACCACCTTCGAGACTGAAGAAAATCGAAAAGCCGAGAGCGGCGATGCCGTCGTCATCGACTTTGTCGGCAGGCGAGACGGAACGGAATTCGATGGTGGAAGCGCCAAGGATTTTCAGTTGGTTCTAGGCTCCGGGTCATTCATCCCAGGCTTCGAAGACCAGTTGGTTGGTGTCACTGCGGGCCAACATTTGGAAGTTAACGTGACATTTCCGGAATCCTACGGCGCGGAAGAGTTGGCTGGTCAGGGCGCGGTATTTGAAGTCGATGTCAAAGAGGTCAAGCGTCCTGAGGCGGCGGCCATCGACGACGAATTTGCAACGAAGATGGGTCTCGAAAATCTCAAGGAACTTAAGAAGACGCTGACCGACCAGATCAAGTCGGATTACGATCGCGTTGGCCGAAATCGGGTCAAGCGCAAGCTCCTAGACGAACTTGTCAGCCAATATGAGTTCGAAGTTCCGACGGGCCTTGTCGACGCCGAGTTCGATGCCATCTGGCAACAATTTGGCGAGCAGATTGCCAAGTCCGAGGGTGAGGAGAGCGAGGCCGGAAAATCCGAAGAGGAATTTAAGGCGGATTACAAAGAGATTGCCGAGCGGCGGGTGCGTTTGGGATTGCTTCTCTCTGAGGTTGGCGGCCGCAACAATATTGAGGTCAATCAAGAAGAGCTCAACCGGGCCATGGCGGAGCAGGCACGGAAGTATCCGGGCCAGGAGCGCGAATTCATTCAGCACCTGCAGGATAATCCCGACGCAATGGGTCAACTCCGGGCACCAATTTTTGAAGACAAAGTCGTCGACTTCATCCTTGAGATGGTCACCGTGACGGAGCGCGAGGTCACGCCGGAAGAGTTGCTCCACGAGCCGGAGGACGATGAGCCCGAGGAGAAGCCTAAGGCGAAATCCAAAGCTAAAGCCAAACCGAAGGATGGCTCGAAACCCAAGAGCCGACGTAAAAAGAAGACGGAGAAAAAGGAGGAAGACGGCTCCTCAGCCAGTGATGGGGAAGAGCCTTCGTGAGAAATCCCGCATCGCGCAGATGACTCACCTTACTTGTAAGACCTGAAGCTGAAGCTACATGTTCCGGAAATAATCTAAACAAACGCGGGATGACGATGACGGACTTTAGAATGCAAGGCCTCATACCGATGGTTGTCGAGCAGACCAACCGTGGGGAGCGGGCTTACGACATATATTCCCGACTCTTGAAGGAGCGGATCGTATTTCTCGCTGGGCCTGTGGATGACAACGTCGCGAGTGTGATCACTGCACAACTACTTTTCCTCGAGGCAGACAATCCAGAGAAGGATATTGCCTTTTACATTAATTCCCCGGGTGGGATCGTGTCCTCGGGACTCGCGATTTATGACACCATGCAATACATCCGTCCGGACGTTTCGACGCTTTGTTTCGGCCAGGCCGCGTCCATGGGATCATTGCTCCTCGCGGCGGGCGCGCACGGAAAGCGTTACGCTTTGCCGAACTCACGGGTCATGATCCATCAACCGCATGGTGGAACCCAGGGACAGGCAGCAGACATCGAGATTCATGCACGCGAAATTCTCGCCTTGAGAGATCGGTTGAATTCAATCTATGCGGTACACACGGGCCAAGAAATCGATGTCATCGAACAGAATATGGATCGGGATAAATTCCTGACGCCAGAAGACGCCCAGAGTTTCGGGCTTATTGATGAGATTGTGGTGCATCGGCCCGTCTCAGCCGACGCTGCCAGCAGTGACGGAAGCACCGAAGAAAGTGAGACCTGAGAGCATCAACTTCTTTGTGTTAACGGATTCTTGATTCGCATTGGTTTAGGCTATGCGACACCTAACAGTAGGTGCTGCCAAACACACCGAAATCGCTTCATCACGGGGATGATCAACTAGATATAAGGGGTTATCTGCCGAATTACGCAAGATTTGCGTTGTGGATGGCAGATGGAAGTCGTTAACATGAGGCACTGAGCGCAATACGCGCACTGGTTTGGTTTGGCCACGTAAGCCACGGAGTTCCCATGTCAAAGTCTGGCAGCGGCGATTCGAAGAACACGCTTTACTGCTCGTTCTGCGGAAAAAGCCAGCACGAAGTTCGCAAGTTAATAGCGGGTCCGACGGTGTTCATCTGCGATGAATGTGTCGAGCTCTGCATGGATATCATCCGCGAGGAGCATAAGAGTTCGCTCGTGAAGTCACGCGATGGTGTCCCGACACCGCACGACATCTGCAATGTTCTTGCGGATTACGTGATTGGTCAGGACCATGCCAAGCGTGTGCTGTCGGTGGCCGTGCACAATCACTATAAGCGGCTGAATCACGGCAGCAAATCGGATGACGTCGAATTGGCCAAATCAAACATTTTGCTGGTCGGACCTACGGGATGCGGGAAGACACTGCTCGCTCAAACGTTGGCGCGCATTCTCGATGTGCCGTTTACCATGGCCGATGCCACCACGCTGACAGAGGCTGGATACGTCGGAGAAGACGTCGAGAATATCATTCTCAAACTCCTGCAATCGGCCGATTACAACGTTGAACGGGCGCAGCGCGGGATCGTCTACATCGATGAAGTCGATAAGATCAGCCGTAAGTCTGACAATCCTTCGATCACCCGGGACGTGTCGGGCGAAGGGGTTCAGCAGGCATTGCTGAAAATCATGGAAGGAACCGTTGCGTCGGTTCCGCCCCAAGGTGGTCGCAAGCACCCGCAGCAGGAATTCCTGCAGGTCGATACGACGAACATTCTTTTCGTCGTTGGCGGAGCGTTTTCCGGTCTGGAAAAAATTATCAATGCTCGGGGCCAATCGACATCCATCGGATTCGGCGCGGATGTCCGTTCCCCGGACGAACGGCAGACCGGCGAAATTCTCAAGCAGGTCGAGCCTGAGGATCTGCTGAAGTTCGGTCTCATTCCCGAATTCGTTGGCCGGCTGCCCGTGATCGCCACACTTGAGGATTTGGATGAAGATGCCCTCGTCGACATCCTCACCAAACCAAAGAACGCACTGGTCAAGCAATACCAGCGCCTGTTTGAGATGGAAAACGTCAATCTGACATTCTCCGATGACGCTCTTCGTGCCATCTCGCGTAAAGCAATCAAACGCAAGACTGGTGCCCGAGGCCTGCGTTCCATCATGGAAGGCAATCTCCTGGATACGATGTTTGACCTGCCAAGCTTTGAAAGCGTCGAGGAGGTCGTCATTAATTCCGAAGTTATCGAAGGTCGCGCCCAGCCACTGCACATATATTCTGATCGTCGCGAAGACATGGAGACCAGTGCTTGAGCGGACCGCTTGAATAGCGGTCCCGTGCAAACCATGTATGACGCGGACGGTGTGGCCGTGCTTGGCGCACGAGGCGGTGACACCATGCTGGTCGACACATAAAGGGAACAATAAGAACAATGATTGAAGCGAGCGCGACCCAGGTTTTCCCGGTTCTTCCCCTGCGCGACATCGTCGTATTCCCGCACATGATCGTTCCGCTGTTCGTCGGGCGTGATAAGTCCGTGAGAGCCTTGGAAGACGTCATGAAAGCCGATAAGCAGATTTTGCTGTTGGCGCAGAAGAATGCGAGCCAGGACGATCCTGCACCGGAAGACATTCATTCGGTGGGGACGATCGGATCAGTGCTTCAACTGCTGAAATTACCAGATGGCACGGTCAAGGTTCTGGTCGAAGGTGGGCGCCGCGCCCGGGTACTAAGTTTTGCCGAGAATAAGGATTTCTTTGAGGCCAACGCGGAGATCCTGGACGAGACCAACATCGATCCCCAGGAACTTGAGGCGTTGTCACGTTCCGTGGTTGCGGAGTTTGAGCAGTACGTAAAGCTCAATAAGAAGATTCCGCCTGAGGTCCTGGTTTCACTCAACCAAATCGATGATCCCGGAAAGCTTGCTGACACAGTTGCCTCGCATTTGCAGCTCAAGATCTCGGACAAGCAGGAATTGCTCGAAATCCAGAGCGCGAACGAACGATTGGAGCGCGTCTACTCGCTGATGGAAGACGAGATCGGCGTTATGCAGGTGGAGAAAAAGATCCGCAGCCGCGTCAAGCGTCAAATGGAGAAGACCCAGCGCGAGTACTATTTGAATGAGCAGCTCAAGGCCATTCAGAAGGAGCTCGGAGAAGGTGACGAAGGTCGGGATGAACTGACCGAGCTGGAAGAAAAAATCGCCAAGACGAAGTTCACCACGGAGGCGCGCGAAAAAGCCACGGCGGAACTCAAGAAGTTACGGAATATGAGTCCGATGTCTGCCGAGGCCACGGTGGTTCGCAACTACCTCGACTGGTTGCTGGGCATCCCTTGGCGGAAAAAGAGCAAGGTCAAGAAGGACATCAACTTCGCCGAGAATGTTCTCAATGAAGATCACTACGGCTTGGCGAAGGTCAAGGAACGTATTCTCGAATATCTCGCGGTCCAGCAGCGGGCCAAGAAGCTCAAAGGGCCAATTCTCTGCCTGGTTGGACCGCCCGGAGTGGGCAAAACATCGCTCGGCAAGTCAATCGCACGGGCGACCGGCCGGAAGTTCGTCCGCATGTCTTTGGGTGGCGTTCGTGACGAGGCCGAGATTCGCGGTCACCGGCGGACTTACATTGGTTCTCTTCCGGGCAAGATTATTCAGTCCATGAAGAAGGCCAAGGCATCCAATCCACTCATCATGCTGGACGAAGTCGACAAGCTTGGGGCGGACTTCAGGGGTGATCCCTCGTCGGCATTGCTCGAAGTTCTGGATCCCGAACAGAATCACGCCTTCAACGATCATTACCTCGAGGTCGATTACGATCTCTCTGATGTAATGTTCATTACCACGGCAAATACGCTTCGGATCATTCCGGCCCTCTTGGATCGAATGGAAGTCATTCGAATTCCGGGGTACACCGAGGACGAAAAAGTAGAAATTTCCAAGCAGCACCTGATCCCGAAGCAGATCGATGCCCATGGCTTAAAAGAGGGCGAATGGGCGCTGTCCGATGAGGGCTTGCGCTTGCTTATCCGTCATTACACGCGCGAAGCGGGTGTCCGAAATCTCGAGCGGGAGATTGCCGGTCTGTCGCGGAAAGCGACCCGGGACATCGTTCAACATGGTCGCGAGCGTGTGCGCGTAACCAAGAAGAATTTGGAAAAGTATGCCGGCGTGCCTCGCTACCGTTCGAGCGAGATCGAGGAAAAGGACCTGATCGGGGTCTGCACGGGCCTCGCCTGGACGGAGGTCGGTGGTGAGCTTTTGTCGGTCGAGGCGATTACGTTGCCGGGTAAAGGCCGTATCATGATTACCGGTAAGCTCGGTGATGTCATGCAGGAGTCGGTGCAGGCAGCGGCGAGCTATGTCCGGTCTCGGTCTATCGCATTCGGGGTCAAGCCAACAGCGTTCGAAAAGCGCGACATCCATGTGCACGTTCCCGAGGGCGCGACTCCGAAGGATGGGCCATCGGCAGGCACGGCCATGATCTCTGCAATCGTTTCAGTTCTCACGCAAAATCCCATTCGGCGTGATATCGCCATGACTGGTGAAATCACTTTGCGTGGACGGGTATTGCCGATTGGCGGCTTGAAGGAGAAGTTGATTGCGGCTTTGCGGGCCGGCGTGAGCACGGTGCTCATTCCGAAAGAGAACGAAAAAGATCTTGCGGAGATTCCGAATAACGTCAAACGCGGACTTGAAATCATTCCCGTCGATATTGTGGATGACGTGCTGAAACATGCGTTGACCAAACCGCTGATTCCCATTGAGTGGGATGAGGAGGCGGAGATTGCCAAGGTCGCCGCAAAAAAGGGCGCAGCCGGAGACTTGGACGGCGTCGTCACGCACTAGATCGCTAAAATTCCAAATTCGATCAAACAGCGCGGGAGCCAAATTGGCTCCCGCTTTGGTTTTATGTTCTCGTATCTCAGAGCAGATTCATGTGCCCAAATGGAAACACGAATTGATCCATTCAACCCCGATCTTCTTTAGTGCGCAGGATGCTACGCCGCTGCAGTTGTGCGTGGAATGTCCGGCGATCGGAGAAATGTGAGGAGCCATTCGGCCTTCAAAAGCCGAGCGATGAGGCCGTGGTCGGTAGGTACTCATTCAAATTTCGGCCATTGAGCAAAAAATCCGAGAAAATCTGAGGATATCCTGGTTTTTCTCTTTGACGACGAGTTGGACGCGTTCTACACTTTTATAGCGTCTGAGATGTCATCCTAGATATTTATTCACCTAAATTTCAATAAAACTGTGAAGGGGTCCTTATCGTGAATAAAAACGATCTCGTGGCAAGCGTAGCCGATGACTCTGGTCTCTCGAAGGTAGATGCTGCGAAAGCGGTCGACAGTGTGTTCGACACGATTTCGAAAGCGCTTTCGAGTGGTTCGGATATAAGGCTCGTGGGTTTTGGCACATTCAGCGTTGCTCAACGCCGCGCTTCTGAAGGCCGCAATCCGCGAACCGGAGAGAAGATTCAAATTCCTGCTTCGAAGCAGCCCAAGTTCAAGGCGGGCAAGGCTTTGAAGGAAGCCGTGAACTAACGGCATTTTCAAATCGGATCTGGCGCCGGCCGTCCTTTGGACGGCCGGCGTTGTTTTGACTGACGATCAACTGGTAACTTGAACGTTGGGGCGGTTAGCTCAGCTGGGAGAGCGCCACGTTTACACCGTGGAAGTCGGCGGTTCGAACCCGTCACCGCCCACCAGCCGCCTGGAAATATCGTTATCCAGGTTGGTTCGTGCCATATCGCTTGACACTGTGAAACCCGTTGCAGTACACGGGTCCTTCGTCTTGGTTAGGGGGGTGTAGCTCAGTCTGGTTAGAGCGCCGGCCTGTCACGCCGGAGGTCGCGAGTTCGAGTCTCGTCACTCCCGCCACGACGAACCGATGATAGTTTCGAGAAATCTTCAAGGTCTAGGCGCTTAACGCGAATACGAGGTCAGTGGCTGGGTAGTCCAGCTAATCTCTACTTTTAATCGTATTTGTGCGTCATTATAATGCGAATGCGTTTGCGCAGGGGGCGGTGCACTGTTGTTGCGTCACTGGTGGCTGGGCGGACGCGTTTTTTTGTAGCGTACAACTCTATTGGTAATCACGGTCAGTGAAATGCAAGGGCTTATCGTCGAATACTTACCAATACTTGTATTTCTGGCGATTGCCGTTGTAATGGCGATCGCTATTGTTACCGCTTCTTATATTGTGGCGCACCAATACCCAGATACTGAAAAACTATCGCCTTACGAATGTGGCTTCGAGGCATTTGGCGATGCCCGACGACAGTTCGATGTTCGTTTCTATTTGGTGGCGCTTTTATTCATCATCTTTGATCTGGAAGTCGCGTTTCTGTTTCCCTGGGCGGTTGCGCTCGGGGACATTGGTGTTTTTGGCTTTTGGTCAATGATGACCTTTCTCTTCATTTTGACCATCGGGTTCATCTATGAATGGCGGAAAGGGGCTCTCGAATGGGAGTAATTACAGCACCGCAATCGCCTGAGCACGATCTTGATGCCCCGTTCGAGCGGATGTCGGAAGCACTAAACGATAAAGGGTTTCTGGTCACCAAGATCGACGATGTGGCGAATTGGGCGCGGACCGGGTCGCTGTGGTGGATGACCTTCGGTCTTGCCTGTTGTGCGGTGGAAATGATGCATGCGTCGATGCCGCGTTACGATCTGGATCGTTTCGGTGTCGTTCCGCGGGCGAGCCCCCGGCAGTCCGACCTCATGATCGTGGCTGGGACGCTCTGCAACAAGATGGCCCCGGCGTTACGCAAGGTTTACGACCAGATGGCCGAGCCCCGGTGGGTTATATCCATGGGAAGCTGTGCGAACGGCGGCGGGTACTACCACTATTCTTACTCCGTTGTTCGCGGCTGCGATCGCATCGTGCCGGTGGATATATATGTGCCTGGCTGCCCGCCAACTGCCGAGGCGCTGGTGTACGGAATATTGCAGCTGCAGAAGAAAATTCGCCGGACAGGAACCATCACCCGCTAGATCAAGCAGAACGGTCAGAAGCTCTCAAGCAGTTACGGGGAACATGGACGAAGCGCTTGCTGAACTCGCGGAGCACATCGCGAGTACTTTATCGACCGAAGTTGTCTCGACCGAAATCGAGTTCCATGAACTCATGGTGACGGTCGAGCGCGATTCGATTGTCAAGGTTCTGACGTTCCTGCGTGACGATACAAATTGCGGCTTTCGAGTCCTGATAGACATCGGCGGCGTCGACTGGCCACAACGGGAACAGCGCTTCGACGTCGTCTACAACCTGCTTTCCCTGACCCATAACCAGCGCGTGCGGGTTAAAATCCAAACCGATGAACGCCAAGCCGTGCCCACCGTCGCAGACGTTTTCAGCGCGGCAGGTTGGTACGAACGCGAAGCCTGGGATATGTACGGAATCATGTTCTCCGGGCACCCCGATCTTCGTCGATTGCTGACAGATTACGGTTTTGAAGGTCATCCTCTTCGTAAGGATTTTCCGCTGACGGGACATGTCGAGCTGCGTTACGACGATGAGCAGAAACGTGTCGTTTACGAACCGGTGAAGCTGACGCAGGAATTTAGAACGTTCGATTTTCTGAGTCCCTGGGAAGGCGCCAAATACATCCTTCCAAGCGACGAGAAGGCGGAAGGCGAGGGTTGATGGCTGAAGTTCAGATCAAGCCCTACACCATGAATTTCGGTCCGCAGCATCCGGCTGCGCACGGCGTATTGCGCCTGGTCATGGAGCTGGACGGCGAAATCGTTGAGCGCGTAGACCCGCATATTGGCCTCCTGCACCGCGGAACCGAAAAGCTGATTGAACACAAGACGTATTTGCAGGCGATTCCGTACTTCGATCGCCTCGATTACGTCTCAATGATGTGCCAGGAGCATGCATTCGTGCTGGCCATCGAGAAACTGCTCGGGCTTGAGGTCCCGCCGAGAGGCCAGTATGTGCGCGTGCTGTTCAGCGAAATCACGCGCGTTCTGAACCACCTGTTGAACGTTACAACGCAGGGAATGGACGTTGGCGCGATGACGCCAGTGCTCTGGGGTTTCGAGGAACGGGAAAAACTATTCGAATTCTATGAGCGCGTCTCAGGGGCGCGGATGCATGCCGCGTATTTCAGGGTCGGTGGCGTGCACCAAGATATGCCTGCCGGACTCGTCGAAGACATATCGGACTGGGTCGAGAAATTTCCCGCGGTTATCGATGATATTGAGCACCTGCTGACAGAAAACCGGATCTTCAAACAACGCAATGTGGACATCGGTGTCGTGACGGCCGAGCAAGCGATGGATTGGGGGTTCACGGGCGTGATGTTGCGGGGTTCGGACATCGCCTGGGATTTACGGAAAGCGCAACCGTATGAAGTCTATTCCTCGATGGACTTTGACATCCCCGTCGGCAAGAACGGGGATTGTTACGATCGGTATCTGTGCCGCGTCGAGGAGATGCGGCAAAGCGTGCGGATTATCAAGCAATGTCTCGAGAACATGCCGGACGGCCCTGTCACGGCAACAGATAACAAGGTCGTTCCACCCAAGCGCGCCGAGATGAAGTCCTCCATGGAGGCGCTCATCCACCATTTCAAGTTATACACGGAGGGCCATCACGTGCCGGTGGGCGAAACCTATACGGCCGTTGAGGCGCCGAAGGGGGAGTTTGGCGTCTATCTTGTTTCAGACGGGTCGAATTTCCCGTATCGATGCAAAATTCGTGCGCCCGGGTTCCCCCATCTGCAAGCGCTGGACTTCATGACCCGTGGTCATATGCTGGCTGACGCCGTCGCAATCATCGGGACTCTCGATATCGTGTTTGGCGAGATTGATCGATGAGTAGCACTCAGTCGGGCTTTGAATTTCCCCAATCGCTTCGGCCCCAAGCGGACAAGATCATTGCCAAATATCCGCAAGGAAGGCAGGCGAGCGCTGTCCTTCCGTTGCTCGACCTCGTGCAACGGCAGAACGGGGGCTGGATTACGACTGAAATGGTCACAGCCGTAGCTGAATACCTGGAAATGGCACCGATTCGGGTATACGAGGTCGCGACTTTTTACACAATGATCAACCTTGAGCCAGTGGGCGATACGGTCGTGGAGGTCTGTACCACGACGCCGTGCTGGCTGCGGGGATGCGATGGAATCGTTCAGGCGTGCGAGGAAACCCTGGGCATCAAACTTGGTGAATCGACCGAAGACGGACGGTTTACGCTGCGTGAAGTGGAATGTCTTGGAGCTTGCGTCAATGCTCCGATCGTCCGTATTGGCGATGACTATTACGAAGATCTGGATCCCGATCGCACCCGGGCCATTCTGGATTCGATTTCGCGGGGCGCCGCACCGCCACCTGGGTCACAAACAGGGCGTAAGACTTCTGCCCCAGCGAGTGGTCCGACTACATTGAGTGCAAGCGGTGGAGATACCTGATGCTCGACGACAAAGATCGCATTTTCACGAATTTGTACGGTATCCACGATTGGCGCCTTGCCGGCGCCAAAGCGCGAGGGGATTGGGACAATACCAAGGCGCTCCTCGACAAAGGACGCGACGACATTGTCCAAGAGATGAAGGACTCTGGCTTGCGGGGACGGGGCGGCGCAGGCTTTCCGGCGGGATTGAAATGGTCCTTCATGCCGAAGGAATCGGATGGACGGCCCTCTTACCTTGTCGTCAATGCCGATGAAGGTGAGCCCGGCACGTGTAAGGACCGGGATATTCTTCGCCACGATCCGCACAAACTTGTTGAAGGATGCCTGGTCGCAGGTTTCGCGATGGGCGCTTGCGCCGCATACATCTACGCCCGCGGCGAATTCTACCGGGAAATTGAACACTTGCAGGCGACGATCGATGAAGCCTACGAAGCTGGGCTCATCGGTAAGAATGCCTGTGGCTCAGGATATGACTTCGATGTGTACGTACATCCTGGCGCGGGGGCCTATATTTGCGGTGAAGAGATGGCCCTCATCGAAAGTCTGGAGGGCAAGAAAGGGCAACCGAGGCTAAAGCCTCCATTTCCCGCGGCGGTCGGGGTCTGGGGTTGTCCGACGACCGTCAACAATGTCGAGACCATTGCAGTCGCACCGACAATTCTGCGCCGGGGGGCTTCGTGGTTTGCGGCGCTCGGGCGCCCGAATAACAGCGGGACCAAGATCTTTTGCATCTCAGGGCACGTCAACGAACCCTGCAATGTCGAAGAGGAGATGGGCATCCCGATGCGTGAGCTCATCGACAAGCACGCCGGCGGCGTGCGGGGGGGATGGGATAATCTACAGGCGGTGATTCCGGGAGGTGCCTCGGTGCCGATCCTGCCCAAGTCGATCTGCGACTCGGTTTTCATGGATTTTGACTCGCTGAAAGAGGTCAAATCCGGACTGGGAACCGCTGCGGTCATCGTCATGGACAAATCGACCGACGTCGTGAAGGCGATCGCTCGATTGTCGAAATTCTACATGCATGAAAGTTGCGGGCAGTGCACGCCCTGCCGGGAAGGAACGGGCTGGATGTCGCGCGTCATGGACCGGCTGGTTGATGGCAGGGCAGAGATTGCGGAAATCGATCTTCTCGAAGAGGTTACATACCAGATCGAAGGCCACACGATTTGCGCGCTTGGGGATGCGGCCGCGTGGCCTATTCAAGGATTGATACGTCATTTTCGACCGGAACTGGAGAGGCGGATTGTCGAGCACACGCTTGGCGACGAAGGCACTCTTACAGAGACGGCGGCTTAGGAGCGCCTGATGCCGACACTCACGATCGACGGAATCGAAATCGAGGTCGAAGCGGGTGCGACCGTCCTGCAGGCTTGTGAACAAGCCGGTAAGGAGGTGCCGCGGTTCTGCTACCATGATCGATTGAATATCGCGGGCAATTGCCGGATGTGTTTGGTGGAAATGGAACGATCCCCCAAACCCATTGCATCGTGTGCCATGCCCGTCGGCGACGGGATGGTCATTCACACCAACACGCCTCAGGTTCAAAAAGCGCGCGAAGGCGTCATGGAGTTCCTGCTCATCAACCATCCACTCGATTGCCCGATTTGCGATCAAGGTGGCGAGTGCGATTTGCAGGACCAGGCGATGGCCTATGGCTTGGATCACTCCCGGTACCGGGAGAACAAGCGGGCCGTGATGGACAAGAATCTTGGTCCTCTTGTCAAGACGGTCATGACACGTTGCATCCATTGCACGCGGTGCATCCGGTTTGCCACGGAGATTGCCGGCGTTGAAGAGCTTGGCGCACTGGGTCGCGGCGAGCACATGGAAATCAGCAATTACGTTGAACAGGCACTTACATCGGAGTTGTCAGGAAATATCATCGATCTTTGTCCTGTCGGTGCGCTGACGTCGAAGCCATACGCATTCTCAGCTCGGTCGTGGGAACTCAACACGACGGAGACGATCGATGCGCACGATGCGGTGGGCAGCAATATTCGTGTTGATTCCCGGGGAAAGTCGGTGCTGCGCGTGCTTCCGCGGCTTCATGAGGACATCAACGAAGAATGGATCTCTGACAAAACGCGATTTGCAAATGATGGTCTCCGGCGCCAGCGCCTTGATCGGCCTTATGTCCGCCGAAACGGGCGGCTGGAGCCGTCGACTTGGGATGACGCTTTTTCCGCTGTAGCTGACCGGCTCGGGGCGACCAGCGGCGATGGTATTGCTGCAATCGCCGGTGATCAAGTTTGCGCCGAATCGATGATGGCCTTGAAGGACTTGATGGCGGCGCTTGAATCTCCGCACATCGATTGCCGTCAAGACGGCGCGAAGCTGGATGCCAGTGTACGGGCCTCGTATCTGTTCAACACGACAATCGCCGGTATTGAAGATGCGGATGCGTGCCTGTTGGTCGGTACCAACCCGCGATGGGAAGCGGCACTCGTCAATGCGAGATTACGCAAGCGGTACCTTGCCGGTGGATTCAGGATCTTCAGGATCGGCCCAGATGTCGATTTGACATTCCCGGTTGAAAATCTAGGAGCCGGGCCGGATACATTGGAGTCCGTCGCAAATGGGACGCACGAAGCGCTTGCCACCCTTTCTGCAGCCGAGCGACCAATGCTCATCCTAGGGCAGGGCGCATTGGCACGCGCCGATCGTGCAGCCGTATTGGGAACGACGAGGAACATCGCCGCACAAAGCAATATGGCGCGCGACAATTGCAATGGCTTCAATGTGTTGCACACCGCGGCGGCACGCGTAGCAGGGCTCGACTTGGGATTGGTTCCCGGTGATGGCGGCCACGATGTGGCAGGCATCCTGGATGCCACAGCGAAGAATGATATCGATGTCGTCATCCTTATGGGCGCCGATGAGATCGATGTCAGAAAATTGGGCAACGCATTCGTCGTTTACCTGGGTCATCATGGTGATGCTGGCGCAAGCCGGGCGGATGTCGTGCTCCCGGGTGCGGCGTACGTCGAGAAGAACGCGACCTGGGTAAATACCGAAGGCCGAGTCCAATTGGGTCAGCGGGCGATATTCCCGCCGGGTGACGCCCGCGAGGACTGGTCAATAATCCGAGCGTTGTCGGACGTTGTCGGTCATACGCTGCCGTATGACGATTTGGCCGCTGTGAGAACGCGAATGGTGGCAGTCTCTGCCTCGTTCGGTACACCGGATCTTGTCGAAGCGGCACCGTGGGGGGAATTTGGTGCCGTAACCGCGCTGGACGCCGAACCGTTTGCAAGCCCGATCACGAACTTTTATATGACGGATGCGATCTGCAGAGCGTCCGAAACCATGGCTGCTTGCAGCGCGCAAATCCTTCACGGTGTGTCTGAGGCAACCGGCACTCATGGCTGAATTCACCGCCGCCTACGTTATTCCGCTGGCGATCATCGTCGGGCAGATATTGGCCATTGTCGTGCCGCTATTGGTGCTGGTCGCTATGTTGACGTGGTTCGAGCGCAAAGTGATGGCGGCGATGCAATTGCGGTTGGGACCGAACGTCGTCGGTCCATTTGGACTGCTGCAGCCGTTTGCGGACGGCTTGAAACTGTTTCTCAAAGAGACCGTCATTCCCTCGGGCGCGAACAAGGTGGTATTCGTCGCCGCGCCGATGGTGACGTTTGTACTCAGCATTATCGCCTGGGCCGTAATTCCCTTCGGAGAAGGGCTGGTGCTGTCAAATATAAACGTCGGCATCATGTACATATTTGCTGTGTCGTCACTGGGCGTTTACGGCATCGTCATGGCCGGGTGGGCTTCGAATTCACGATACGCCTTTCTAGGCGCGCTACGGTCTGCGGCCCAGATGGTCTCGTACGAAGTTTCGATGGGATTCATCATTATTACAGTGTTGCTCTGTGTTGGTTCCCTGAACCTGAGTGATATCGTTGAGGCGCAGAAGGACGTCTGGTTCGTGATTCCGCTGCTACCCATGGCGGTCATTTTTTTCGTGTCAGCCTTGGCCGAGACCAATCGCCATCCTTTTGATTTGCCGGAGGCCGAAGCAGAGCTGGTCGCAGGATACCAGGTCGAATATTCATCAATGACCTTTGCCCTGTTTTTCCTGGGCGAATACGCGAACATGATTTTGAT
>Ga0115002_10004195_pt1 | contig 17571 bp, 17 predicted proteins | sample ArcticOcean_MG_C_8_FD_89576 | JGI IMG/M metagenome (GOLD analysis project Ga0115002, IMG submission 89576) | Marine microbial communities from western Arctic Ocean - ArcticOcean_MG_CB11_86 | ecosystem: Environmental > Aquatic > Marine > Oceanic | place: Arctic Ocean: Canada Basin | collected... | reverse complement strand
TTAAGTAAACCTTCATGAGATAAATAACCAAGCGAATCAGCTCCAACATAATCTCTAATTTCTTCTGTTGTCATATTAGCGGCAATAAGTTCACTTTTTTGCGACATATCTACACCAAAATGACATGGAGATATAATAGGGGGTGCACATATTCGAAGATGGATTTCTTTAGCCCCGCCTTTTTTTAATAATTTAACAACATGCGGAGTAGTTGTCCCTCTCACAATACTATCATCAACTACGACGACCTTTTTATCTTGCAAAATTTGAGGTAAATAATTTAATTTTCTCCTTACTCCTAATTCACGCAATCTTTGATCAGGTAAAATAAAAGTTCTTCCAACATACCTATTTTTTACTAGCCCTTCAGAGTACGGTATTCCTGATTCTTGAGAATACCCCACTGCCGCCGCAATCGCTGAATCGGGAACTCCAATAACTAAATCTGCATCAACAGGAAATTCTTTAGCCAATTCCTTTCCCATTGCCATTCGGGTACTGTACACAAGGTTTTCACCCAAAATACTATCTGGTCTAGAGAAGTAAATTTGTTCAAATATACATTGCCCTTTTTTGCCAGTTGCTTCTTTTTTATAAACCGTTTGTATGCCGTTCTCATTAATCAATACTGCTTCGCCAGGCTCTACCTCCCGAACCAACTCCGCACCTATATGATCCAAAGCACAAGATTCAGATGCTAAAACCCATCCTTCATTCAATTTTCCTATACATAATGGCCTAACACCTAAAGGGTCTCTCATTCCTATAAGTTCGTTTTTAGTCATCATAACTAAAGAATATGCGCCTCTTAATTTTCTCATTGCGTAGGCCGCACGGTCTGCCCAAGTATTAACAGGAGCATTTGAAATAACATGAGCAATTATTTCTGAATCAGCAGAGGATGAAAATTGTATGTTCCAATCAAGAAGTTCTTTTTTAAGTTCCACAGCATTAATTAAGTTTCCGTTATGCCCTAAAGCCATTTCCATATTTGTATTTTTTGAAATAATTGGCTGTGAATTTTCTATATTACTTGAACCTGTAGTTGAATAACGTGTATGGCCAATTGAAATATATCCAGGCAAGCGCGATAAATCATATTCTTGAAACCCATGCCCTATGAGGCCCATTTCTGTATGAACATAAATTTGCGAACCATCGCTTGTAGCAATTCCTGCACTTTCTTGTCCCCTATGTTGTAATGCATAAAGTCCGAAAAAAACTGCTCGGGCAACCTCTTCTTCTTTTGGGGCATATATTCCTACAATACCACAGGCTTCATGGGGAACATCATTAATGTTCGAATCTGCAGAGGTAAGAGTGTCTTCCATATTTAATGGCTGCGATTTTATAGTTTTCTGGGGTAGCGGACCTTTAAGTTTAATTACCACAACTCCATAATAATAAATGGTTTTTTATTTTAAAAACATTACTATGCTTCGATTATACGTCTCGTTAGAATAAAGGGTCAACAAATTTAAAATTTGTTGACCCTTTATTAGTCTACAATAGGCTGAGCAATGATCCAAAGACTTATTCCTGTATAAAAAACCATTAAAATAAGCATAGGGTACTGGCTTTGTAGTACTAATTTGTGCGCATTTAATTTTCGTAACGAAATTAAATGCGCTACAAAAACAGAAATAATATGTCCTCCAACCAAAGCTATAACAGAAATTATCCAAGCAAATTTTGCATTAATAACTGAAATGTTTGGTATATATTCAATTGTTCCAAATAAGTTCCACTTAGTAAAACAAATAAAACTATTGATATTAGATGACTCCATAGTGTTGCATCCAAAAGGATCTGACAAAAGAGGAATGAGTTGTTGTCCTGTAATAAGTAAAAAAGAAATATAGTGAGATAAATTATATGCTAATGCAATTGGAACTAAAGAGAAAACAAAACTTTTAACTACTTCATCATAAGTTATAATACCTTGTGATAAATTGGCAATTCTGCGACACACAAAAATATACATTCCTGAAAAGAATACAGGGAAAAATATAAGACCTAATGTTTTGGTAATCATTATAGTAGAAAAAGGTAACACTTCAAAAATAGGCCACAATGTATTTTGAATAGATAACCAAGCTGGCGTCTCAGCAAACCCGTCAAATGTTACGATTGCTAATGCTGTAATGTGAAAAGCAACTAAAGCACCAGACACTTTTTCTCCTCTAGCAAGACCTGAAGCAAAAGGCCTAAAGGAAAATTTCCTAAACTTGTCCGAAGAATATTCCCAGCATTCATAACAATCAACGCAATCATTCAGTGTAGTATCAAGAGAACAAGAAGTACACGACTCACAAACAGGAACATTTCCCGGAAAGGTTATCACTCTGATTTCTGTCATAGAAAATCTTGAGAAAAGAGAAAACAAAACGAAAAATGGGTCTGCCTTAGTTAGCCATACATGCTTGCCAAACACAATCATTCCACCAAGAGAATACACTGTGTAAATTATCAAAGAAATAGCTAATGTTTTAGGAGCAGAACTTCCTGTATAGGCATTTTCAAACCATGCAAATATAAAAAATACTATAAGTGCTGGCCAAGCATCCAAATTAGAGGGCCATTTTTTAATGGGATGGAATTTATTTTTAAATATTTTTTCAATATATTTAAAAATAACACTCCAAGGATTAACAATAACCCAAACATTACCAAATATAGCCACTAAATAACCAAATCCAACCCACCATATTATCCATACAAAAGTAGGCGCGAAATTATCTAATGCACTCTCAGTTCCAAGTAATCCTGACAAAATAGTTAAAATAAGCAAGAAAACAGAAAAAACATTGAGAAACCGCTTACTTATTTTTAAAATTATTCTAATGCTTTTTCTATTCCATATATTGAATTGTGCATAATCATTATATTGACTATTTTGCCTAACAAACCAACCAATAACAAAAAATGATAGTGCAACAATCGCTACAGAGCCCAAAATAAAATAATTCAAAGGAATCGGAAGATCGTAACGTTCCCCAAACCCATGCGCAAAAACAGTTTTTTCACTTGTCATTATCAATATGAAAGCAACAAATAAAGCAGTTATTTTTAATTTAATTAAACGCATAATTAGATTTTATTTATGGATAAACTTCTAATATTAATAATAGTCTTTCCCCGTGCCCGTCACCTTCTTCTGTAGGGGGCAATCCGCTAGTTATCCTAACTTTACTATCAGATAGAACTTCCCATTCGACAATTGCTCCCGGTTTCACTATCACAGAATTTGGATTATATAATTTACTAACATTCTCATTAATTTTTATATTTGCAATTCCCTCTAAGCCTTGATTTGAAGAAACTATAATTTCAGCCACATTATTGTGGTTCATATGATTGTGATAAAAAAAAGTTCTGTTTTCCATATCTATAGGAATTTGATAAGAATATTTCTCTCCTTTTATCAAAGTTGTTGATTCAAAGAGTGCTGCATGCTTAAGGTGATCCGAATCATTTTCTTTATGCGCAGTTATACGAAATCTTCCAGTCGCATTTGCTTGAAATTCTATAATTGATGTTTCGGTAGGAATTATTATTTTTTCTATATCATACCCGTGAATATGTATTAACTCAGACTCGTCTGAGTTGAATGAAATTTTTACAATTTCGTCTTTATTAACTTTTAATTTTTCTGTATTTCCTACAATTTCACCTTTAATAAGTTGAATATTAAAGGCTGAATTGGTGTTTTTTTCACTGCTGCAAAAAAAGCTAGTTATCATTATTAAAGGTATTGTTAATAGTAATGTTTTTTTATAACTCATAAAAACTTCAATCCCTTCTTTTTTTATATTCCTTAATCCATGCTCTAATAGAAAAACCCATCACTAACAGTAATATAATTAAAAACATTAAAGTTAAAACTGGGACTAAAGGATTGGGATCATGAACTTCTACTTCGAAGGATGAAGCTGATTCTCCGTCTTCTGTATTAATAATCATTTTTATTTCCCAAATACCTTTTATTCCTAACGGAAAATCAGCTTCATAATAAGTGGGATCCATAACACTATTCACCATCTTTAAAGGGCCAACAGTATGGTTGTCAGGTTCTTTCAGATAAGCTGTTAAGTATATTTCTGCATTCATATAATTTAAGCCACTATTAACGTTTTTAACATAAGCAGCAAAATGAATTAGGCCGCGCGTTGGTGTTTCGGGAACTGTACCTAATCCTATTTCATGGAGTTTTGTTATTTTCTTCTCATATGTGCGTACTGACCCATTGGATTCAGCAATATATGTAAAGGAAAATAGTAAAATGACAGCTACCATTGACGCATATAATTTATAAATACTTTTATCCTTTTAATGTTAAGTATTTTTTAAATGAATATATTCAAAAAATTGGAGAGCTTTTAGCTACATGATAACGATTATTATAAATGATAGAACAATTACAACCTTACATTTAAAGCTTCTGACACAGTTTCCATATCTTTATCTCCTCGACCCGAAAGACCAAGAATAATGACTTTATCTTTTTCTAATGTTGGAGCTAATTGTGACAAATAGTATATTGCGTGAGCCGGTTCTAGCGCAGGTATTATCCCTTCTGTTTCGCATAAAAGTTGGAACCCTTCAAGGGCTTCATTGTCATTTACACTAACATATCGTGCTCTTCCTGAGTCATTTAACCAACTATGTTCAGGGCCAACCCCCGGATAATCTAAACCAGCAGAAATACTATGTGTTTCAATAATTTGCCCATTAGAATCTTGCATTAAATATGACATACTTCCATGTAGCACCCCTACTGAACCCGCATTAATTGTAGAAGAATGCCTGCCTGTTTCCAGTCCGTCTCCCCCTGCTTCTACGCCAATTAAGTTTACTTTTTGGTCAGTTATGAAATCATAAAAAATGCCCATAGCATTGCTTCCACCACCTACACAAGCAATCACATAGTCTGGTAACTTGCCTACCTGATTAAGAATTTGTTGTTTTGATTCTTGTCCTATTATTTTTTGGTAATCCCTAACTATCATTGGATAAGGGTGGGGGCCAACAACACTTCCTATCAAATAGTGAGTTGTATCTACATTCGTTACCCAATCTCTAATAGCTTCATTAATAGCATCTTTTAAAGTTTTACTGCCAGAATTAACAGGTCTAACTTCAGCACCTAATAATTTCATGCGGAAAACATTTAAAGATTGTCTTTTTATATCTTCTTCTCCCATATAAACAATGCATTCTAAGTCTAATTTCGCACAAACAGTTGCTGTTGCTACTCCATGTTGTCCTGCTCCCGTTTCAGCGATAATTCTTTTTTTTCCCATTCTTTTAGCAAGAAGACCTTGGCCAAGGGCATTGTTTATTTTGTGCGCGCCAGTATGCGCTAAATCTTCTCTTTTTAGGTAAATTTTTGCCCCTGATAATTTTTTTGTTAAATTTTCAGCAAAATATAATTCTGTAGGCCTTCCAACAAAACTCTTTAAAAGCTCTTTTAACTTTGCTTGAAAGGCTTCATCTGCTTGTGACAATAAGTATTCTTTTTCAAGTTGCTGAATTGCAGGCATTAATGTTTCAGGAACAAATTTGCCACCAAAGTTTCCAAATCTACCCGAATCATCAGGCATTTTATTTTCAGTGGTCACTATTTTTTTACCGCAACAATATCTAGCCAATTTCTAGGAACAGAAGAAACTCCTAATTCAGCATATGTATCAACAACAGCCTCTTGCAAAGCCAAACTAGCTTTATCTAAAGGAACTCCAGGCATTACACCTTCTATAAAATCTGAAAAAGCACTAATATCTAACCAACCTTCAACGGGAACAGAAACTGTGTCTATCTCTTGTTTAAGCACAGTTAGTCCATTTCTGTTAAGTAGGTCATTATAATCTTTTAAAGTGAGCTGTTTCCTCGACTGAACTTTTTCTGATCTTATAGGGCTAAGCTGATACTTTTTCCTCAAGATTTTCATAGCTTTAAACATCCATTTTGAGTAAAAAGCAGTCGTATCTTTATGCTGCCCTCCTTCATAAAAAGATGTATTGAAAATAAATTTTCCCCCAGTTTTGAGAGTTTTAGATATATCTAAAATAGTTGCGTCTTTATTCGGCAAATAGTGGATCGCATTACAAAACACAATCGCATCAACGGATTCTTTTACAACTTCAGAAACATTTTCGACACCTAATTGTACGTATTTAACGGCATTATTAGAAATATCTTTAAGGTCTTCCATAGCCGTTTTTAATGCAATAGAAGAATGGTCTAAAGCAATAACAACTGTATCTTTAGTTTGATTAATTCTTTCTAAAATTAACCTTGTAACCCCTCCCGTACCACAAGCTAAATCGACAATCCTTCTATCAGATGCTAAATCAGCCATATCAATAAGTTTTGCGTTTAAATTACTATAAAATTCATTTTTTGAAAATGTTTGAAATGAAAATTCGCTTCCGGTCATTAGATTTTAATCCTAAAATATTTTTAATGAATTATAGCAGAATAAACAATTTTAAATTATTTTTTAAATTAGTTGAATGAATTCATTGCTTTTTTTATACCTTCGGTAAGTATTACAGAAATAGCTTTTGACGCATTAGTTAAAGAAGCTTGTATATCTTTTTTTTCAGAATCGGAAGGTTTCCCAAGAACATAGTCAATTTGATCTTCATTGTTTTTAGGTTTACCAATACCTATCCTTAATCGAGGAAATTCTTGTGTTTCAAAAGCATCAATAAGAGACCTTATCCCGTTATGTCCTCCCGCACTTCCTTTTTCTCTAATACGTATTTGTCCTACAGGAAGATGGATATCATCATAAATAATAAGGTGCTCATTAGGCTTTAAATTATATCGAGACATTAAATATTTAATTGCCAGCCCGCTTTGATTAACAAAAACTCGAGATTTTCCTAAAACAATAAAGTTATTAGAAAATACTCCTTCTCCATAATGTACAGTTTTCTTTTTATTATCTAATTTAATTGCCGTTTTCTTTATTAATTCTTTTACAGCCCAAAAGCCAACATTATGTCTAGTTAAAGAATATTCGCGCCCTGGATTTCCTATACCCAGAATAATTAAATCTGGTTTTTTATTAGTATCATTAAAATATGTCGTTTCCTTTTTCATTGATAAACCCAATAACACTTAAAAATCATACGTTTATTACGTTATCAAAAGCATCAATATCGTATTTAGTTCCTTGCAATGAAACTCTTGTCATATTAGCCCCTGTTAAATCTGCGCCTCTGAGATCAGCATAATCTAATTTAACTCTAACTAAAATAGTATTTTTTAAATTTGCATTTCTTAAGTCTGCACCACTTAAATCTGCACCAAATACTCTAGGGGTACTTTGGTATGAATTGCTAGCTGCTCCACTAAGGTTAGCGCTTTCTAAATTTGCATTTCTTAAGTCTGCATTTTTTAAGTCTGCTACGGATAAATTTGCACGTAAAAATATAGCTTCTCTTAAATCTGTCTGGTTTAATTTAGATCCTCTTAAATTTGCCCTTGTGAAATCTGTTCTTTTTAATGACGCTCTATTAAGAATGATTCCAGATAGATTAGTTCTAGAAAGATCAAGGTTTTCTAATTTAGATCCCTCTAATTTTCTCCCTTTTAACGCAGCATCAATAACGTCTTCACGAGTTAAATTTTTATTATCCATTAATCTAGTTTAGTAAATTTCAAGAATAAGAGGTCGAGAATTAACATTATTTATTTCATACCCCATTTTATTCCAATTAGGTTCGATGGGTTGTGAATTCCCTTTTGTGTCTGTCGCTTTACATAAAAAAGTATATGATCCTATTTGAGGGGGAATCCAATCAATAATCCAATGTTGCCAAGAATATACACTTTTAGGTTCTTGAAGATTAGTTTTTAACCAATTTTTTCCCCCGTCATGGGAAATTTCAACTTTTTTTATATCTCCTAATCCAGACCACGCAAATCCCGAAATTGAAACAGTTTCTGAAGAAAAAGAAGCTCTTTGTTTCTCAACTGAAAAGGCAGACTTTATTTTCATTTCCCTTACAGGCCTATCGGGTTCTCCAGTGCCTTTAATTACATACTTATAGGTTTGGAAATATCCCTCAAAAGGTTTTTCTAAAGCTGTTATTTTATTTAACCATTTAACTGACGCCATTCCATACCAATTTGGAACAATAAGCCTTATTGGGCCTCCATGTTCAAGGGGTATGGGCTCTCCGTTCATTTCGTAAGCAATCAAAATATCAGAGTTTATGTCTTCGACAGGTAGGCTTCGGCAATAAGAAATGATTTCTTTTCCTGGTTCAGGTACTCCTTTATCCGCGCCTTCAAAAAGAATTTCCTTAGTAACACCAAGTATTCCTGCTTTATGAAGAATTTCTGATAAAGATGCTCCTGCCCAAATAGCAGTGCTTACTGCACCGGTATCAAATTGATTTCCAGAAACTTTAGGGTCTAAATCTTTTCGATTATTTCCCGCACATTCCATAGTGGTAGGTAAAGTTTTTTTTGAAAGCTCCATTAATTCATCAGTATTGATTTCATAAGGAGTTTGAACGCTGCCGTTTATTTCTATACGCCAATCATCATCTGGTATGTTTTGAAATGGGAAATGACCTCTAATATAGAATAAATTATTTGGCGTTAGCCATGTATTTAAACCAGATACCGGAGTTTCTGCTACAAGAGGATCATTTCCAATAATCTCTAATTTTCTATCTTTTTCCAAAGGCATTTAAAACACCCCTTAAATATTATTTAATTATAAAAAGTCTTTCAACTTTATAGATTATATAATATAGATAAAAAAATTATCTCCTTTCTTCACGAGGTCTTGCCTCGTTGATTCTGAGTGCTCGTCCCATATAGTCTTTTTCGTTAAGAGCTTCAATAGCTTCCTTAGCTTCACTATCATTATCCATATCGACAAAGGCAAATCCTTTAGATCTTCCCGTGTCTCTATCTTTTATAACCCTAACGCTACTTACAGCACCGTATGCAGCAAAAAGGTCCTTGAGAGCATCTTCATTTGTATCATAAGAAATGTTTCCACAATAAATATTCACGAACTTCTATCCTTCTTCCATTAAATTCCTACAGGCTACTTAAATTATAGCCCGACTTTTGTATAAGACACTAATTCTAACAGATAAATCACTTAACAGATAATATTTATTATTAATTTAAATAAATATCCCCTGATTTACCCCCTTTTTTACTAACAAGACCAATATTGATTTTCATTCCTTTATCTACTGATTTACACATATCGTACACAGTAAGAGAGGCAATAGATACGGCTGTTAAAGCTTCCATTTCCACTCCTGTTTTACCATGAGTTTTAATTGTAGATTTTATTTTTAAAAGATTTTTTTCTTCATTAATGTCAAAATCAATCGCTGCTTGCGTTATAGACAAAGGATGACAAAGGGGAATAAGAGTTGGGGTTTGTTTGGCAGCCATTATTCCTGCAACACGTGCTATAGATAAAACATCTCCTTTTTCAAAAGCATTTTTTTTTAATAAATTTAATGTTTCTTTTTTCATTTCAATAGTTCCGAAAGCAACAGCAACTCTATCTGACATTTCTTTTGACGTTATGTTTACCATATTTGCTTCACCTTTTTGATTTAGGTGAGTTATTTTTTTATCTTCTTTCATAACCTATTTCTCTATTACTTAGTTTTTTATTTTAACGGCTTCATTGTAAGCAATATTATCTGCTTCTTCATTAAATTGATTTCCAGCATGCCCTTTAACCCATTCCCATACAATATCTTTATCTAAAACTTCATTATCCAATATATTCCACAAATCTTTATTTTTATTTCTTTTCCAATTTTTAGTCATCGTGTTAATAACGTAAGTAGAATCAGAAAATATTTTAATAGTTGTTTTTTTAGAAATTTTTTTTAATCCTTCTATAACAGCTGTTATTTCCATTCTATTATTTGTAGTTTGTTTTTCATTTCCACCAATGGTTGTTTTTATTCCGTTTTCTAAAATAATCACACCCCATCCTCCTGGACCTGGGTTGTTTAAACAGGCTCCATCCGTATATATTTCAATCAAAATCAACCCCCTATATGATACATTTCAACTTTAGGTTTTGAATTTGAAGAAGATTTTCTTTCTTCGGAATATTTATCATCTCTAATATTCCATCCACCTTTAATTATTTCTTTTATTTTTTCATCAGAATTTTCTTTTCTTAAAGATTCTCTTAATTCAATTCCAGAAGAAGCAAATAAACAGGTCACTAATTGGCCTTCTGGAGATAATCTCATTCTTGTACAATCTCCGCAAAAAGGCTGTGTGACAGAAGAAATGACACCAAATTCACCTTTTCCATCTTTATACTGATATTTTTTTGCTACTTCTCCTCTATATGATGGTTCAATAGGAATTACGGGAAATTCATTGTTTATTGTTTCAATGATTTCAGAAGCAGGAACAACTTCATCTAGTTTCCAGTTATTTAATGTTCCAACATCCATATATTCAATAAATCTAGGTGTGTGCCCTTGTTCCCGGCACCATTTAACTAACTCTATTAAGTTTTTATCATTTACATTTTTTTGGACTACAGCATTTATTTTAATTTTATTAAATCCAACAGATTGAGCTTCATTTATTCCTTCAATAACTTGTTTTGTTTTAAAGCCCCTCCCATTCATTTTTTTAAAAACTTCATCATCTATAGAATCTAAACTAACTGTTATTCTGTTTAATCCGGAATCTTTTAATTCTTTAGCAAATTTTTTTAAAAGATATGCATTTGTCGTCATAGCTATGTCATCAATAGAATCTATTGACGATAGCATTTTTATTAATTTAGACACATTTTGCCTTACAAGTGGCTCCCCTCCTGTAATTCTTATTTTTTTAACTCCTAGGTCTGCAGAAATCTTTGCAACTCTATATATTTCTTCAAAAGTTAAAAGTTCTTTTTTAGGCAAAAAATTATAGCGCTCACCATAAATTTCTGCAGGCATACAGTAAGGACAACGAAAATTACACCTATCTGTAACAGATATTCTAAGGTCCCTTAATGGTCTTTTAAATTTATCTAAAATTGTCATTTTTTTCATCTATTTTTTTCAATGTATTTAATTGCTTCGATAGCCGCTTTTCCTCTATGGCTTATTTTTTGCTTTTCTAAAAGAGTTATTTCCGCTAAATTTTTTCTTTTCGGTGGATAATAAAAAATAGGATCATAACCAAACCCATTATTTCCTTTAGCAATTGTACTAATATAGCCTTCAATTGTCCCACAAAATGTTTTTATTTCTTGTTTGGGTATCCAAACAGCTATAACACAACAAAATCGTGCTGTTGGTTTTTTTTCTTTAAAAAATCTTAATTTATTTAAAACTAAATTATTTCTTTCTTTATCTGTTAATTTTGTTCCTCCGTATCTTGCAGAATAAATGCCCGGTTCTCCTCCTAAGGCATCAACAACAAGACCAGAGTCATCAGAAATCGTGATTATTTTTGAAAGTTCCCCATATTCTTTAACTTTTTTGATAGCATTTTCTCTAAACGTTATTCCATTTTCTTCAACTTCATGGGTAATACCCAAATCATTTAATTGAATTATTTCATATTTGTTTTTTGTTAATTCTTTTAATTCTTCTACTTTACCTTCATTTCTAGTAGCAATTAAAATTTGTTTCTTCATTTTTTATTCTTTTAAATATATTTAATTAAACTTTTTATTTTTTGTATAATCTTAATATATTGGAATATATTAATCTTTTTTAATACATTACTGCATAGTTCAAATAATATTGATATAGTTGTCATTAGTGCAGACAAGGCAAAAACTTTAATTTTTCCATCAGGCCCTTCGTCAACTACTGTTGGTATCAATCAATATATTTAGGATAAAAATGAATTCTTTAGCCGGACATAATATTCTTGAAATAAGCCGTTATCCTGCAGGTTCTATATTAGGAATGATGCTTGCTGATGAGGGTGCTGTTGTTTCTAAAGTAATGTTTCCTGATATTAATCCTCAAGAGGGATCAGTTGAATTTTCAGTATGGAATAGAGGGAAAACTATATTACATGCCGATATTTTTAACAATTCATCGGATCTTTCAAGCATTTTAGCAATGTCGGCTAATGCTGATATTGTTATAGTTTGTTTAGATCCTCAAGAAATTGAATATGCCTCTTTAGAATATGCCTCTTTAGAAGGGGAGTCTGTTGTAATTTCTCTTCCGTGTTTTCCTTTAGGGCATACTTTAGATTATCTTCCTCCTGAAGAAGAAATAGCTGCTTCATCATCAGGTGTATATTCTTTAAATCCATCGGGAATTCTTCCAATTCCAGGAGAAGGTCCTTCTTTTCATGGTCTTTACTATTCTAGTTCTTTTGCCGCTATAACTGCTGCCTCTGCCGTCATAGGAGCAATTCTTCAAAAAAATATAACTGGCTTAGGTCAGCAATTGTCCGTTTCATTGCATGATTCAATGTATCAAGGCATGGGAACTAACTTAATTAGGCACGCTAAAAGGAGTGAAGGTAGGCAAACTTCTCATCCTGCCATAGCTAGAGTATATGAATGTAAAGATGGCAAATCTATAAGTATAAATATGTCCCATCCTCGCTTTTTAGAGCCTTTTCTAAAATATATAAATAAACTTGAATGGTTTGAAGATTTAACTAATATTAAAAAACTTTTGAACGATTCTAATATTTTAGAACTATATAAAGAAAAATTTGCATCTATCTGGAAAGATAAAACCGCGGAAGAATGGGAAGAAAAGCTAGGGGAAATTGGGGTTCCTGGCAGTATTTCAAGAACTGTTGAGGAATGGATTCAAGAAGAACAAGCTTTTCTTTCTGAAGCAATCGTAAATGTAACAGATTTACAATTTGGAGAAATGAAACAACCCGGAAAACTAATACAAGATATATAGGGTATTTAAATGTCTATAGCACCACTCGAAGGAATAAGAGTACTTGACTTAACTATTGTTCTCGCGGGGCCTACCTGTGGAAGAACTTTAGCCCAATATGGAGCTGAAGTTATTAAAATTGACCCTGAAAACAGAAGGCCTCAATTAGCTCAATGGTTAGATGTTAGCCGAGGGAAAAAAAGTGTTTCTTTAAATTTAAAGAAACCTGGAGGTAAAGAGGTTTTTTTAAGGCTCGCAAAAACAGCAGACGTTATTTTAGAAGGGTTCCGAAAAGGCACCACAGATAGGCTAGGCATAGGGTATGAGGATATTAAAAAAATAAATCCAAAACTAATATATGCTTCTATTAATTGCTACGGACATAAAGGGCCTTGGCAATTAAGGCCGGGTTTTGAGCAAAATGCTCAATCCGTTACAGGAATTCAAATGAGGAATGGCTCTAGTAAAACAGGTCCCCGAGCTGCCACATATACTTTAAACGACTATGGTACTGGCTTAGCTGCAGCATATGGGGTAATGCTCGCTTTATTAGAAAGAAATAAAACCAACAAAGGAAAACATCTCGGAGCTTCTTTGGCTACAACATCTACTTTTATTACAGGTCCTTATGCCGTCAACTACAAAAATATGCCCACAAACACTGATTTAGGTGGGCCAGGTTTAAGGGGTAGAAATTCTCTATGCCGCTTATACGAATGTAAAAACAATAAAGATTGGATATTCATCAAAATTAGAAATGCTGAACAGTGGTTTAATTTATGTAACATGAATGAATTTAAAGATCTAAAAAACAACAATCTTTTTTCATCTATTAATTTAAGAAATAAAAACGACAAGCAGTTGTCTTTAATTTTAGAAATAATAATAAAAACAAAAGAATCAACAGAGTGGTTAAATAAATTTAAATCTTCGAAAATCCCAGCTATTAAAAACACTTTATCCCAAGATATTCATTCTTCTTCTTACAATGTTTCTCGCAAAATGATTGTTTCTAAAGATTTTTCAAACAATGAAAATATTCTATATAAAGAATGGGGTAAAACAACCTGGTCAGGAAACCCCACATTAATGACAAATTACGATACTCCGGAAATTAATCCCGTCATGTTTTCAGAAAACACTTCAGAAATACTAAAAGAAATAGGTTTAACAAATAAAGATATTCTAGAAATGAAAACTTTAGGAGCAATACCTAAAGAAGAAATGTTACCTTTTTCAAAAGATTCATCAGAGCCTCTCTAATTGTTGAAAACTGTGTATATGTCACACATTATTTTTAATTACTGTTGATATTGAATAATAAATGAAATGAAATATACTTTAGTAAACACATTTAAACATCTATAAAAAAATTATCCACAAATCAAACTAGGTTTTATCCCCATATAAATCAAACACAACTTCAACAAAATCAACAGTATTATTATTACTATTGTTAGATTTACAAATAAATTAAAAAAATGATAGATCAAGTATTAATAAATATAAAAAGTGGAAACGGTGGAAATGGTGCCATTAGTGGCCGCCATGAAAAATTTATTCCTAGAGGTGGTCCAGATGGCGGAGATGGAGGGAGAGGGGGCGACGTTCTTTTTATAGCTGATGAAAGCGAAAGAACACTTTTACAATTTAGATATATAAGAAACTTTAAAGCAGAAGACGGTGGAAAGGGAGCTGGGAAAAAAAAACATGGGGCAAACGGCAAAGATATTTTAATTAAAGTTCCGTTAGGAACTCAACTGTATGATGACGACAACTTTTTAATAGCGGACATGATTGAACAAAATCAAAAAATTCTTATTTTAGCAGGAGGTCAAGGAGGAAACGGAAATGTTAAATACGCTTCTTCAACAAACCAATATCCTGTAATAGCACAAGCAGGTGAAGAAGGAAAAGAAATAAAACTAAGGTTAGATTTAAAACTATTAGGAGACGTAGGTCTCATAGGGGCCCCAAATGCCGGAAAGTCTAGCTTTATTTCTTTTATAACAGCAGCTACACCAAAAATAGCTAGCTATCCATTTACAACATTAGAACCAGTATTGGGGGTAGTTGAACACCGTGATAAAGACTTTGTTTTAGTTGATATTCCTGGATTAATAGAAGGCGCTCACAAGGGAATTGGGCTAGGCCACGAATTTCTTAGACATATAGAAAGAACTAAAATTCTTATACATATCATAGATGGATCTGACGGTAATCCTAAAGAAAAGTTTGACCAAATAAACACGGAACTTCAGTTGTTCAATAAAGAAATATTAGAAAAACCACAAATAGTTGTTATAAATAAAATAGACTTAGATGAGGTTAAAATATTAAAAAATGAAATAAAAGAAACATTTATAGACCAACCCAGAAAATTACATTTTGTGTCTGCTATTTCTGGGGAAAATATATCTACTGTTATGGATGAAATTGTAACCCTTTTGTATTCTCCAGAAGTGGAAAAAGGAGGCAATTTTATACCATTAAAAACTGTTTCAAAAAAACCGCAATTTAAAAAAACCGAAACAGAAAAAACAATTATTTTAAAACCAACTCAAAAAAGAAGAGGGCCTTCTGTTGAAAAAAAAGGAAATAATCATAAAGGCAATACATATATAGTGGAATTTCCTAGTGTAGAAAGAATTGCCCAAAGAATTAATTACGAAGATTGGACAGCAAGAATGCAATTATACAAATATATGAAAAAAACAGGTGTTGTTAGAATTCTCGAAGAAGCAGGAATAAAAAAAGGGGACACTGTTAAACTTGGGGGAATAGAGTGGGAATGGGATTAATAAATAAATAGTATATAATTATTGTTTACGTACGCCTACGCCGATGTAGCTCAGTGGTAGAGCAGCTGTTTTGTAAACAGCAGGTCGTCGGTTCGAACCCGACCGTCGGCTCCAGTATTTTTTTCATGAAGGATTATCCATTTCAATCTAGGGTTTTTTCTATAGCACTTCTTAGTCTGGATCCTGTTTCTTCTAGATGACTAATGGTTTCTCGTGTAAAAGCTAGCCTAAATTCGTTTTTGCCATCCTCAGGGTTTGTATAAAAAATATTACCATTAGGAAAAAGGAGACCTTCATTTTGAGAGGATTTAACTATATTATCAGCTAATAATGGAAAAGAATTGACCCAAAGAAAAAACCCCCCGCTAGGAATGTCAAAATTTAAATAATTACTGCAATATTTTTCAAGAGAACTAACCAAAGATAAGCATTTTTGTTTATAAAGGGTCCTCATTTTTGAAACATGCTTATCTAGCTCTCCTGAAGAAATCATATCGGCTAAAACATAATGAACTAATGGGCTAGTGCCCATATCAAATCTAACTTTTATAAGATGATTTATAATTTCTTTTCTAGCTTGAATCCATCCAACCCTTAAGCCCGTGAGGGTTATTTTACTAAAGCTAGACATTTTAATAACACCATGTCCGTCTGATAAAGAATAATAAGAAGGGGGAGGGGGAGAATCATAGAATGTTTCTGTATACGCGGCATCTTCGACTATAATAATTTGATTTTTTTCACAAATGGACAATATTTCTTTTCTATAATTTAAAGATGTTACAACACCTAAAGGGTTGTGGAAATCAGGAATAGTGTAAAAAAGTTTAATTTTATTCTTGTTTTTTGAAGAATTTGAAATTTGATTTTTTAAAAAATCAATATCTGCCCCAATTGAAGTCATAGGAATAGGAATAACTTCTGCTCCGTAACCCTGTAATGTCCTAACAGTTCCTGAAAAACTTGGAGATTCAACAAAAACTATATCACCTGGATTTAAAAACGTTTTACATATATTTTCCATGCACCCTGAAGATCCATTGTGCATTATTATATTTTCGGAACTTAAAGAAGAAATATTCTCTAATCTATTTTGCCTACAAGCTATTTCTTCTCGACATCCTTCATATCCAAACCATCCACCATAGGTTAAAGAGTCAGAGGGGTTTTCTTTAATGATTTTTGTAAATGTATTAGCTAGGTAATCAATAGGAAAAACAGTTTCATCTGGAATTCCAGCGTTTAAAACTATGGGATTAGGATGAGAGGTCTCGGTGTTAGGCAAAAGTCTTCCGGAATCAGTAATACTTCCGGGGGCAATAATTTGTGCAGCAGATGACAAAAATGAATAAATATCTAAATTTTGCCAATTAGAATCAAAGGAAAGATCATTATTATTAATGTGAGGCATGTTAAAACTCTTTAAAAATCAGATACTTTATATGATATTAAATATTAAATTGCGGTTCAGAATATTTTTTAAGTTTTTCAAATATTTGAATACGCCATCTTTGAGAATCAACAATCAATATTTTTGATTTTTCCTTATCAAATTGGACAGATGAAGGTAACGCAAATAACATCTCAGGCTCTAGGCTGGCTACCCTTCTGCGTGCCTTTTGAACATCTGGGCTAGCGTTAACATATTGCCGTTGCCATTTTGACAATTCTTGCGCTGAGCCGAGAAGTTCTAACAAATAGGTTCCAGTAGAGTCGTAAATATTGACTTTGTTTTTTGCCCAACTTGTAACATAAATATCGCCATCAGGGTCAACTGCTACATCTGAAGGGTGATCTAATAATGCGGAGACAGTACCTTTGTCTCCAAAGGATAGAAGATGATTTCCAGAACTATCAAATTTTTGAATCCTATTATTTAAATGGTCAGC
>Ga0115002_10004193_pt1 | contig 17574 bp, 14 predicted proteins | sample ArcticOcean_MG_C_8_FD_89576 | JGI IMG/M metagenome (GOLD analysis project Ga0115002, IMG submission 89576) | Marine microbial communities from western Arctic Ocean - ArcticOcean_MG_CB11_86 | ecosystem: Environmental > Aquatic > Marine > Oceanic | place: Arctic Ocean: Canada Basin | collected... | reverse complement strand
GCCCAGGAAGGCGCGGCTGAAAAGGCGCGGGAATTCATCGCTCGGATGGTCAGTCGTGCCGCCGAAAAGGGCCAGATGAGCGAAGGTGACGCGGCGGCGGCCAACGGTCGGCTGGAGATCGTTGGCGCTCTCTCCGAGCTTGCCGATTGCGGTATGGTGGTCGAGGCCATCGTCGAAATTCTTGACGTGAAACGCGACCTTTTCCGGGAGCTCGAGGCCGTCGTTGCCGACGATGCGATCCTGGCATCCAACACCTCGTCATTGTCGGTTACCCAGATCGCCGCCGGGTGCGCCCGGCCCGAACGGGTCGCCGGCTATCATTTCTTCAACCCGGTGCCGCTGCTGAAAGTGGTCGAAGTCGTCGACGGCCAGCTGACCGCCCCCTGGGTTGCCGACAAGCTCGACGCGATTTCGCGCAAATGCGGTCATGACCCGGTGCGTACCCAGGACACACCGGGTTTTCTGGTCAACCATGCCGGCCGTGGATTGTATACCGAAGGGGTGCGCATTCTCGCCGAGGGCATCGCCGAGGCGCATCAGGTCGACGATGTGCTGCGCGAAGGCGGGGCGGCTTTCCGGATGGGCCCGTTCGAACTGATGGACACCACCGGGCTCGACGTGTCCGGCGTGGTGATGGAATCGATCTACGAACAGTTCTACCAGGAACAGCGTTTCAAGCCGCAGGCCTTCATCCGCAACCGTATGGCCGCCGGGCTGTTCGGCCGCAAGGTGGGTAAGGGGTTCTATACCTACGAAGACAACAAGAAGATTGCGCCGCCGGCGCCCGAAACGCCGACCGATTTGCCGGACAGTGTCTGGATTGGTCCCCAAGGGCATGACGGCGCGAAACTGCTGGCCGACTTTCTCAAAGACACGGTCGAGATCGAGACCGGCGACAAGCCGTCGGCACGGGCTATCTGCATGGTAGCGCCGCTTGGCCGCGACGCGACGATGACGGCGATCGATCTTGGTATCGAGGCCGAGCGCACGGTCGCGGTCGATACCATGTTCGGCCTCGACGGGCGGCGCACCCTGATGACCACGTCGGTCACCGATGCTACCGTCCGCGACCTCGCCCATGCGGCGCTCGCCGCCGATGGCGGCGCGGTGACGGTGATCCATGACAGCCCCGGCTTCATCGCCCAGCGGGTGATCGCCACCATCGTCAATATTTCGGCCGAGATCGCCCAGATGCGCATCGCCACGCCCGAGGATATCAACAAGGCGGTGCGGCTCGGGCTTGCCTATCCGCAGGGCCCGCTCGAATTCGGCGATACCATCGGTGCGTCGAAGATTCACGCGATCCTGACGGCGATGCACGATTTCTACGGCGATTCGCGTTACCGGCCGAGCCCGTGGCTCACCCGACGTGCGCGGCTCGGTATCTCGCTGATGACGTCGGAAGCTTAAATAGCCCGCGCCAGCAGCAGGACGCCCGACACCATCAGCATGTAGATCACCAACTTGCGGAACAGCTCGGGCGATAGCCGCTGCCGGACTTTGCCGCCGAGCTTCAGACCGATCCACACGGGAACCACGCCAAGCGCCGAGACCAGTGTCGTTTCCACATTCATCAGCCCGATCTTCGACAGGCCCGCCGCCATCACCAGACTGGACAACGTGAACGAGCAGTTGATCGCCTGCACGAAGCGTTCGCGGTCGAGACGCAGCGCCATCAGATAGGGCAGCACCGGCATCAGCTGCGACCCGGTCAGTCCGTTGACGATGCCGGTCAGCAACCCGGTCACCGGGCCGAGCGGTTTTTCAAGATGGGGCGGCAGGGTCAGGTTCGGTGTTCTCAATGCGAACAGCCCGTAGACGATCAACACGCCGCCCAGCGCGGCGGCGGCAAGGCGGGTCTCCATCCAGGTCAGCAGGGCGAGGCCGATGACCACCCCGATCATCGCGGCGACCAGCATCGGCCAGAACCGGCGAAGGCTTTCGCGGAAATGCCCGGCCTCGATCTGGACGATGATGTTGCTCGCCACCGATGGCACCAGAACCAGCGGCAGCGCTATTTCCAGCCCAATCGTCAATGCCAGTATCGGCAGACACGTGGTCGCGAATCCCATGCCCGTGATGCCCTTGGAAAATGCGGCAAAGAAAAACGCAGCGCAGGCGATGGCGAGGAGGTTGGGATCCATGGGGCGGTTATCGGGGATTTAGGCTGGAAGAACAATTAAGACCTGTTGCGATGGCCGGGCCCATCGGGTTGGAGGGCGGTTTGTCCGGGATCCAGTTTGTCGCCAGAAATCCCGATCTCGAGCGCGTGTATCTGGACCCCGGAACAAGTCCGGGGTGACAATGTTAGATGCAGTCAGCGCGGTTTAACCTTGCTAGCGTCGTCTAGATTTTAACTCTTCAAAACGATCACAACATAAACTTTCCATTGACCCCGGTCAGGCCCTCAATGCGTGTCGAATACCGCCTGATAGTCGGCGACCTTCGCCAGCACGGCGGCGGTCTCTGCCGCTGTCGGGTTGTCCGGATCGACGGCCGGCGGGAGCGCGCCGAACTTCATCAGACAGGCGAGCAGCACCAACCGCGCCTTGGTCGATGTCAGATTGCCGCCGCCGATGAACACGCCGGCCGGCGCTGCGAAGCCTTCGGCATTGCCGCGTCCCACCCGGGCGACCGGCATGCCGCAATAGGCGGCTTTGAGCATCAGCGCATTGCGCACGGCATTGGTCATCGACCCGTAGGGCGACTGGCCCTCTACGACGTAACCGGCCAGCGGCGCGTTCCGGAGATTGTCGTCGGTCCGGGCGATGATATCGACTTCTCGCTCCGGTCCGCTATCGGGGCTTTCCGGGGTGTAATTGCCCTCTTTCAGGATGGCGACGGTCGGAATCGCGGTCTCCATAAGCGCGCCGTCGGCATCTTTGATGGGCACTTCGACCGGCGTCATGACGTTTCCGGTCAGGGTGTAGCCGGTCACGCTGTCCGGCAGCCTGGTGCGGTTCACATCGGACAGGTAGGTGTGCTTCGCGCCGGGCAGGTAGGTCAGGATCGGCTCCATGCCGTGGCGCACCGCACCGAGCAGTCCGCCATGGCCCCCGGTGGCGACATAGCCGCCTGGCCGCGCATCGGCTTTCTGCACGTCGCGTGAGGCGAATATCTGCTGTTCCTGAAGCACCACCGCGCCGGCACGGTCGCGGCCGTCGGCGTCCTGCCAGACGAGCGACGTGATGTAATCGACCGAATCCACGATATTTCGCGGCCCGTCATTGCTGATCTCGCCATGGGTGCGCTGGGCGGCGTTGCCGCAGACCGGCAGCGTGGTGTCGAGCAGCAGGTTGAGCCAGTACAGCGTTTCCTCGACCCGCGGGCTCGCCTGGGTCCAGATCGCACCGAGATAGTCGCCGCTATCGAGAATGTCCTGGATTTCGTTGACCATGGTTGCCATCCGCGCGCGCGGCGGCGACACCGCAAGATGCAGCGGCCGGTAGACGAAAAAGTCCCGGCCGAGCCGTTCCGCGGGAATGTCGCCCTCGCCGATGTCCGTGCGGTCGGCGGCGGCCAGTCCCTTGGTGTAGCCGCCCGACGGCAGGGTGCGATAAAAATCGATTTCGGCGCGCTGCGAGATGAGGTTGCCGTTGCCGAACTCGTCAATTCCGAGCCGGTCGATTTCCTCGAAAATCCGCGATCCGTCCGGATAATAGGGCTGGCGCGATTTTTCCGCCGGCGAGCCGGGAAACGCGCAATCGTCTTCCCATGCGCTGCCGTCGGCCTGGCGCGCCATATAGGGCAGGGGATAGAGGCCGTCCTCGGGCTTCAGCTCGATGCGGTAGACCGGCGTGTCGGTGTCGGCCTGTCGTTCTTCGTGGAACGCGCCCGCGCCATCGACATATCCATCCGGTGGCCCGTAGAGCTCGGCCGCGTCCCGTTCCAGCGGGTGGGCGCTGAACTGTTCGACATAGACGACCGCCGGCGCCGCCAGCCGCTGGGTGCGCAGCACGTCGAAGCGCGGGGTGTCGCCGCCCGGGTCGGTGCGCGTCGGCAGGCCATACTGCGCGCGCGCCTTGTTGCTGGTGACCAGCGGGGGGCTGTTGCCGATGGTGGCGTTGGCGCCGGAAAGATGGGCGATGCGTGGCTTGTCTGTCATGTCGGCTCCGTTCGGTCGGCGATGCGGAAATTGTTCACCACATCAATTGCCCGCCATTGGGGTGGATGATCTGGCCAGTGATGTAGGAAGCGCGGTCGCTGAGCAGAAAATTGAGGACCGAGGCGACTTCCTCGGGCTGTCCGAGCCGGCCGATCGGCAGATTGTCGCCGTGCAGTTTGCGCACCGCCTGCCATTCGGCCTCGGTCCGCCCGGATTTCAGGATCGGCGTGTCGATCGGGCCGGGGCCGAGCGCGTTGACGCGAATTCCCTGCGGCGCGAATTCGAGGGCGAGCGATTTGGTGAGCGAATAGATCGCCGCTTTCGCCGCCATATAGGCTGCTGCTCCCGGCACCGCCATGACGGCGAAATCCGACGACATGTTGACGATGGCGCCCTTTCCGGCGGCGCACATATCCGGCAGCACCGCCTGGCAGCCCAGGAACGTGCCTTTGACATGGATATCGATCATGCGGTCCCAGTCGTCTTCCGGGATTTCGCCAACCACGCCGCGGATAAAAATACCGGCGGCGAAAAACGCCTTGTGGATAGGACCGACGTCCTTGTCGACCCTGTCCTTCATCGCCCGCACCGACGCGCTATCGCTGACATCGACCTCGACCGCCGTCGCCGATCCGCCCGCCGCCGCGATCATGGCGACGGTCTCCGCGGCGCCGTCGGCGTCCCTGTCTGCGACCACGACATGCATCGTTTCCGCCATGCGTTTGGCGGACGCCCGGCCGATACCGCTGGCGGCGCCGGTGATCAGTATGTTCTGTGTATCGGTCATCAAAACAACCCCGCCCCGCCATTGACCCGGATATCCTGCCCGGTGACGAAGCTGGCCTCGTCGCTCAACAGGAAATACGCCGCCTCAACCATGTCTTCCGGCATGCCGATACGCCCCAGCGGGATGTCGTCGGCCATTGAAAACAATTTTTCTTCCGCCATTACCGCGCGCGGCATGGGCGTGTCGGCGATCCCCGGAGAGACGACATTTGCGCGAACGCCGGCGCGGGCATGGTCGAGCGCCAGCGCCCGCATGAGCCCGAGGACGCCGCCCTTGGTTGCTGCATAGGCCGCACTGTTTATCGCGCCACGCCGGGCGATAAGTGACGAGAACATCACGATGCTGCCATATCCCTGTTCCAGCATTGTCGGCAGCACGGCCTGGCTGGCCAGTAAAGTGCCCTTCAGGTTGATCGACAGATGCGCGTCCCAGTCTTCTTCGGTGAGTTCGAGAAACGGCGCCGTCCGGTATATCCCGGCGCAGTTTGCGAGGCCGGCGATACGTCCCGAAGACGCGCTTTGGGTAACGGCGTCCGCCATCGCATCCGCGTCGCGTACATCGAGCTGGTGAAACGTCAGGTTTTCGTCATTGGCGCCAGCCAGTTCGCCTTCGTTAGCATCCCAGGCGGCGACCCGGTAATTTTCCGCCAGCAGACGCCTGGTCAGCACATGGCCAATACCGCTGCCGGCGCCGGTGACGATCATCGTATCCATGATGGCGCTGCTCCCCTGTGTTTCCCAGCCAACCCTTTTCGGGTCCTTGACGCAAAGTTTACGCCCGCGCGGCGCGGTGAGTCCATCCGGTCTTCCCGATCGTTAGGGACGATATGGCGTCTCTGCCGGCCCAGACGTTATAAACACTGACGATTCGGCCTAAAGGGGCTTGAATCCCGCGGTGGGGCGGATACATTGCGCCCGTTCCGCACCGGAGAAGACCTGACTACCCGGACACCGCGAATGTCCGGTGCCGATTGCCGCATCCGATGCTGAATTCCTTGGCCAAACCTGTCTGCGCGACGCCGCGCCGGCCAGAATGAAGTCCGCATATTGCCTGAAGCACCCGTCGATCCAGACACCGCACAAGTCGATCACTCACAGCTTGCCAACGCCATCCGCGCCCTGTCGATGGATGCCGTGCAGGCGGCGAATTCCGGCCATCCCGGCATGCCGATGGGCACCGCCGACATGGCCACGGTGCTGTTCACCCGCTATCTGAAATACGATCCCGCCGATCCCTACTGGCCCGACCGCGACCGCTTCGTGCTGTCGGCGGGCCATGGCTCGATGCTGTTGTATTCGGCCCTGTATCTCACCGGCTATGCCGATATGACGATCGATCAAATTCGCAATTTCCGCCAGCTCGGCAGCAAGACCGCCGGCCATCCGGAACTCGGCGAGGCGGGCGGTATCGAAATGACCACCGGCCCGCTCGGCCAGGGATTTTCGACCGCCGTCGGCATGGCGATCGCCGAACGGTCGATGAATGCGCGCTATGGCGACGATCTGGTCGATCACCGGATCTGGGCGATTGCGTCGGACGGCGATCTGATGGAAGGCATCAGCCACGAGGCCGCCTCGCTTGCCGGCCACATGCGGCTCGGCCGGCTGATCGTGCTGTATGACGATAATGATATCTCGATCGACGGCGGTACCGAGATGTCGCTGTCCGACGACGCGCTCGGACGGTTCGCTTCCTATGGCTGGCATACCCAGCGCTGCGACGGCCACAGCCCCGAGGCGCTATGCGCCGCCATCGAAGCGGCGATGGGTTCCGACAAGCCGTCCCTGATCGCCTGTAAAACGGTCATCGGCTATGGCGCGCCGACCAAAGCGGGCACATCGGGTGCCCATGGCTCCCCGCTCGGAGTCGAAGAGATCGCGGCGACCCGCGAAGCGCTCCACTGGCCGCACGAGCCCTTTGTCATCCCCAACGAGATTGTCTCGGCATGGCGTGCGGCAGGCAGCCGCAGCGTAGCTGCGCACACGGACTGGTCGGATCGGTTGGCGAATTCCGACGCGCGGGTCGAGTTCGAACGCGCGGTGGCGGGCGATCTTCCGGCTGGCTGGGAACAATCGGTCATTGCCGTAAAAAAGGCGTTTTCCGAAGACGCGCCTAACATGGCGACGCGCGCGTCGTCCGGCAAAACGCTCGATGTCATAACCTGTGCCGTGCCCGAAATGATCGGTGGCTCTGCCGACCTCACCGGCTCAAACAACACAAAAGCCGCGGATTTTGGGCCTCTTTGTCCGCCGGATTACGCCGGACGGTATATGTATTACGGGGTGCGGGAACACGGCATGGCGGCGGCCATGAACGGGATGGCGCTGCATGGCGGCGTGATCCCTTATTCGGGCACCTTCCTGATCTTTTCCGATTACCTGCGCCCGGCATTGCGGCTGGCCGCCCTGATGGGTGTGCGGGCGATCCATGTGCTGACCCACGATTCCATCGGTCTCGGCGAGGACGGCCCGACCCACCAGCCGGTCGAGCATCTCGCCGCGTTACGGGCGATACCGAATTTGAACGTATTCCGCCCGGCCGACGCGGTCGAGGTCGCCGAATGCTGGCAGCTTGCCCTCGAGCGGCGCGACGGACCGGCTGCGATGGCGCTGACCCGGCAGAACCTGCCGACGCTGCGGACCGCGCATACCGACGAAAATCTGTGCGCAAGAGGTGCCTACGTGCTGGCCGAGTCCGACGGTGACCGCAAGGCGACCATCCTCGCAACCGGCTCCGAGGTCGAGATCGCCATGGCCGCGCGCACGGCCCTGCAGGCCGACGGCATCCCGACGGCCGTCGTCTCCATGCCGTGCTGGGAGCTTTTCGAAGCCCAGGACGGCGCGTATAAAGCCACCGTGCTTGGCAGCGGCGTCCGCGTCGCGGTCGAGGCGGCAATCGGTTTCGGCTGGGAACACTGGACCGGATATGACGGTGGTTTTGTCGGCATGACCGGTTTCGGCGCCTCGGCGCCGGCGGAAAAGCTTTACGAGAAGTTCGGCATTACTGCCGAAGACGTCGCGGACGCGGTGAAAACCCGTCTGTGATTTGGAATTTAAATAGGTATCGGAGGAGTAAGACATGGCAATTCGGGTTGCAATAAACGGCTTCGGCCGGATCGGGCGGCTGACGCTGCGCGCGGCGCTGGAATCAGGTCGCAAGGATATCGAGTTCGTCGCGATCAACGATCTTGGTTCGGTCGACATGAACGCGCTGCTGTTGCAGCACGACACCACGCATGGAAAATTTCCGAAACCGGTCAGGGCGACGGCGACCGGCATCAACGCCGGCAGCGGCGTCATCAAGGTGTATGCCGAGCGTAATCCGGAAGATCTGCCCTGGGGCAAGCTCGGTATCGACGTGGTGCTCGAATGCACCGGCATCTTCACCAAGCGCGAACAGGCGGCGATGCACCTGAAGGCCGGCGCCAAGAAGGTGCTGATTTCGGCCCCCGCCACGGGCGAGGATTTGACCGTCGTCTACGGCGTCAACGATCACAAGCTGCGCAAAAGCCACACGGTTGTGTCCAACGCGTCCTGCACCACCAACTGCCTCGCGCCGGTGGCATCCGTGATGCACAAGGCGTTCGACATCCAGCAGGGCTATATGACGACGATCCATTCCTATACCGGAGACCAGCGTATTCTCGATACGCTGCACAGCGATCCGCGCCGTGCCCGGGCCGCCGGACAGTCGATGATCCCGACCTCGACCGGCGCCGCCAAGGCGGTCGGTCTGGTGCTGCCCGAACTCAACGGCAAGCTCGACGGCACCTCGATCCGCGTGCCGACGGCGAACGTTTCGGTGATCGACTTCACGTTCATCCCGAAGAAGAAAACCTCTGTCGAGGCGGTCAACGCGGCGGCGATCAAGGCGGCGGCGACCAATCGTCTGAAGGGCATCCTGAACATCAACAGCGCGCCGCTGGTTTCCAGCGACTTCAACCACGACCCGGCTTCGTCGACCTTCGACGTCACCCAGACCCAGGTGGTCGATGGCAAGCTGGTCCGCGTCGTTAGCTGGTACGACAACGAATGGGGATTCTCCAACCGCATGCTCGACACCGCGGTGGCGATGGGGAAACTTTAAGATCCCGGTCAGATCGCCTGTCGGAACACTGAGAGAATCGCGTAATGCCTAAAACCCTGGATGACATGGATGTCTCCGGAAAGCACGTGTTTCTGCGTGCCGACCTCAACGTGCCAATGCGCGACGGCGCGGTGTCGGACGCCACCCGCATAGAACGACTGGCTCCGACAATAATCGAACTGGCCGACAAGGGGGCAGTGGTGATCGTTGCCTCGCATTTCGGCCGGCCGGACGGCGCGCCCGATCCCGAACTCTCGCTCGAAGTCCTGGCCGGGCCGCTATCGGGCGCGCTTGGCGGGCGCAATGTGTTATTTGCCAATGACTGTGTCGGCGCCGAAGCGGCCAAGGTGGTCGGCGCGGCGGCACCCGGCGATGTGGTGCTGCTGGAAAACCTCCGGTTTCACGCCGGCGAAGAGGCCAACGATCCCGATTTCGCACGCCAGCTCGCTTCCCTTGCCGATATCTACGTGAATGATGCGTTTTCCGCCGCCCACCGGGCGCACGCATCGACCGACGCCCTCGCCCGTCTGCTGCCGGCGGCCGCCGGCCGCATGATGCAGGCCGAGCTTGACGCGCTGGAAGCCGCGCTCGGCAATCCCGAACGACCGGTCGGCGCGATTGTCGGCGGGGCCAAGGTATCCACCAAGCTCGAACTGCTGGGCAATCTGGTCGGCAAGGTTGATATGCTGGCGATCGGCGGGGCAATGGCGAACACCTTCCTGCACGCGCTCGGCACCGATGTAGGAACGTCGCTGTGCGAACGCGACATGGCGGCCACCGCGCTCGAAATCCTCGGCCGTGCGGACGAAGCGGGCTGTCAGATCATCCTGCCGTCGGATGCCGTGGTCGCCCGCGAATTCGTCGAAGGCGCGCCGAGTGACGTGGTTCGGGTTACCGCGGTTCCCGACGATTCCATGATCCTCGATATCGGGCCGGGTACCGCCAACGGCCTCGCCGCGAAGCTGAGCGAGCTGAAAACCCTGGTGTGGAACGGCCCGCTCGGCGCGTTCGAAATCCCGCCTTTCGATGCGGGCACGATGATGGTCGCGCGCGTGGCCGCCGATCTGACCCGCGCCGGCGTTCTGAAAACAGTTGCCGGCGGCGGCGACACTGTCGCGGCGCTGGTTGCCGCCGACGTGCTCGATGAATTTTCCTATGTGTCGACCGCCGGCGGCGCGTTCCTCGAATGGCTCGAAGGCAAGGAGCTGCCGGGCGTCAAGGCGCTGGGGTAGGCGCTACACCCGCGCATTCTCCGCAATAAACGCTTCTATCTCGCCATCGGTCATCGCGCCCGGGAACATTTCGGCGCGCATTTTCACCCGCTGGTCGCTGATCGCGCAGATCGCCGCGGTCATCCGTTGAAGATCGTCGTCGGTCTCGATCAGGCCGACGCAGATTTTCGCCTGTTCGGCGTAATGATCCTTCTCGTCGTCATAGATGATTTCCATGGCGTGCGCCGTCATGTCGTTGATCGTGCTGCCAGACAGCTTCGCGCCTTCGCGGAAGAGCCGTGCGCCGCCGCCCTCGGTGAAACCGACTGCCGCCTTGGCCAGCGCGCCGCCATTCTCGACATATTCGCGGCGCACATCGCCAAGCTTCTTTTCCTCCGCTAGTTGCACGGTGTCTTCGGCGGTTATCTTACGGCCCATAACGTGCTCGAAGATGTCGGCGAGCATGACGTAGTGATTGAATTCCTCGGTCAGCTGGGTCAGCAGGAAATGGTATTCGTGGCGGTCAATCGTCCGGTCGATCTCGGGAAACCGGTCGATCAGATCCTTGAGCTCGCGATGCAGGCCGTTGAAGAAACCGTCGACCGGGTGCAGCTCCTTCCAGAGCTGGGCGCGCAGGTAAAACGCGTGATCCTCATCCGTCGCCGTCGCGAAATACCGTTTCGCGATCTCGCCTTCGCATTCCCAGAATGGCCAGGCCGCGTCGACCAGTTTCTCTTCGATATCGGTACTCATTTCGCTCTCCCTATCCTGCATTTGTAGCAACCCCCTATTCGCTACGCCAGATTGCGAAATCTCGCCGGAACCGCGAATATGCACCCAAGGGAGTAGGGACAGCATGATTCATCTTGAGACCGATGTTCTGGTGGTCGGCGCCGGCGGCGCCGGCATGTATGCGGCAATTGCGGCGGCACGGAACGGCGCCGATGTGATCCTTGCCGATAAAAGCCTGATCGGGCGCGGCGGCGCGACCATCATGGCGCAGATGACCACGGCGGCGGCGCTCGGCGAGCAGGAGCCCGATAGCTGGGAGAAGCACCTCGAAGACACGCTCGAAGCCGGGCGCGGACTGTGCGATGAGGAACTGTCCGCCATATTGTGCGAGGAGGCGATCGACCGCATCCGCGAAATGGACGACTGGAAAGTCGGCTGGGCGCGCAAGGACGGCAAGATTACCGGCGTCATGGCGCCCGGCCACAGCGTGCCGCGATGCGTCTATGTCGACTTTCTGAACACCGGACCGGCGGTCGCCAAATGCCTGCGCACCCAGGTCGCCCGCGCGGACTCTGTCATCCGGGTCAGCGGGCTGGCGATCAATGACGTGGTCGTCGATGACGGAATCGTCACAGGTGCGGTCGGCTGGAACCTGGCGGACGAAACGCCCGTGACCATCGCTGCAAACGCGGTCGTGCTGGCGGCGGGCGGTCTGACCCGGCTGTATGCCCGCAACAGCGCCTCGGTCAACATGAACGGTGACGGATACGCGATGGCGCTGCGCGCTGGCGCTGAGCTGATCGACATGGAATTCCCGCAATTTTTCCCTATCGGACACCTCGCGCCGCGGCTGGTCGGGATGGACCCGATCATGTGGGATCCGTTCCGCTACAAGCTAGGCGGTCGGCTGTTCAACGCCGAGGGTGAGGAGTTTCTCCACAAATATGGCGGCGAGGACGCGGAAAAATATACCACCACCCGCGATATCATCTCCTATGGCATCACCAAGGAAGCCGAGGCCGGTTTGGCAACCGAGGGCGGCGGGGTCCATCTCAGTTTCCAGCACATCCCGGAGGAGAAGCTGCGGGAAGCGTTCGGCCCGGTGATCGACAAGCTGGCGGCAAATGGCATCGATTTGACCAAACGCACCATCGAGGTGTCGCCCATCGCCCATTATCACATGGGCGGCATCCGCGTGAACGGTCAGATGGAAACCAATGTGGCCGGGCTGTATGGCGCGGGCGAGGCCGTGGGCGGCGCCAACGGCGCCAATCGGCTGTCGGGCAACGCGATCCCCGAGGCCTTCGTGTTCGGAGAACGCGCCGGGCGGTTTGCCGCCGGTTACGCCCGTGGCCGCAACCGTACATGGTCGGACGGGGCGGCGGCGGAACATCTCGATCGGCTGAACACGCTGATCGGCCGCCAGACGGATGCCAATGGCGAAAAGGCCGCGCTCGGCGAAATGTGGTTCGAGCTGCAAAAACTGATGTGGGAAAAGGTCGGCGTGCTGCGGACCGGCGCCAAGCTGACCGCCGCGCTGGCGCGCGTCCGCGACATGCGGACCCAGCTCGACGGCATGTCTCCGGCGAATGGAAGCGCGTTCAACATGACGTTGCAGGACTGGTACGACCTTCGATCCGGACTGCTGACCGCCGAGTCGGTCACGCTCGCCGCGATCAACCGGACGGAAAGCCGCGGCGCGCACCAGCGAGAGGATTTCGAACAAATGGACCCGGCGCAGACGCACAACCAGCGCGTTCGTCTAGATGCCGGTGGTGAACTGGTCACAGATTACCTGTCTCTGGCAAAAGGAGCAGCGGCATGAATGCGGACCAGACCGTCATCCTCGCCGTACACCGTGGCGCGCCCGGCGAAGAACCCCGGACGGAAAATTTCGAGGTGCCGTGGCGCGATGGCATGTCGGTGCTCGATGCGGTGGTGTGGGTCCGCACCCATATCGATTCATCGCTCGCGTTTCGCTATAGCTGCGTTAACGCCAACGCGTGCAAGGAATGCATGGTGTCGGTCAATGGCAAAACCGAATATGCGTGCACCGCGCGTTTGTTCCGGGAAGGCACCACGGTGGGCCCGCTGCCCAACAAGATCCTGATCCGCGATCTGGTGACCGATATTGTGCCGCCCAAGGAAAACCTGCGGACCATTTTGGCGGAGAAATCGGCGAAGGAATAGGCGATGGCGAAGCGTATTGTTGTGTTCTGCGACGGCACCTGGAAGAAAGCCGATGACAGAAAGATTTACAACGTTGTGAAAATGATGCGGTCGGTCCGGGCCTCCGGCGGGGATGGTAAAGTACAGGTCGTTTTCTACGACCCGGGCGTCGGTACAGAATCGCCAATCCGCCGATTCGTCGGCGGTGCCTTTGGCGTCGGTCTGTCGACTAATGTGCGCGACGGATACTGATTCATTGCCAATAACTATGAAGACGGCGACGATATCTACCTGTTCGGATTCAGCCGCGGCGCCTATACCGCGCGGAGCATCGCCGGACTGATCCCCGTCTGCGGTCTGTTCCGCAAACGCCATAATTTTTCAACACGTCGCTCGGCTCCCAGATGTCGCACGCCTATCACGCCATCGACGAAGGGCGCGGACCGTTTCAGGCGACGCTGTGGGATCTGGAGAACCCGGACAAGGTTGAGGCCGTCGAACAGGTTTGGTTCGCCGGCGTCCACAGTAATGTCGGCAGCGGTTATGTGGAAGACGGCCTCGCCAATTGCGCGCTTCACTGGATGGCGGCAAAAGCGATCAAACACGGACTCGATCTCGATACCGAATTTCTCGCGCGATACGCACCGAAGCCTGACTATACGCTCCCCGATTCCCGTAAGTGGTGGTATCGGCTGATGGCCCCCACGATCCGCGACGTGGACTGGACCGGCTATGCCGCCGCGGCGATCCACGACAGCGTGCTTCAGCGCATGGAGACGGTGAAGGACTATCGTCCGGATAATCTGCTCGCGGGGCTTAAAATCCATCCCGTGGTCGACACGGCCGGAGATATCGTCCGCCCGCCGGGGGCCTATTCAGACTGAGACGGGAGCAGCCCCGGTTTCCGCCGCCAACAATCCGTCGACCACGCGCCTTGCCTGCAGCACGCCGGCATCGGCATTGATGTCGATCGACGACCAGCTGTCCGGCGCGGTGTCGATACTGCGCTGCTGTGCCGCCAAAATTACGACGTCCTCTCCGAAAGCATTTCCGGCAGCGGTTGCCAGAATTTTCGTCAATGTGTTGTCGTCGAGCCGAAAGTTGCGGGCGTGATGCCAGAAATAGTGGCAGGATTTTGCGGTCTCCGGCGTGATTGTGTGGTTCGAATGTACCGTGATGCCGCGTGACCGGTCGCCGTTCCGGGCGCCCGACCCGGCATCGGCGCACCCCGCGTCGATCACCACATGGGTCGGCGCCGTCCAGGTGATGAGCTGCCAGCGGTCGACCGTTCCCGCGAAATCGCCGGCACTAGCGAACATCGGCGGCGGCGGTTTGTCCATGATCCATCGGTCGATACGGACCTGATCGCCATCGCGCTGCGTGTCCAGCGGGGCGTCCGTCACCCCGTCGGCGCCGAGCGTCGTCGCATGGACGAACTGTACGTGCGACAGGTCGAGAAGGTTATCGACCAGAAGCTGATGATTGCCGTCGACGTGAAAATAACCGGTATTCGAAATCCAGCCGGGATCGTCATTCCAGTGATAATCGGGGATCAGGCTGTCGTCCGCCGCCGCCGGATCACCGGTCCATATCCAGATATACCGGTAGCGTTCGACGACCGGAAAGGCGCGTATCGCAGCTCCGGGCGGCACACGGGGTTGTCCCGGCACCGAAACGCACGCGCCCGATGCATCAAACTGCAGCCCGTGATAGCCGCACTGAACGCGGTCGCCGACCAGCGCGCCGAGCGACAATGGGAGTTGCCGGTGACAACAGCGGTCTTCGAGCGCCGCAGGCTGCCCCGCTGCCATGCGGTACAGCACAACCGGCTCGCCACAGATCGTCCGCGCCAGCAAACCGTCGCCAAGCTCTCCGCTTTCGGCGGCAACGTACCAAGCGTTTTTGACAAAATTCACCGTCAGGCCCCGCTAGGTTAGGCTTGCTTCACGAATCAATTCCACGATTTGTTTCGGCTCGATCGGTAATTCGCGGATCACAACACCGAAGGCCAACAGCGCGTCGTCCACGGCGGAGGCGATGGCCGATGTCACCGGAATCGTACCGCCTTCGCCGGCGCCCTTGACGCCAAGCGGGTTCAGCGGTGTCGGACTTTCCATGTGAATGATGTCGTAATGCGGCACTTCGGGCGCCGACGGCAGCAGGTATTCGCCGAAATTGGTCGTCTGCGGCTGGCCCTGATCGTCGTAGATCATGCGTTCGAACAATGCGCTGCCCAGCCCGTGGGTCGCACCGCCGATTATCTGGCCTTCGACGATGGTTGGATTGATCAGCCGTCCGCTGTCGTGGACGATCACGTAATTCAGCACCTGAACATGACCGGTACCGGGGTCGACCTCCACCTCGGCCACATGCACGCCGTTGCAATAAGTAAGTGTCGGAGGACTGAAATTCGCGGTCGCTTCCATCCCTGGGTCGACCCCGCCGGGCAGCGAAAACCCGGGCATCCCCTGGACCGCGCGGGCAACATCGCCCAGGCTGACCGACATATCGGGTACGCCGCGCACCGAAATTCTGCCGTCGGCGATATCGAGGTCTTCTTCCGCCGTTTCGAGCAGATGCGCCGCCACTTTGAGAGCTTTTTGCCGGACTTCAAGCGCTGCGACATGCACCGACGAGCCGGCGGTGACGGCCTGGCGGCTGGCGAAGGCGCCGAGGCCGAGCGATACCGTGCCGGTATCGCCGGTGACGACGTCGATATTCTCCATGGCGGCGCCGGTCTGGGCCGCGCATATCTGCGCTAGCGCGGTCTGCAGTCCCTGTCCCTGGTCGGTTGCGCCGGTATAGATGACGATCCTGCCCGATGGTTTGATGCGGACGATGGCGGATTCGAACGGCCCGCGGCCGGTTCCTTCGACATAATTGGCGACGCCGATGCCGATATATCGCCCCTCGCTGCAGGCGGCCGCCTGGCGGGCGTAGAAATCGTCATACCCGGCGCGCGCCAGCGCGTTGTCCAGCGCCGCCGGATAATCGCCCGAATCATATGTCATGATCGCGCCGTCGCGGGTCTTGATCTGGGTGTCGTAGGGCATCGCATCCGCCGGAATCAGGTTTCGGCGGCGCACTTCTACCCGGTCGAGCCCGAGTTCGCGCGCGATCCGGTCCATCAGCCGTTCCATCGCAAACGTGCCCTGCGGCCGGCCCGCGCCGCGTACCGGCGTGACCGGCGTCATGTTGGTCAGCGCCAGTTTCACGTCCAACGACATTGCCGGCAGCTCGTAAGGTCCGAGAAAATTGGTCGCCGCGTTGTAGGGCAGGTTCACGCCATAGGGCGTATAGGCGCCGTGATCGTGCGCCATGGTCCCGCGAACGCCGAGAAGCCGTCCCGCCGCATCGACCGCCACCTCCAGATCCCAGAGCTGGTCGCGTTCCATGGTTGCCGCGGTGAAATGCTCGCGCCGGTCCTCGACCCATTTTACCGGGCGGCCAAGCAGCATCGCCGCCAGCGGAATGACGACTTCCTCCTGATAAAACACAAATTTCGGACCGAACCCGCCGCCCACAGTTGGCGTAATCACCCGAATACGGTCTTCCGGCAGGTTCAGCATTTCCACCAAAATGCTTTGGGCGCGATGGGCCATCTGGGTCGCCGACCAGACGGTTAGCAGCCCATCCCGCGGGTTGAGGCGGGCGGCGACGCCGCGGCATTCGATGGCGTGTCCCAGGCCTTTGTGCTGGTGCAGTGTTTCGCGGAAGCAATGCGCGGCGTCATCGAAAGCGCTGTCAGCATCGCCATAGGCCAGGGTGAAGCCGGCGACGATATTGTTATCGAATTCCGAATGTGCCGTAGCGGCGCCGTCTTCGAGCGCCGCCAGATAGTCCGACGACACCGGCAGGGGATCGTATGAAACCTCGACGAGCCTCGCCGCGTCTTCTGCGATATAGGGCGTTTTCGCAATCACGCAGGCCACGGGTTCGCCGACGTAGCGGACTTCTCCATCGGCGAGCGCCGACGGGCTGGCGGACAATTTCAATGCGCTGGAAGGCTGTCCGACCGGCATCACGGTGTCGGTCAAATGCGGGCGCAAATCGTCAAGCGCGTAGATGGCGATCACGCCGTCCGTGGCAAGCGCTGCCGCGACGTCTATGCCTGCGATGCGGGCATGCGCCACCGGCGCGCGGACGAACGACCCGTGCAGCATTTCCGGTAAATGGATGTCGTCGAGATAACGCCCTTTGCCGCGCAGCAGCGCGGGGTCTTCCACACGTTTGATTTTTTCACCGAACACGGCCCAATCTCTCCCTGATTCGCCGCTAGGATACCGGGGCGAGGGGGAGGCGTCATCCGTTCAGGTGCAATCGTTGCTAAATCGCCGCCCTGCGTCAGCCAGAGGCTTCCGTTTGCTTGGCGTTAAGCTGTTTGAGGGCGAACAAGTAATCGGGATCGAGGCGCCAATGTTCGACGACTTTCTTCGCGGTTTCGAGTGTGATCCGGTCGTACAGATCGAGCACACGGGTCAGTT
>Ga0115002_10004187_pt1 | contig 17589 bp, 20 predicted proteins | sample ArcticOcean_MG_C_8_FD_89576 | JGI IMG/M metagenome (GOLD analysis project Ga0115002, IMG submission 89576) | Marine microbial communities from western Arctic Ocean - ArcticOcean_MG_CB11_86 | ecosystem: Environmental > Aquatic > Marine > Oceanic | place: Arctic Ocean: Canada Basin | collected... | reverse complement strand
CTTTCTGTGACGGACGCCTGATCCACCGCCACCGGTATCGCATCCTCGTCGTACAGGTCGTAGAGCTCGTCGAGGTTGACATGGTATCGCAGCAAGGCTGCGTTCACGCCATAGCCAGCACAGAGATCGACCATGGTGACACTGCGCAAGCTCCGCTGACGCGCCAATAGATCGGCGCAACGCGCGAATACGGGAATCGCCGTGCGATGGATTCCATAGTCCAACGGGCGCAATGAGCTGAAGTACGAGCGAGGGTCGCTGCAATTATATGTATGGTCGAAGTTGTGCTTCGCGAAATTTCGCGATTCGGACGTCACAAAAATTCTCCTGTCAGGACTGTTGCTTAGGCGGATAATGTTTCGTTCGGCGCGCGGTCTGTGGACCAGTGCGCCACCAGGTTGAGAAGAGGATCGGGCTCGGCGAACGCGGCGGCGAGCATGCCGCGATAAGCTTCCTCCTCAGCCGATCGTCCGTTGTTGGTCCCACGGACGGAAGACGCGGAAGTCGCGTCATTGCGCGGCGCCAATGCCTGCAGGAGATCCGCTGTCCCGCTGCCCTGATCAAACTGCTCTTTGTCGCGCCAGACGATGTCGTGTGGCAGCAGATCCTCGAACGCTTTACGTAGGATCCACTTCTCTACCAAACCGCCCCCTGCCGAGCGCAGCTTGAGCTCGGGTAAGAGGCGCGCGGCTAATGCAATCATGGCGGTATCGAGGAACGGCACCCGCGCTTCGAGCCCGTGCGCCATGGTCATCCGGTCGACCCGTTGCAGATTGATATTGTGCATCGTCGCGATTGATCGGCGCAGCTCTTGGTGAAGCGCCTCGGTCGGGCCATAGTCCTTGTAATAGGTGTACCCGGCGAACAGCTCGTCCGCGCCTTCACCCGTGAGAACCACCTTCACCTCTTGAGACGCGATCTCAGAGACAAACCAGCATGGCACGGCGCTGCGCACGAGGTCTTGGTCGAACGATTCGAGGTGATAGAGGATGCGCGGCAGCGCCTCTTTGACGGCGCGCTCGGTCAAAAGTAACTCCTGATGATCGGAGCCGATGTGCTGCGCCACGCGGCGCGCGGCCTCTATGTCGGGACTTCCCTCCAAGCCCACCGAGAAGGTCTTGAGTTTGCCAGTTTCGCGGATAACGAGAGCGGCGAGGATGCTGGAATCAAGTCCGCCGGAGAGAAATGCGCCAAGCGGAACATCGCTTTGGAGGCGTTTTCGGGTTGCACGGCCAAGCTCGTCCCGGATCAGCCCTATCGCCTCGTTGACGTCGGTGATCGTAGGCGCATCTCGGGGGATTTCGTAGTAAGGCGTGATTTCGCCGTCGCGGTCGATGAAATGCCCGGGAGGGAATTCCTCAATGTCGTTTGCTACAGGGAGGAGTGCTTTGATTTCTGACGCGAAGAAGCGCGCGCTTGATGACCGACCCATATAAAGCGGCTTGATGCCGATTGGGTCGCGCGCCGCGGACACCGTCGCCCCATTGCTAATCACATAGGCAAACATGCCGTCCAAATGCTCCGCGACCTCCGGTCCGTGGGCGCCATAGCCGCGCAAAATCACCTCCGAATCGCTGCCGGTAACAAACTCGCCGCCATGCTTTGCTGCGAGCTGATCGCGCAGGGCGCCGTGGTTGTAGATCATTCCGTTCGCGACGAGCGCTGCGCCGTTCAACGGGTCGACGAGCGGTTGCGCCCCACCGTCGGGGTCGATGATCGATAGCCGCCGGTGGCCGAGCATGGCGCCGGAGCTCGGATCACGATAAATTCCCTCACCATCGGGGCCCCGATGCTCTAAAGTTTGGAGAGCCTTGACGGTCAGTTCGTGCCCACGCGGATCTGAGCAAAAGATGAAGCCACACATGTCTGTGTTCGTTTCTCCGGGGGGGAACGTAAAAAGTCGGCGCACTCGGGATGTGCACCGCGTTGGAGGCCCGTATGAGTTGATTTTAGAGTTACATATTACGCATTTGAGTATTTAGTATCAACAAGAATGTTTTCAGGTCTATATATTTGAGTTCAAAGTATCACGATCCATTCGGAGTTTATTTGCCGTGATCAAGATTTCCGCAAGCGCCCAGAAGCGCCCCAAGCAGAGTAAAATGGACCCCGATGCGAAGCGCGCGCAGGAAGTCCTGGTATCGCTGCGTCAGATCATCCGGGCGATCGACCTTCATTCGCGGCGGCTTTCGATAGCGTCGGGCATGACCATTTCTCAGATCGTCGCGCTCCAAGCGATTCGCGATTTGGGTGAGGTCACGTTGGGCAAGCTCGCTAAACAGATGAGCCTGAGCCTGAGCACCGCGACCACGATTCTTTGACCGGCTCGAGCGGCGCGACCTGGTCGAACGCTATCGCAGCGCCGCGGATCGTCGCGTGGTCCACGCCCGCCTCACGCCAGACGGGCGCAAGGTCTTGCGGAAAGCGCCGGCTCTGCTACACGATCGTTTCACTGAACGCTTCTCCGCGCTTGCGCCGGCTGATCAGGGCCGCATCATCGATACCTTGCAAGAAGTGGCGGAGATGATGGGCGCGGATGAACTCGATGCGGTGCCTGTTCTCGATGTCGGCCCGCTCATCGAAAGAGATCCAGACAAAACCAAGAAGTGATGACGCCGGTGTCATTGAAATTTGTTGGATTTGGCCGTCAAAGCATCAGTTGATTAAGATTCGATAATGGCCGAAAACCTGGCTTCAAAAGCGCAAATTCCAATTCGATAAAATAAATGTCCATTATCTGGCGCTGAACAGACGCAAAGCGCATCGCCCTAACAGGACGCATCGTCCGTGCCAGGGCCCAGCGACCGCGATATCACGATTCTGGTGCGCCGCTGAGCGCCTGGGCAATGGTCAGTTCTTCGCCCTGTTCATATTGCAGCGCATCGCCGGCGATTATATGTGCGGCGCCTTTGAGGCATTCCATCAAGGAGGGGTGCGGGAAGATCGATTCCAAGATGTAGGTATAGGGCAGGCTGCGCTCGATCATGATGGCTGCGGCACCGACAATCGCGTCGGCGTTTGGGCCCACCACGCGGACGCCGAGAATTCGATCGTCGCCAGGCGGGCCGACGATAAGTTTTACAAAACCGATCGGCGGTTGAATGGCGTGGGCTCGGTGGTTGCGCGCAAACGGGTATTTGCCGACCCGCACGTCGCCGAATTTCTCGCGAACATAGGTTTCCGTGACACCGGCGCCGGCCAACATGGGAACGGTGAATACGATATAGGGGACATGGTCGAGGCCTTGCAGATAATCCGTCGCCAATATATGCGCGGCGGCGCATCTACCCTCGGCCTCGGCAACATGAACGAGCGATAAATCGCTCGGTACATTGCGGCTGCCGACATCGCCGACTGCGTAGATATGCGCCACGTTGGTGCGGGCGTTGGCGTCGATCCGAATATAATTGCCCTGGTCCAGGGCGATCCCGGCGGCCTCCAAATTGAGTCCGTCCGTACACGGTATTCGCCCCACCGCCAGCAGGATCAATTCAGCGCTGATATCCCCACTGGACAAATTTACCTGCACCGCATTCTCCCGCAACGTCAGGCTCTGATAGCGGCTTGAGGGAATCACTTGGATGCCCCGGGCGTGGAAAGCGTTTTGGATGAAGTCGCTGATGTCCTGGTCTTCATTCGACATGATCTGCGGCTTGCTGTCGACCAGATGAACCTTGGTGCCCACGGCATTGAACATACTGGCGAATTCACAGCCGATAACACCGGCGCCCAAAATCACAATGCTGTCGGGGGAATGGGTTAAATTGACCGCCTCGTCGCTGGTGACCACCCGCTTACCGTCAACCGACATATGGGGCAGAATTCGCGGGCGGGTGCCGGCGGCGATGACAATATGATCGCCTGAATATTCTTGCTCGCCGACCGCGATCCGGTGCGCATCGATGAACCGGGCCTTGCCCTGGACAAGCTTGATCTTGAGGCGCCGCAGGCGCGACGCCAGCATTGCGGACAAGCTGGCCGCCGAGCGTTCGACGCCGCGTTGCAGCGCGCTGAAATCCATCGCCGGTATCTCGCCGAAAACATCGGCGCGGTATTTTACATGCAGATATTCGCGGGCGATTTCGTAGCCGGCCTTCGATTTGAACGCCCCCTCGATGCCGTAGCCCATGAGCGGCCCGTCATTGACGATAACCACATTCCGGCCCTGCAGCGCGACCATGCTCGCCGCGCTGATTCCGCCAGGACCGCCGCCAATGATCAAAACGTCGCAATGTTCGGTGCGCATGCGTCCACTCCCTGTTCTGCCCAGTTATATCTCTGCGTCTTCGCTCCTCTTGACCCTGAGCAGACATTCACGATGTCTCGCTATGCCACGTCGCGTACCTTCACCGCGTCGGCCCAGCCATTGGCGTACTCGACGTTGAAGTTGAACAGGATATCCAACATTTTGATGTACCAGCAACCGTCGATGCGGACGAAATCGTCACGATAGTCGATCAGGATCATGCGGCTGGCCTCCTTGCCATCTTCGACCAAGGTGCAGGGAAGAAGGCATCGCCATTTCGCGCGCGCGGTGTCGCCGTCGATATCGATGATTTCGTTCATGCCGACATGGGCACAAAAGGGAATCGCTTCCGAGGCGCCGTTGAAGAAGCTTCGGATCGCCTCACGCCCTTCATAATGGCCGAGCTCCGCGTTCGACCAAACGCCGTCTTCGGTGAAGAGATCGGCGATATCGTCGCCACGCAGGCCGGTGTCGTTATAGTGCCAATATGTATGTTTTAGCTTTTGTATCTCCTGCACCGACTCGACATGGTCAAGACGATTTAGCGCATCTGCATTCAACATGTCTCCACTCTCCCTCCGCCTGCTCATGACGCCCGACGTTATCAACATGCAGTATCACGATGCGCATGCGGTTTGAAGAAAACGAAGGTTACGCCGGATAATTATCGCTAATCCGATTCTGGCTAACACCGGCCTATAAATCGCTGTCTGATTTACGTCCGGAGTTGGGTGGTAAGCAGACATCGAAAATGCAAAATCTATTTTCCCGTTATTCAGGTCCGTTGTCAGGGGTAAAGCAGACTGAAACATAGGCTAGTGTTTTCGTCTCTTCATGACCCGAAGCGGTTATTTAGAAACACATGTCTTACCGGTCAGCACCTCATGTTTAACCACCAAAGGATGACTAAATAGTCTGGGCCGCTGCAAGATCAAAGTCGCTGCGAATATGAGGAGTAAGCCCGGAATAATTGCCAGCGGCGGGACTTCCTGTCCAAGCACGACACCAATAACAATGACCAGAACTGGGTTGAGGTAAGTGTACGACATTACCTTTGTCGGACCGATAACCGTCGCACTCCATTGGAACACAAAGAATGTGACAAGGGTGGTAAATACGGCCAAGTAGGCGCTGACGTCAAACAATAAGCGCGGCGATTATCCGGCGGCATTGCGCGAAATTCAGCCATTAGCCGAGCGCGGCGATGCCGCCGCCCAGACCATCCTCGCCGCCATGTATCGCACCGGGCGGGGTGTCACAAAGAACCAGAGCGAAGCCCTAAAATGGTACCGTAGAGCGGCCGACCAGGGCTTCGCCAAAGCTCTTTACAGCCTCGGGCTGATGTATGAAAGCGGCCAAGGCGTCACCGCGAGCGAGAGCGAGGCGCTGCGGTGGTACCGGAGGGCAGCTGACGCGGGCGACGCCGCCGCGCAATCCAACATCGGGCTGTTATATTATGAGGGCCGGGGCGTGGCCGAGAATTTTGGCGAGGCGCTCCTCTGGCTCCGGCGGGCCGCCGAGCAGGGCTATGCCGTCGCCCAATACAATCTCGGGCTCCTCTACGTGAAGGACCGGGGCATACCGGCGGACCATGTTCAGGCTCACATGTGGTGGAGCCTCGCAGCCGACCAGGGCGTCGCGCAGGCGACCACGTACCGCGATGAGATGGCCCGGAGCATATCTCCCGAGCAGATTACCGAAGCGCAGAAACTTGCCCTCGAATGGCGCGCCACGCACAACACCGCGAAGGCAGAGAGCGCCGCCAAGGCCGAAATGGATGCGGAGGCTCAGGCCAACAGGGCTGCGGAAGCCAAGAGAGACGCGAAGGCTGAGAAAGCCGCGGAAGCCGAGAAAGCCGCACAGGCGGAAAAAGCGGCGGAGGCCGAGAAAGCCGCGGAGGCCGAGAAGGCCGCACAGGCGGAGAGCGCCGCGAAGGCATCGCATGAAAAATCACGAGCCGCTAGCGATGCCGCGGCGGACTTTACAGCTGGAAAAGAAGCGTATCAGCGCGCCGACTATGAAGCGGCGCTAAATCTATGGCGACCTCATGCCGAACAAGGTCTCGCTACAGCCCAATTCGGTCTTGGCGTCTTGTTCGCCAAGGGCCAAGGCGTCGCCAAGAATGCTAGCGAAGCGGTGAAGTGGTACCTAAAAGCGGCCGAACAGGGCGACGTCTCGGCGCAATATAACCTCGGCAATATATACCGCCGCGGCGACGGGGTGCCCGAGGATTATGCCGCGGCAGTCAGATGGTACCGCGCGGCGGCCGATCGCGGTCAAGCGGTCTCTCAAGCGATTTTAGGGGTGATGTACGCCAACGGCCTGGGCGTCCCAGGCGACGTGGTGCGGGCCTATATGTGGCTGAGTCTTGCTGCCGGCCAAGGCAATCAGGCGGCGGCCAAAAACCGAACTATCATGGCGAGCCGAATGGCCGCCGCACAGATCGCCGAAGCCAAAAATCTCGCCCTCGAATGGGAACCCAAATAACCGCCAGCAGCTGGCGACGGCGGACTCACGGCACCGAATTAATAGAATTCTGCCATCGCAATACCCCGCCCCCGAAAATTTTTAAACAACCAGTTTATTCGCTTTGGGCTTGCCGCCGGGGCATTTGCACCCATATGCAAGGGATGCGTATTACATTCACCACTGCCGTGTTTGTACTGGCACTCACCGGCCTGGCGTTTACACCAGGCCTTGGCACGCGCGGCGAAGCGGCGGCCAACGAGGTATCGCGCCAAAGCGGCGAGGTCCAGGTTGCCCAGAACTTGCGCGAAAAAGGCGCCAGCAACCGCTACAAAGAGCAACTCCGCCGAAACTTGCTCAAGGGCCAGCACGGCGACGCAGCGGCGCTGCGCCAAGTAGGCTTTCATTATTCCAAGGGTTGGGGCGTGATACGCGACCTCACGAAAGCCTATATGTGGTTCACGCTGGCCGCCCAAGAGGGCAATGACGACGCTCTAGAGAACCGCAATAGCATTGCCCGTGCCCTAAACGACGCACAGATCGCCAACGCCAAAGCCATGGCCGCGCGCTGGCTGGAAACCCATGAATGGGTAATCGAAGCCGGCTCATTTGGCGCCTAACCGGCGCTTTGGCGGCACCGGGTTAACGGCGCTTCTGTCACTCTCCTATAGGCGGTGGGTCTCGGCGATATATTCCGCGCCCTGCATCTCTTTCAGACGGGAAACCGTGCGGGCGAATTCGAAGGCCCCGCTGCCTTCGGGATAAAGCGCGTCCGGTTCTGCCGCCGCCGAACAGATAAAATTAACGCGGTGTTCGTAGAGCACATCGATCAACGTGACAAAGCGCTTGGCTTCATTCCGCATATCCGGCCCCATGCGTGGGATATCGCTGAGAATCACGGTGTGGAACGCAGCCTGTAACGCGATGTAGTCGGCCGGACCAAGAGGACGCGCGCAGAGCTCGTCAAAGCTTGCCATTGCCACCCCACGGGCGGTGCGCGCGAGGGTGAGCGTGCGGCCCTGCATAGTGAAGAATTCAGGCTCCGACGGGATGCCGTCGCTCAGATGCCGGAACATGCCCTCAAGTTCCGCCGTCGCTTCGGTTGAGAGCGGGCTGTGATAGAGGCGAGAGCGGCTGATGAAGCGGGTGCGGTAATCGGTCGGCCCGTCCAGCGCGACCAGTTCGAGGCGCGCCTTCACCAACTCAATAAACGGCACGAAGCGGGCACGGTTGATGCCGTTTTCATAGAGATTGTCGGGCGCGCGGTTGGAGGTCATCACGACGATCACGCCGGCCTCGATCAATGCCGTGAACAGCGGCCCGAGCACCATCGCGTCGCCAATATCGGTGACGTGAAAATCGTCGAAACACAGCAGCCGCGCCCCTTCCGCAAGGCGCTGGGCGTAGCGAACGAGGCCGCCATCACCGCCGGATTCCTGGCCGCTGACCAGCGCGCGGTTGATCTCGCCATGGGCTTCCTGCATGAAATGGTGGTGGTGGACGCGGCGTTTAGGCGCCACCGGCGCGGCGTCGAAAAAGATATCCATCAGCATGGATTTGCCGCGCCCGACACCGCCATGGATATAGACGCCACGCGGGCTGTCCGCGGCCTCGCGCGCCGCGCGGGCAAAAAGATTGAAGCTGCGCCGTGCTGGCGCCGGCGCAGCGAGCCCCGCCGCCAAGCGATCATGCAGCGCCTGCAGGCGCGCCGCCGCCGCTTCCTGATCTGGGTCGGCAATGATTCCTTCCGCCGCGTCTGTAAGCAGCGTGCGATAGGCCGCCAATGGTCCGGCCGCGCCGCCCTTAGGCGCGGAATCTTCCGGCCCGGCGCTCACAATTTTGCGTTAATGCGGCTGATGATCGACCACTTGATAGTGGCCGTCGCGAAGTTCGCCGAACATCATCGGCACTTCTGGATGAGATACCGGCAATCCGGTTTCGTCGATCAGCAGATTCTGCTCCGACACATAGGCCTCGTAGGCGACTTCATCGTTCTCGGCCAGCAGATGATAATAGGGCTGCTCTTTGGCCGGGCGGATATCCTCGGGAATCGCAAGCCACCATTCCTCGGTATTACTGAATTCCGGATCAACGTCATAGATGACGCCGCGGAACGAATAAACGCGGTGCTTAACGACTTGTCCGATGGCGAATTTTGCGGCTTTCACGGCTCGTATCCAGGCTGTTCGCTCAAATTTAGCGCTTCATTTGCGCCATATTGATCGATCTTAGCAAATGATTTATGAATTTGCCCCCACGCTGAAAATTAATTCTCACTGGTCCCAGCAATCCCCATCTTGCCGAAATTCCGCCGGATGCAATATTGCCGGCGATTATTCTCCTTTGGAGCTTGCGGCGCCGAGTTCGATGGCCTCGCCATGCGGCGTGTTTAGATAGGCGCGCCGCCAATCTTCCTTGCGCCCGGCCATTTCTGAGGGCGACGCCAGGCCTTTGTCGGCGACCAGATTTTCCAGCGCCGCCAGCCATTGGCGGTAATAGATATCGAGAGAATTGCCCGCTTCGCCGCTCTTTGCGGCGGCGATCTCGGCGCTCAAATATTGCGCCCATTCGGGCCAAGTAAAATGCCCTTCGGCGGAGAGCCGCACCGCCATGGCAAAGGCCTGGGCCTGCCACGGCTCGGCAAAAAGCGGGCCGTCCTCGTCAAAGGGAAGCGACGGCGTCGCCGCAAGCTCGGCATTATCCATCATTTACCACCCGGCCACTCAAGCAGAGTCGAGATAATCGTCCCACATATCGACGTAGAGGCTGTCGCGGGCCGAAGCATCATCGCCCCACAATTCGCGCGCGGTGAAGCGCACGCTATAGACGTTTTGCGGCGTTTCACTGCCGCCATGCGCCATGGTGTCGGGAAGGCCGAATACGCCATGAACCTTGTGGATGGTGCCCCGTTTGCCGCGTAAGTAACGCGGCAAACGCGTATGGCCGGCGGGATTGAGGTTGCGGGCAATGACCTCGTCGCCTGCTTTGAATTTGGCCACCACATCGGCGTCGATCCGGGCCGACGCGCCGCCCATGAAGACGGGAACAACCATATCCGCGGGTAGGGTTGGCATTATGCGGCCTCCTCTTCGACTTTGGACCAGGCAGCTTCCAATTCGGCGCGCTCGAGTTGGCCCTTATTCACCAGCACGCGTTCCAGCGAATGGAGCCAATGCTCGTAATAGCTCTTGGCCAGATATTGCGCCGGTGCCACGTTTTCGATGGCGTGGCGGGATTCATTGTCATTAAAAAGTCCGCCGGCGAACGCCGCCGTCCAAAGCGCGAATGTGCGGCGTTCCCAGTCGGCATGAAACACCGGCTCATCCGTTTCCGCATCGATCGGCCCCATGCCGTGCATGCCGCCCAAGTCATGAATGCCGTTCATCTTATGTCGCCTCCGCCACCATCGCCCAAGCCGCTTCCAATTCGGCGCGGTCGAACTGGCCCTTCTCCATCATCACCCGTTCGAGCGAATGCAGCCAATGTTCGTAATAGCTGGTGGTGAGATATTCCGCCGGCGCCATGCGCTCGGTGGCATGGCGGAATTCGTCGACATTATAGATACCGCCAGCGAAGGTGGACATTAACAGCGCGAACATGCGGCGCTCCCACTGGTCGTGAAACACCGGTTCCTGAGTTTCCGGATCGACCGGCCCCATGCCGTGCATGCCGCCCAAGTCATGAATGCCGTTCATCTTATTCTTGCCCCGCTCGTGCCGTGCCGATCATCGAATCGCGCGTCACCAGCGCGGCCAGCTCCTCTTCGCTGAGGTTTTCCGTGCCTTCCGGGCGCTCAGGCAAAACCATGTAGCGGACCTCCGCCGTGCTGTCCCACACGCGAACCTCTACGTCTTCACCAATATCGACGCCGAATTCCTCCAGCACAGCGCGCGGTTCACTAACCGCGCGCGCGCGATAGGGCGCCGCCTTGTACCACACCGGCGGCAGGCCGAGCACCGGCCAGGGATAGCAGGAGCACAGCGTGCAAACGAGGAGGTTATGCACCTCGGTCGTATTCTCAACCACCACCATGTCCTCGCCCTGAACGCCGCTAAAGCCCAACTCGGCAATCGCCGGCGTCGGATCGGCGAGAAGGCGCGCTTTGTATTCCAGATCTGTCCAGGCGCGCGCCACCACATGGGCGCCGTTCTGGGGCCCGATATTATGTTCATAGAGATCGATGATGGCGTCGAGCGTATCGGCTTCGACCAATCCCTTTTCGAGCAACAGCGATTCGAGCGCTTTGACGCGGAGCGCGATGTCGGATGGTGGTTCGGTATGATCGTGACCGGCCATGAAGGACCCCCCTTGCGCCGCGATTCGTGTGAGACGGCGGCAAAAGTCTCACCCATCGACGCCGCGCACGTCAAGCCGCCACTTAACCTATTTGTTTGTTGCGCCCTTCCCAGTAGGGCTTGCGCAGCTCGCGCTTCAATATCTTGCCGGGGCCTGAAATCGGCAGTGGCTCGTCCCAAAAATCGATTCCCTTCGGCACTTTGTAGCCGGCGATCCTTTCGCTGCAAAAGGCGATCAGTTCCTCGGCCTCAACCGGATGACGCAGCTGGATCGCCGCGTGCACCGCTTCGCCCCACTTCTCATCGGGTATGCCAAACACGGCAGCCTGCAGCACCGCCGGATGCTGGTGCAACACCTCCTCCACTTCGGTGCAATAGACGTTCTCTGCGCCGGAGATAATCATGTCCTTCGCCCGGTCCATCAGAAAGATATAGCTGTTTTCGTCGGCATAGCCGAGATCGCCGGAGAAATACCAGCCGTCCCGGAGCGCCGCCGCGGTTTCCGCCGGCTTGTTCCAATAGCCCTGCATGACGTTAGGGCCTTGGACAGCGATCTCGCCGACTTCTCCCGGCGCGCATTCGCCGCCGTCTTCGTTCATCACTCGCACCGCCACACCGGGCGCTGCCTGGCCACACGAACGCAGCAAATCTGAATGCGGCATGAGCTCCTCATGGCGCAGCCCCGTGGCCAGTGGCGCCAGTTCCGTGGCGCCGTAAAGATGGATGAATTCTGCGTCGGGAAACGCTGCGATGGCGCGCCGGATCACTTCTGTGGCGATCGGCGACGCGCCATGCGCCACTGTGCGCACGCTGGAAACATCACGCGGATTGGCGTGCTGTTCCTCAGCCAGAGCGGCGATCATGATCGGCACGCCGAGGGTTTGGGTGGCGCCCTCGCGCGCGATCTGGTCCAATATATCTGCCGGGTTGAACGCCGGGATCACCAATTGACTGCCGCCGCTCCAAATGCTGGCGATGACGGAATTAGACCCGGCGGCGTGGAACAATGGCGCCATCACGACCGCGATATCTTCCGGCGTCGGCTGGGTGATGCCGGTCCAATTGTGGCAATTGGCGATCAGATTTCGGTGGCTCAGCATCACGCCCTTGGAAGCGCCCGTGGTGCCACCCGTATAAAACAGTCCGGCTAGGGTTTGCTCGGTAACGCCCTCCCCCAGCTCGATTTCGTCGGCCTCGCCGATCAGAACCTCATAGCCATCGGGAATTTGGATCACGCGCTTGACATGCGCCGCCAACGCGCCGGGCTCGCGGTCGATTAAGAGGATTCTGGCGCCCGAATCTTGCAGCGCATAGGCGAGCTCGGCGTCGGCATGGCGGGTGTTGAGCGGCACCACGGCGAATCCGGCCGCCGGCACCGCCATATAGGTCTCGATATACTGGTGTGAATTTGCAGCCAGGATGGCGACCCGATCGCCCGGCGCCAGGCCGAGTGCCTTCAGTGCCCCGCCAAGGCGGCGGCAGCGCGCCGTCATCTCAGCGTAGTTCATGCGGATATCGCCGCAAATAATCGCTGGATTATCAGCATAGTGGCGGGCGGCGTGGCGCAGCGGATCGGCGAGTGTGTGCATGTTTGAGCCAAAGCTGAATGGAACGGCTCCAGGCTACCCTGTTCCGCCCCTCACCTCCAGATGCTGTGCCGTTCATAATTTTGGAACAACGCGCCGAGAAGTGGCAAGCTGGGGCAGGACTGGAAGGAGACAAATGCGAAGACTGCACGCCACACTGAGCGCCCTCCTACTGATTGCGGCGCTGATCGCTCTGGCGCTAGCGACCGTACCGGCTGCCGCCGATTTCGAAACCGGGCGCGCCGCCTATCGGAGCGGCGATTTTGCCGCGGCGATCGATGCCTGGCGCGCGCCGGCGGAAGGTGGTGCGCCAGCCGCACAGTTCGCGCTGGGCACGCTTTATGTTACCGGCGAAGGGGTCGAGCAGGATTTTGCCGAAGCCGCCGCGTGGTTCCGAAAAGCCGCAGAACAGGGCCATGCTGGTAGTCAATATAATCTCGGCCTGATCCTCGATCAGGGCTGGATGGGCATGCCGGATTCCGAGGCCGCGGCGGAATGGTGGCGCAAGGCGGCAGCCCAGCACCATGCCGGCGAGGCCTATCAACTGGGGCTGCAAAACGAGCGTGGGTGGGAGGTCGAACCCGACATCGCCGAGGCGATCCGGTGGTATGAACAGGCAGCCGAGCATAACTATGCCAGCGCGCAATACACGCTCGGCCTGATTTACGCCACAGGCCATGGCGCAGCCCCCGACGCGGTCATGGCGGCAGACTGGTACCAAAAGGCCGCCGACCAGGATTTGGCCGAATCCGCCTACAATCTCGGCGTCCTCTATTTTAATGGCGAGGGCGTGGTCGAGGATCACTCCGCCGCTGCATTGCTCTATCAACAGGCTTCGGAAAAGGGCCATATCGAAGCGCAGAACAATCTTGCGGGCATGTATGCGTTGGGCCTCGGCATCGCGCAGGATTTGGTACCGCCTACATGTGGTCCACCCTGGCGGTCGATGAAGACGCCGATTTCGCGGAGGAAAACCGCGACCGCCTAGCCAAACTCATGAGCGCCGAGCAGATCGCCGAAGGCGAGCGGCTGGCCGAGGCGTGGCAGCCGAGCCAGCGGACCTACAAAGAGTAAAATCTAGCATTCAGCGACAATAACCGCCGCCTTGCTTGGCGTTTGATGGTTGCATGCCCGCGCTGATGCGCTTATGTGAGCGCCATCACATTTTCAATTACCCTGTTGAACCGCTGCCGCTTGTTTCCCCGGCGGCCCACGGTGAGGAATGATTTCCCGTGTCGCCACGCAAGACGTTTGCCATCATCTCACATCCGGACGCCGGCAAGACGACGCTGACCGAGCGCCTGCTGCATGCCGGCGGCGCCATTCATTTGGCCGGCGACGTCAAAGGGCGCGGCGAGCGCCGGCGCACACGCTCGGATTGGATGGCGATTGAGCGCGAACGCGGGATTTCGATTTCAAGTTCGGTGATGACCTTCGAACATGCCGGAATCACGTTCAACCTCCTGGATACGCCGGGCCATGAAGATTTCAGCGAAGATACATACCGCACCCTGACGGCGGTCGATTCGGCGGTCATGGTGATCGATGCCGCCAAAGGCATCGAGAGCCAGACGCGGAAATTGTTCGAGGTGTGCCGACTGCGCGATATCCCGATTCTCACCTTCATCAACAAAGTCGACCGCGAAGGCTTGAGCCCGTTCGAACTGCTCGACGAAATCGAGCAAGTGTTGGCGCTCGATGTGTGCCCGATGGTATGGCCGGTCGGCATGGGCGGCCTGTTTCATGGCTGCTTCGACCTTCGCGGCAACAAGTTTCTCACGTCGAAGGCCGGCGCCACCGGGCGCTTCGATACAGTTCGCGCCACCAGCGGTGTGGACGACCCGCATTTTGACAGCTGTGTTTCCAACGAGGTGCTGCCGGGCTTCCGCGAGGACGCGGAGTTGGCGCTTTCCGCCTATTCAGAATTCAATCAGACGAGCTACCACGAAGGCCATCTGACGCCGGTATTTTTCGGCTCGGCGCTCAAAGATTATGGCGTTGGCGACCTGCTGCAGGCGCTCACCGATCATGCGCCGACGCCTGGTGCGCAGCCCGCAGAGCCGCGCGATATCCAGCCCGACGAAAACAAAGTCACCGGCTTCGTATTCAAGGTGCAAGCCAACATGGACAAGAATCACCGCGATCGGGTGGCGTTTTTCCGCCTCTGTTCGGGGCGCTTCAAGCGCGGCATGAAGCTGAAACAAGGGCGCAGCGGCAAGACCGTGGCGATCAACAACCCGACCTTCTTCTTCGCCCAGGATCGCCAACTGGCCGAAGACGCCTATCCCGGCGATATTATCGGCATCCCCAATCACGGCACGCTCCGCGTCGGCGATACGCTGAGCGAGGGTGAGGATCTGCGCATCACCGACATTCCCAATTTCGCACCGGAAATTCTCCGCCGGGTGCGCCTCGGCGATCCCATGCGGATGAAACAATTGCGCGGCGCACTCAGCGATCTGGCCGAAGAAGGCGTGACCCAAGTGTTCCGCCCGCGCGTCGGCGCACAATGGATCGTCGGCGTTGTCGGCCAGCTTCAACTCGACGTTCTGGTGTCGCGCATTCAGAACGAATATCAGGTTGCCGTCGCCCTCGAGGCAGCGCCCTACGAGACCGCACGTTGGCTCGCCGCTGACGACGCTCAAAAGTTGAAAGAATTCGAAAAGAGCCAGCAGGCCAACCTCGCCGACGACCGCGACAGCTGCCCGGTCTTCCTCGCCCGCAACGCCTGGGAACTCGACTACATCACCAAAAAATGGCCCGACATCCGCTTCAGCGAAACCCGCGAACGCGGCTAAAAGACTATCGCAATCGGCACCACCAACCGGAATGCACCTGCATTCCGGCAAGCGTGACTACGCGCCCGAGTTAATACGAGATAGCCAAGCGAGCGGACGCGAGCGCCCGGCGTTTGAGGGACCAACAAAAACTACTGCAACCGCGAAAAGTTTCCCTGCCAGCTCTTGAGGGTCCTGGGCCGGATGAAGATCAGCCAGCGCGGATCTTTCATGGTGGGTTCGAGATATTTCGGGCCGTCCTCACCGAGATAGCGCAGCGCCATGCGGCGCGCAATCGCCACCCATTTGCCGCCAACATTGGGTTGCTCGACCACTTCCGCCGTGCCCTGAACCAGCACTTTGGCCGGATTTGCAACGGTATCGATGCAGATCGAAACGCGTGGATTGCGCGACATATATTGGGCCCAGAGCGATTCCTCGCGCCCAACCAAATAAAACCCGCCATCGCTATATTCATGCCAAACCGGCGCCGCGTAGGGCCATCCGTCATCGTCGAGGCACGTCACGCGGCAAATCTCACCACCGTCCAAGAATGTTTGCAGTTCCGTCTCGTTCATCGGTCCCGCCACGTCGCTCTCCCTAATGCTGTTCGTCGCCCCTGAGGCCGAGTGTCCACATCAGGCCAAGGCAAAGGCCTTTGGCATGGGGCAGCAGCAGAAGCAGAAGCACCAGGATAGCGCTAAGCGCGGTCGCGAACAGTAAAATGATCCACAATGCCGGCGCGTACAGATAATCGACGGTGCCGAGCACCGGCACCAGAATGTGGCCGAGCAGCAAGATGGTCAGCCAGGGTGCAAAATCGTCGGTGCGGATCTCTCCAAGCACCGCGCCGCAATGGTCGCAGGCATCGACGGGTTTGAGATAGCGCCGAAAGATTCGCCCGGCGCCGCAACTGGGGCAGCGTTTCCTGAAACCGCGCCACATCGAGCGCGGGATCGGACGGCGAACCTCTTTACCCGCCAGATCATCGGTGTGCATAGCGCTCTCTCCTTCCCATGCCATACGAGATAGGGTGGCGACGGGTGATTGTACATGCGGCATTTCGTCCATAGGCCAAGTCATGGCGAGGGGAGATAAAGAGATGCGATTGCAGGGTAGGAAAGCGATTGTTACCGGCGCTGCTGCCGGGATAGGGCTGGAGACGGCGCGGCGCTTTGCCGCGGAAGGCGCGCGCGTGGTGCTGTCGGATATCGATAGCGCCGCGGTTGAGACGGCGGCGGCGGAAATTGATGGCGGGTTGGCCATCGCGGCGGATGTCACCGACCAGGGACAGGTCGATGCGTTGATTGCCTGTGCGATCAAGGCCATGAGCGGCCTCGATATCCTGGTCAACAATGCCGGCATTCCGATGCTGGGCGGGGTCGAGAACCTGGCCGAGGCCGATTGGGACCGCGAATTGGACGTCAATCTAAAGAGCGTCTACCGCACCGGGCGGGCCGTTTGGCCGCATTTCAAGGCGCAGGGCCATGGCGTGGTCCTGAATACCGCGTCGGTTGCCGGGCTCGCCGGTAGCGCCGGCCAGGCGAGTTACGGCGCCGCCAAGGCCGGCGTGATCAATCTTACGCGCTGCATGGCGATCGACGGGGCTGATATTCCGATCCGCGTCAATTGCATCTGTCCGGGATTTATCGAAACGCCGATGCTGATGGATTATCTCGCTGGCCAGGACGACCCAGCGGCGGCGCGCGCCCAAGTCGATGCCATGCATCCCCTCGGCGGCATCGGCCGTCCGGCAGATATCGCCGGCGGCTTTGTCTACCTCGCTTCCGACGAAGCCGCGTGGATCACCGGCACGGCGCTCACCATCGATGGCGGCCTGACTGCCGGGATTTAACGGGGATTTAGGGGAATTTAGCCAGCCTCGTTGAGGTTGGCCAGCGTCGCCTCACGTATCCCCAACCGGGTGAAACCGATATCGCGCAATAAATGATCGTCGGCGATGCCGAGCCGGGGTGCCCGGCGGGTTTTACGCGGCTTGGGTGCGGCCGGCGTCCCTGCCATGCGCGACGCCGTCATCTGCGTCCAGACCGCATAGCTCCAAATCTGAAGCCGGGAGAGAATATCGCCCGCTAGGGCACTGCTCGCGCGCGCCCTTGGAATTGGCCTTGAAGTTGGCCGTGCGATTGGCCGCCGGATTGCCGGTTGAGTAAGTAAATCGTCCATACTCGTGACTGTCATTTTTCTCTCCTCTGTTTCCT
>Ga0115002_10004186_pt1 | contig 17598 bp, 13 predicted proteins | sample ArcticOcean_MG_C_8_FD_89576 | JGI IMG/M metagenome (GOLD analysis project Ga0115002, IMG submission 89576) | Marine microbial communities from western Arctic Ocean - ArcticOcean_MG_CB11_86 | ecosystem: Environmental > Aquatic > Marine > Oceanic | place: Arctic Ocean: Canada Basin | collected... | reverse complement strand
TGATTCATCAGCCATCGCCTCAGCGCCGGTGAAGACGGACATCTCACTGCGCAGGCCGTTGCTGCCCACTGCCTGCACCTTGTAAAAGAATAGGCTTCCACCTGTGAGATTTGAATCGATGTAGGCGGTCCGACCCGTCGTGAGCGGACCTCCCTCCATGCCGGTACGTCTTAAGTAGGTTCCGTCCGAGCCTGTCGCCCGGAATACGTCATAGCCGGCCAAATCAGAGTCATCGACTGGGGTCCACGTCAACGTGATACGGCCGATTCCTCCTGCGGCACGCACGCCTGCCGGACGAGGAACTCCAGCCGTCGTCGTCGGCGTGGAAGATGCCTGGGGACCTTGATTTCCCGCCTCATCAAATGCCAACAGTGCATATGCGTAGGCCGTAAGCGCCTTCAAATCGGCGTCGAGATAGTCGCGCACGTCGGCTGCAAGTGTGTCGACGGGTAACAGCGAACCACTCGCTCCCTCGGCACGCAACAGCACATAACCGGACAGGCCGGTCAGATCGCCACCGTCGACGTCACTCAGAGGCGCACTCCAGCCAACATTGATCTGACTTGCCCCCTCGGCCGCAACCGCGGACAACGATCGAGGGACGCCCGGTGCGGTCTCGTCGGCTTCCGCCTCGCCACTGACAAAAGCGGAGAGCTCACTGGAGACGCCATCACGACCGATTGCCTGCACCCTGTAGTAAGCGAGTTCGTCGGCAACCAGACTGCTATCTGTCAAGGTCGTACGACCCGTTGTGAACGCGGCGCCTTCACTTCCCGCTAGACGCACGTATCCCGTGTCGGATCGCGAGGATCGATACACATCGTAGCCAACCAGAGCGGCGTCATCTACAGACCGCCAATTGAGCACGACACGGCCCACGTCATCGTTGACTGTGAGTCCTGTCGGCGTCGCAAGTCCGGCTGTCGTGACCTGCACAACACTGGCCGCCTGACTCGCGTTCCCGAGCGCATCGAAAGCGATGACACTATAACTGTATGTGGTCAGTGATTTGAGGCCGATGTCGATGAACTGCCTCGTATCGGCACCGACCGTATCGACAGGAGCGATGCCGCCGGCCGCCTCATCGGCTCGGAGAATGACGTATCCGGCCAAACCTGACAGATCACGCCCGTCGGCGTCGCGCTGGGGGGCACTCCAGCGCAATGTAACGCGACCGATCGTGCTTTCGTCGGGTACGACCGAGAGACGATGGGGCGCTCCAGGTGCCACTGCATCTTCCAGGGCCGTAGCGCCGGCAAAGACGGACAGCTCCCCGCGTAGACCGGCTGTGTCGACGGCGGCGACGCGATAGAAGAATGTCGCCGCTTGACCGACTGTATCGGCGAAGGTGGTCTTCCCTGTCGTGATCTGTGCGGTTGAATCGCCATCACCGGCGACGAAACGGTAGGTGCCATTGCTCTGGCTGGCGCGATAGATCGCATAACCCGCGAGATCCGTATCCGTCACAGATTGCCACGCCACGCGAATAACACCCACGCCGGCGTCTGCTTTGATCTGTGCAGGCGTCGCGGGTAGGTCAGCGACCAGATCGGATTGAGGATCCAGAGGATTGCTGCGATCTCGATCACAGCTGAGAGCAAAAAAGGCAAGGCAGATTGAGGCAGCAGCGCTGACACGGGCGAGCGTCATCGAAACCTCCGAGCCGATGTGGGTAGTCTCACGTCAGTCCATTCAGTAGAGGGGGCGCTCGATCCGCAGGGACAGCCGGCCGGGCTCGATCGTCGGAAACCAGCGAATACCGCGTCGCCAGGATGCTCGGCGCTGCGATAGTCGGTCATTCTCAGCCAGACGCGTGGAGGGTTGTTCGGGTGAACCCGTCAACAAGAGACGGACCCCCGTCACTCCAAAGGCAGCCGCCAGAGCCCAGCTTACCTGACTCTTGACGTCTCGATTCGTCGTGCGCTGATACATCTTTTCAATTTCAGCCCCGTCAGTCGCATGTTCGTAGGCAGCATAGAAATCGTCCGCTTCGTCGTTCAGATCGAAGCCTTTCTGCGCCAGGACAGCACTTCCGCCGAGAAAGGCCACACCCACCAGACGACGAGGTGTGACGATCTGACTGATCTCGGCCTCGGCAGACTGCGGAGTCGAGCAAATCACAACCGCCGTAGCGAGGGCGGCGAGGACGAGCCTCATGGTGGTTCCTCCCATCGGTGGCCGACAACCGCCGGCGATGCTAAAAGAAAGCCTGAAAAACGAGGCAACCCCTTAAAACGGGTGCACTTACGGCATAGTGAAGTACGGTAGAGAGAAGGGCGGACTTTGTCAATGCGATTGCCAAACTTGCGTCTCAACGCACTTCAGAGGAAGGGTTACTTCGAAAACGGGAGCAGATCACCTTGTTGACAAATGCACGCATGGGCAGTAAATATACGGGCAGCAGTGCAGGCACTGAAGAAATGCGGTCGCCCGAAGAGTTGGCGGCCCGAACCAGGAGAGCCGAATGCCGAAGGAGCTGACAGAGCGCCAGCAGGCGATTTACGATTTCATCGCTGGGATTATCCGCAGTCGGGGAGCACCGCCTACGATTCGCGAGATCATGGAAGCCTTCGACATCAACTCAACAAATGGTGTCCGGACGACCCTGGCAGCGCTGGAAAAGAAGGGGCACATCCGTCGACACGCGCGCCTTTCTAGAGGGATCGAACTGGTAGATCAGGGCGAGGTTGCCCCCACACAGTACGAGACCGTTGAAGTTCCGGTCTTAGGTCGAGTGGCAGCAGGCACACCCATCTTGGCTACCGAGAATATCGAGTCCAGCGTTCACGTTGATCGCTCCCTCCTTCCTGCCTCTGGCGATGTGTTCGCCCTCAGCGTTCAAGGAGACAGCATGATCGAAGCGGGAATCCTCGATGGAGATGTTGTCGTCGCCCGTCAACAAGAGACTGCCAACCGTGGTGAGATCGTTGTCGCCCTCATCAATGATGAAGCGACAGTGAAGCGTTTCGATCCCGGACCGGATGCGATCAGATTGTTGCCCGCGAATTCATCCTACGAGCCGATTATCGTGCGCGAAGACGAGGGTGTCGATTTTCGTCTCGCCGGCAGAGTTGTCGGCTTGATGCGGCGTTTGTAGCAGGCCGCCGGCAGCTCTCGGGGCGATCGTCGCCAATCGATGGCCACGGAATTTGTAACCAGAGAATCTATGCTCGATGAGCCCAGTATCGGCGCACCAGATGAGTGGCCAGTGGATGGTCGTCGTCACGCCCGACTGATTCTGGACGCCGCCGTCGCAGCGGCCGATCCCGGTCACTGTATCCGACGCGTTGTCGAATTGACCAGCAACTCACTCGTCGTCGCGGGCAATGTCCATTCACTGACCTCTACTGCTCGAATTCGTGTCGTCGGCGCGGGCAAGGCTACGCCGGCCATGGCTCAGGCGATCGAACAGATTCTCGGCGATCGCCTGGATGGCGGCACGATCAACACGAAGTACGGTCACGGCCTGCCTCTCGAGCGTATTGAGACCGTGGAATGCGGTCATCCGATTCCAGACGATGCTGGTGTCGAGGGATGCCAGAAAATCCTCGCAACTCTTCAAGATCTGAGGTCGGATGACGTCGTCATCTGCCTGCTGTCTGGTGGCGGTTCTGCCCTTTTGCCTGCCCCGGCAGATGGCCTGAGTCTGCAGGACAAACAAGACACCACGGCCAGACTTCTCGAATGCGGCGCGAGCATCCACGAGATCAACGCCATTCGAAAACACCTTTCGCGCCTCAAGGGTGGTCAACTCGCCCAGCATGCAGCCCCGGCTCGTTTGGTCACACTTGCTATCAGCGACGTGATCGGCGATGCGCCCGACACGATCGCTTCGGGGCCAACGGTCGGCGATCCGACCACCTTTGCCGACTGCCTGCAGCTTCTTGATGGATACGAACTTCGCGAGACCATTCCGGCAGCTGCGCGTATCCACCTGGAGTCCGGGGCCGCAGGCGATCTGCCTGAGACACCTGGCGTAGACGCCCCTGAGCTGCACAATAGCTTCTACCATGTGATCGGCAATAATTCGCTGAGCCTGGAAGCAGCCTTCAAGACCGCCACCGAGTGCGGCTACGAACCTCTGATCTTATCATCGCGAATTGATGGTGAGACGAGAGACGTGGCGCGAGTGCACGCGGCGATCGGACGCCAAATCGTCGACGCCTCGCAGCCAATCGGGTCACCCGCCTGCATCATCAGCGGCGGCGAGACGACGGTGACCTTGTCGAGATCCCCCGGGAAGGGAGGTCGTAACCAGGAATTCGCCCTTGCAGCGGCCATCGCCCTGGAAGGCCAACCCAGGATCACCATTCTCAGCGCCGGAACAGATGGAACCGATGGCCCTACCGATGCAGCGGGGGCCATAGCCGATGGAAGTACAGTCGAGCGCGCACATCGAGCCGGCTACAGTGCAGCCGATCATCTGCAGCGCAACGACGCCTATGCCTTCTTTGCCGCCCTCGAAGATCTCATCATCACCGGTCCTACGGGCACGAATGTAATGGACCTGAGGCTGGTCCTCGTCCACTAGCTCTCAGATATGGGAACGAGTCAGTTCTTACAGCGTTTACAAGGTGTTGGGAGCCATCAGGTTCGACGGATTTCTTGACATTCCGCAATCCCCCGCCGACACTCTTATCATCACCAAACTCGGCAGAAAGCCTGGATCAGACTCAGCAAAGACATGGTCCGAATCTCAGTAGACAAAGTGCTCCGCCTCTGCCGAAATCTGGCAACGCTGACATTGCTGGTTTTGCCACTGAATCCGGTTCATGCTGCAAGCGGATTTGCGGGTGAATTCCTTGCAGTAGGTGCCGGTGCCCGGGCGCTGGGCCTTGGCAATGCCTACGTAGCCCTTGCGCAAGATGCGACAGCCGGATACTGGAATCCCGCCGGCTTGAGTGGAAATAGCATGGGCGCGGCTCATGAAATCCATTTGATGCATGCAGAGCGGTTTGCCGGTCTCGTTGATCAGGATTTCATCGGCGCCACCTTTGACGCACCATTTGCTGATCGCGCAGCCGTCTCGCTCCTGCGCGTTGGTGTGGATGACATTACCTTCACCTCTCTACCGAATCCTGCAGCCCCTCTGAGCGCCGACAACAGGCCCCTGGCCACATCTAACGAGACCAGCGCTGACTATGCCCTCTATCTATCCGGCGGCCGCCAGCTGGGCGAGCGACTCGCTTTGGGTGTAAGCATCAAAATGATCTATCGCACCGTAGCAGACTTTACTGCCTACGGGGCAGGGCTGGATGTCGGCTTTCGCTATCAACTGGCAGGTGATCTGGTTCTTGCTGGCAATCTGCGGGATATCACAACAACACCGATTGTCTGGGATGGTGGCACGGACCGTATTCAGCCGAGTGCCTTGATCGGCATTGGCTATCGTCGCGACCTGGGGACAGGGCAAGCCTCGGTTCTGCTTTCGAGTCGAAACGGCGGAGACGCGTCGGATGATGCGGGGGCCGTTCCAATCAATGCTGGTATCGAGTACACACTCGGCAACCTATCACTTCGAGCTGGCCTCGATGAGCAACGGCACAGCTTCGGACTCGGCTTGCAACCTCACAGGCGACTTGGTCTCGACGTAGCCTACCTCCAACATCAAGATCTTGAGGACACCTATCTGCTCTCTGCCCGCATCGGATTCTGAGTCGGCGGATTCTTCCGCACAGTCGCCGGCACCATTATCTGGGGATTCGTCCTCTCACCATGACGATTTGCCAGAGACCATAGGACCTCTCCCTGCTATCATGTCTGTCCTGCGCAGCGGCTATGTTGCCCTCGTGGGCCGCCCAAATGCTGGAAAATCGACCCTCTTTAATACGATTCTCGGTCAGCGACTGTCGATCGTTACTGCCAAGCCGCAGACGACCCGACAGCGGGTCCTCGGCATCCTGACGCGTGACGATTCGCAGACGGTGTTTCTGGATACACCGGGGCTGCTGGAGTCCAGCTATCGATTGCATCAGAATCTCGAACGACAGATTGAGCGCTCGACCCGCGATGCAGATCTCATCGTGCTCCTCCTCGATGCAAAACGCCTCCACGATCGCTCCGACCTGATACATACTTTTCTCGAAGGCCTAGGCGAGAGGCGCAGACAGTTGATCGTCGTCCTCAACAAGGTGGACGCTGTCGAACTGCATTCGATCGACGGGCTCGTGGCGGACGCAAAGAAGACGTTCTCCTTTGATGAAATATTGTTGCTGTCCGCTTTGCGAGGTACGAATGTCTCACACCTGCTCAGTGAGATAGGTCAGAGACTACCACCTGGCCCAGCCCTCTATCCGCCGGACATGATTGCGGACCAACCCGAACGATTTTTCACGGCTGAATTGGTGCGAGAAGCCGCATTCGAACGCCTTGAGGATGAGCTCCCCTACTCAATCGAGGTGGTGATCGACGAATTCCGTGAGCCTGAACCTGGGTCTTCCCGCAAGATCTATATCCACGCGACCTTGTTTGTCGAACGAGACAGCCAGAAGGGCATCGTCATTGGCAATGGCGGCAAACGTCTGCGATCGATCGGCAGCGCTGCGCGACCAAAGATCGAGGAATTGGTCGAGGGACCGGTGTATCTCGAACTGCGGGTAAAAGTGCGACCCAACTGGCGCTCCAAGGAACGAGATCTGCGTGAATTCGGCTATGTGTAGACCGATGAAGATTCTCCTGATCGGCAAAGGGGGCAGAGAGCACGCGTTGGCCTGGAAGCTTGCGCAGAGTTCACGCGTCGAACAGTTGTTCGCCGCTCCGGGTAGTCCTGGAATCGCCGACCACGCAACCTGCCTGCCGCAATTTCGCGTCGACCTGTCAGCCGTAGATCCGGGGCTCAATAAACAGATCGATGACTTGCTGGAATGGGCCCTTGCCGAGCAGATCGATCTGACCGTCGTCGGCCCCGAGGATGCCTTGGCAGCCGGTCTCGTCGATCGTTTCGCAGCGGCCGGTCTTCTCTGCTTCGGTCCGACGGCGGCAGCAGCACGTATCGAGAGTGACAAGTCCTTCTCGAAAGATCTGATGGAACGCATCGGCGTTCCCACAGCCGCACACCGAACCTTCACCGATTCCTCCGCCGCCATCGAATACATTCGCGAGCAAGGCGCACCCATCGTCGTGAAGGCCTCCGGTCTGGCTGCTGGCAAGGGAGCCATCGTCGCCCACACACAAGACGAGGCCATAGCGGCTGTGCGAGAAATGATCGACGGTGACGTCTTCGGTGCCGCCGGAAACCATGTCGTGATCGAGCAGTTCATGGAAGGTGAAGAAGCGTCCTTGTTCGCCGTCTGCGACGGTGAGAATTTCGTCACCCTCATTACAGCCCAGGACCACAAAGCAATCGGTGAGGGGGACACGGGGCCGAATACGGGAGGCATGGGCGCCTACGCTCCAGCGCCCGTGATGACCTCAGACTTACTGCAACGGGCAAAGGACGAGGTAATCCGCCCGGTGTTGAGTGAGCTTCGTCGACTCGGCACGCCATACAAGGGCGTGCTCTATTGCGGTCTGATGATCACCGAGCAAGGACCGAAAGTTGTTGAATTCAACTGCCGCTTCGGTGACCCGGAGACGCAGGTCATCCTGCCATTGCTGCGTTCGGATCTGGTGGACCTTTGTGAGGCATCAGCGCGCGGAACGATTGACCAGACCCCTATCGAGTTGGACGAATCACGTGCGGCGGTGTGCGTCGTCGCTGCGTCAGGAGGCTACCCAAACGCCTATGAAAAAGGGCGCGCCATCGACGGCCTTGGATCCGTCGATGGTGAGGATGTCGTCGTCTTCCACGCCGGCACCAATATGGTTGACGACTCTCTGTCACGGCTGGCGGCCGCGTGCTGGGTATGACCGCTATTGCCGATGACCTGCCAGGTGCCGTAGACCTCGCCTACCAGAGCCTCAAGGGGGTGAAGTTTGACGGCATGTACTACCGACGAGATATCGCCCATCGCGCCTTGGATCGTGATCACAGGTAGATCACAGGTAAGGGATCGAACACAAAGAGAAACGCCGCCCCACCCAATAGGAGGGACGGCGCTCTCAGCCAGGAACTACATAAGTTTGTTTTTCTCGGGGCTCCGCCTCGCAGGTCGCCTCGTCAGTACCAGCGGCCGCTGAATTGACGCGACGAGTTCCGCGCGGGTCGTTTAGCAGGGATCGGAGTGTCAGGCGACTGTGTCGACGACTTCTCCGCGGCCCTCCTGACGATCCTGAGCCGGGGGCTGGCGCTGTTCCTCGGCTTGTTGCTGACGGCGTGTTTCGGTCTGCTCATCAGCCTGTTGCTGCTGCTGAGCTCGCTGGGCGCTTGCTGCGTCGGCGCGGGTTTCGCGTTGCTCTGCTGCCTGCGCGTCTCTTTCTTGAGCGCGGGCCTCACGGTGTTCGCGATTCTCACGAACCTGGGCCTGCTGCTCACCCTCGCGGGCGACGGATTGAGCGCCTTGAATCTGCTGCGTTGCTCCACGAACTTCTGACATGGGGCTAACCTCCTTGCGAATCCTCAGTGCATCCTTGCGGGCTTCATGGGATCCCTCGGCGTCGCGGCGCCAGACGAGACACCGAAATCTCCCATCGTCGCGGAATATAGGCAGGCCCCTTCGCAAGTCAAAAAAATATCAGTAGCGCAAGTAGTTAGCCTGATTTCCAGCCTCTTCCTCAAGCCGATAGAGTGACGTGTCCTATGAGATCTGTGACACATATACCATGACGGATAGACTGCGGCTGCTCAACGTGGTCGTGCATGCCTACCACGGCCTGTACGCAGAGGAACAACAACTTGGTCAGCGTTTTGAGATCGATGTGGAGCTGCTGCTGGATCTTGCCCCGGCGGGACGGTCCGACGACCCGCAGGATACCGTCGACTACACGGCAGTGCTGGCTTTGATCGAAGAAGTCGCAACTCAGCGCCGATTCGGACTGGTGGAAGCGCTGGCAGAGGCGCTGGCCAGTGAATTGCAGAGACAGTTCTCCGGCCTGCAGGGTGCTATTGTGCGGGTTCGTAAGCCGAATCCACCAGTGGCGGTCACCTTTGATGGACTCGAGGTCGAGATCGAGCGCCATTGGACGGCTGACTGAGGTCTCTTATGCCTGTCCTACAAATACCAGAGCCAACGCCATGATTCCGGCGCACAACGCGTGGATTGGCCTCGGCTCGAACATAGGCGACCGACTCGAGAGTCTCGAGGGTGCCCTGAGATTATTCGGGGGCCGAGCTGACATCGACCTACGTGCCGTGTCGAGTTGCTGGGAGACCTCACCCGTGGGGCCAGTCGAGCAGGATCTCTATCTGAATGCAGTAGCGTTTTTGCGCACCGATCTCACCCCCGCGCAACTGCTACAGTGTCTGCAGGCAACAGAGGAAGCATTGGGACGCGTGCGCCTGCAACGCTGGGGCCCGCGGATCATCGATCTGGACATATTGCTTTTCGGCAACCAGATCATTGATGAGCAGGGCCTGACGATCCCACATCCCTATCTCACACAACGACGCTTCGTCCTCACGCCCCTGATCGAACTATGTCCAGGCCTGAGAAATCCGCTGGATGGGACCCGTCTTATCGACAACCTGAGACAACTTCCTGCTGCCCAGCAACAGGTTCGACCCATTTCGCCGCTGCGACTGCCAGCAGCCTGAGACGGGTGGAGTAGGACCTGAGTCCTGCACAGCCTGTGTTGCGGACTCAGCGCAGCAGCATAATTGGCGTGACCAGATCGCCACCGGCCACCTGGAGGCGGACATAGTACACGCCTGTTGCCACAGCCCTTCCTTCACCATCCAACCCATCCCAAGTGAAGCGATGGTCTCCGGCCACGAGTCGGGACCACGTCTGCCGCCACACACTGGCACCCAGGACATCAACGATGTCTACCTTCACATCACCATCTGCTGAGAGGGCAAAGGGAACCTGCACGGTGCTGTTGAAAGGATTGGGGTATGCCTTACCCAGACTTACTGTGGTGGGGAGAGTTCCGGATTCGACGATGGCCGTTGGCACGAAGCTCCTTGCCTCAACCGTAAAGTTGCCGCCCCCGAGAGACGTTCTGCCCACTACCAGCAATACACTATCCGCGGCACTACTTAGAGCTCGCCCTTCGTGGGCGTCATCCAGTACGACCTCAAGCAACTCACCCGATCCATCACGCCAGGCATAGGACCAGACTCGATAGCGACCGGCGGAATCGCCGTCGAAATCGATGGCCAGATTCCCCGATGTACGAAACAGGATGCTGACAGCCCCCCACTGTTCGGCAAAACCCGAGGTCAATGGCAGCGGCAGGGATTCAACTTCGTATGAATCCGCCCGACGACCAGCAAGTGCGGCGTAGTCAAAGCCAGCATCCCCCCCTGTCATATTGGCCAGAATCCAGGGAGTCCAGGCATCTTCGAATTCACCAACCTCCCCGACGTGCTCCAGTGCATCCTCGATCCCGAAGATGCCATTGCGAGCTTCCGCCACGATCTGTGAAATCAGTGGCTGTCCGTAGCGCTGCGCCAGGTAGGTAACAAAGAGATAGGTGGCGCCGTAGTAGCGACCTTCGCCCTTGAAGAAGCCTGCCAGAGGCGTGTTGGCAGCGCCAAGGAAGGCGGGAACAGCGAGAGGATCGGCGTCAGGAAAGCCGACGAGTTCTTCTGCATATCCAGAAAGTCCCTCATCGAGCCACACTTCCTCATCCTGGTCCCAGTTCCAATGGATCAAGTGCTGGAATTCGTGTGCCAGCGTGCCGCGCGCCAGATAACTCTGGCGGCGAACAGCCAATTCATCCAGGCAGATGACATCACGGCGCAGTTCAGGTATGGCGTGGTCGGCGACATTGGCGTCGAAGAGACCGATCAGACCTGGAAATGGCAGATCGACGATCAGCAGAAACACCTGCTCGTGGCCGTCTACGTCGGGCGGCGCGCCGAAGGTCTCCACGGACAGATCGTAAATCCCCCGTTGCGAGTCTGCGGGGGTAGACTGTTCGAACAGTGTTGCCAAGCCGTCGACGTGGCTCTGAAACACGGACCCGCCTTCCGTGTCCCACTGACGATTCTCGACAAAAACGAAAACCTTGTCACCCACGTATCGACAGGTCGCAGAAACGGTCCCAACAACTCCGAAGACCGGAAATTCCAACTCCGTGCCCACAGTGATAGAATCTTGTGCATTGGAAGCTATTCTGGCCGCGCCGCGGTGGTGACGCATCGGCATAGAATCAACTCGACCCGCAGCACGTTCCTGCGCTGCCCATCGGCTTCCACAGATGTGGCGCGGAGGGTCATGTGCTGACGTGGATTCGGCAAGGCAGGGCATGACAGAAACCAACAAAATCGCCAGGACGAGACTCGGTGCCGCTTTGTTTGATCTGGATCGGCGTGTCATTTAAAAACGGCGGACGAGACTCAGGCCTTGGGTGATGCGGCGCGAAGCGAAAGGTTCCAGACGCCAGGCGGGCGCTCCTGCGAAACCGTCACCCTCTGCGGTCCTGGCGGCGTGGATGGCCGCAACGAGGTGATTCACCAAGACCAGTCCCGTCGCGAAGAGCGCACTGCGCTCAGCGGACCGCGCAGAATTTCGCAAGGCGCGATAGCGCTTTCTGGAAGCGTCCTGATCCCATTCCCACGTATTGTCAGATTGATCGCCATAGAGATCCTCATCGGCCCCATCCACGAGCGCGAACAGATCGTGTTGCTGCTGATTCATGTAAAAACCCAGGTCATCGAAATAGACGCCACCCTTCCCCTGATATGAGGCACCGGCATGGGCCGACGCATAGGTCCGATAATTCTCCTCACGGATCGATGAGACTGCCGTCATGCCAAAGTAGCCACTCCACAAGATCCCTTCAGCCACAAGGAAGCGAGTGGCAGCATTCGATTGATTGTTGCCGGATTGCGCCCAACCAGGAACCAGCAAGGATCTGACAAAAGCACCGAAGGGGGATGCTGCCATCGCCGGTGCCGAACCAGAAAAAACGACGAGAATCGCGATGAATAGGGCACGTAGTCGCATCAGATCAGTCTACCAGACGAAAGGCCAGCAGCATGGGGGTCCGCCCCGTCGTGCCACCTAGACCAAAGGCGAGTCGAGTTCGCCGACTGAGGCTCGCTTCACTCTGCCCCTCGCTTCGCGCTCGCGCGACGCGTGCAGCATCTATCGCGCTGATGACGTGATTCACCATGATCAGGCCCAGCATATTTGACGCCCGCTTCAGCAGTTTGTTGCTGTCATTGCGATCGACCTCATATGTGAGACGAAGTTCTGAATGGAAATTTTCGGCGGAATCAACCGCCGCCGCCGTGACACGATTGCCATCTGCGTCCACGATATCATCCCAGCCTGCGATGAACTGATCGTACTTACCAATAAGCTCATAGTACTGCTGCACATCCCGATCAGGACAATCGGCGATGGCGTCCGGTACAGACGTCGACGACGGTGCAGAGGCGACATAAGAGGAACAAGGCAGCGCGTGTGTAAGCGAGGAAAAACGGGAATTGCGCGAACCCCGCCACCCTAGATAGTCCCAAGGATTCCACTCTCCATCTGCGCGCAGACGGAACTCGTCCTCCAGATCATTGCCCTCGCTATTCCAGTTCAGATACATCCCCAGCCCAATGACCTCCAGGCCGAAGAACAGGGCCGCGCGCTTGCGAGATCCTGCCCACAGTTCCCCTGCACCCGGTACGATCGTCGAGTAGAGAAAGGCTCGGCGAGGAGACTTGCCGCCAGTGACGGGACTTGCCACAGCCTCGGCTTCGTCGTTTGCCTCATTATCAGCTTCGTTACCTGCCTCGTCATTTGACATTTGGGCCAAGAGCTGATTTGAGCGCTCGATACTCTGCTGGAAAGCAGCAGCTTGGCTCGGCAGGATCCGAGGAAGTGGTGACACGAGAAGATTTTGCTGCGCGACAGATGGAATGACAAACGACAGCAATGCAATGGCGGATAGTACGAAGGTCTTCATCTCGATTGGTCTCTTGTGTCAGGATCGAAGGGATGAATTCGTCGTCGAGGGTCACTCACCTGGGTCGACCCTGTCGAGATAACCGAATAGTACGGTTAGATAGAATTTCCAGGGGCCCTGTCTGCCAATCTCGTCGACGCCATAGGCGAAATCCGCTTCAACCTTGGTTGGCAAACTGTAGAACGAGATCAGATCCAGTCGCAACTGCCCTCCTACATCTCGTAGGGGTGCCTTTCGTCCATAGGAGGGATCGGGGTTACCGATGGAACCATCCCAGGCTTTGCCCACATCGGCGTAGAGAGCACCAAAGACCTTATCCACATACAGCGGACCGAAGCGGTGACCCACGTCACTCAACAACGGAAAACGCCACATGGCCTGCCCCATGAGGGCTTTGCGGCCCGCGATGGAGTAGAAAGTGTAGCCGCGCATATAGGGGATGCCACCGAGATGGAAATCGAAAAAATCTCCCACACGTTCATCATCTACGTCTTTGCTGGCGATCCAGCCCGAGTAGAAACGGAGGGCAAGCGTATTGTTTGCCGGCAGTGGAACATACTCGCGCCACTCGAAGGTAAGCTGGTTGTACTGCAAAGACAGATAGGTTTCGTCGAGGAAAGAAGTATTGGTCTCGTCGAAGCCCTTGATTAACCAGTTAGCCATGCGATCAACCCGAGCATAGACCGTTCGACCCGCATGTGGATTGATCGAGCGATCTCGTCGCCGAGAAACAGAATCGTGTCGGTAGACGAGTCCCAGATCAAAGCCATTCAGGTAGGTGTAGCCAATGGGTCGCTGTGTTCGCAGGTCAAATCCGGGGCGACCATCGATACGCGGGACAAACACATCGATGTCGAGACTGGCATCATAACGATCGTAAGCCAGGGACAGATCGATCTTTGTTGTACGATTCAGTTGTCGCGTCGCACCGAGAGAGAGCCGGTTGAGACTAAAGTTCATGCCCGTGACGATGCCGGAACGATCTTCGATGCTGTCGCGACGCGTCGTGTGGCGCTTCAGATGAATGAAACTGAGTCGGAAGGTCGGCCGGAAACCGCGATATTTGTAGACAGTGTAGATGTCCCGATCACCATTTCCAGGTGCGAGAGAGTACGCACCGAAAATGCTTTGACGATCAAGGGCATCGAAGGCCCCTAGGTAGGAACCAACTTTCAAATGCCCTTCGTCGATTGTGACTCGCGGCATCAAGGTCGTGCGCAAAAACTCGGCGCCATAAGGTTCGATCGAATTCTGCGAACCGATCTGATCGAAGGCGAATAACTCATCTGCGGTGTGACGATCAACGGTTGCGTCTGCAGTCTGAGACATCGACTCAAAACGCTCATCTGTCACGGGAACCGCGTCGGCTCTTGCCACTTGGTACAGCTGGAATCCGTCGACGTCATAACCGGCGTAGACAATATCACCCACAGCATTGATCGTGGGGAAGAAGGCACCGCCCCGGACATTTGTCACCTGCTCGATCGCATGGGAATTCAGATCCAGAGCATAAACATTGTACACGCCCGTCACGTCACTGATGAACAGCAATTCATCACCGGCGGGATCAAACACAGGATCACGATCTGTCCCTGAGGATGCGACCAGTAGCTCAGGTGCCGCATCAGGAGCATCCGTCTCAATTCGTACCAGGTGCCGCTGTTCACCACGAAAGATGGAAAACACAATGTGGCGACCATCCGGCGACCACTGCGGCGTGTAGATCTGCGTGCCGTCTGCGTAGGTAAGAAGCGTCTGCTCGCTGTCGCTGTCTGCCGCGCGTGAACGGACGACCAGTTGCGCCCCATCCGTAGTGATCCGGACAAAGAGAATGCGGTCGCCGTCGGGTGACGTCGCAGGATAGAGTGTGCGCTCACCTCTGGTGAGTTGTGTCTCGTAGGGGCTGTCTGGAGAATGAGCCCCCACCATGGCTGACGGCGCCAGCAACAGCTTCTTGAGCAGGGAACGATCCTCTGCTTCGAAATCGTAGCGGTACAGATCCGCGCGGCGCGACCCATAGCGATCGGCTGAACGCTTGCGCACAAACACGAGAGAAGATCCATCCTCATCCCAGCTGATCGTCGAGGACACGGCCGGAGCCTTGGGCTCTTCTTCCCCCGTGTCTATTTCCCGAACCACAAGGCTATGAGGACCGTAGTGCCGGGCACCCGTCGACAGATAGGCAAGCTTGGCACCATCAGGTGAGAATCGGGGGCGCGTGTTGGAGAAACCGCTGCCGTCTGTCAGGCGTTCCCCTTCGAGCAGAGGGCCCATCGCCTCAAGTTGAGCGTCATATCTGGCGCGCATCCAGTCGCGCCAATCTTCCCACACCTGCTGGCCAGAGCGCCCGGTGGCGCCTTCGATGGCACCGCTCACATCGAGCGTCGAGAGGCGTGACAGGTTGTCGCTTACTTGCCGCAGCACACTGTCACCGTAGGTCTGCGCCAGGTAAGTGACCAAACCATAGCCGTGGTCGTAGACGAATTCGTTGCCGAGTCCGCTCTTGCCGAAGACGCCCATTTCTTCGAGCTCAAGCAGTTGATCGTTCAGGACTGCCGTGCGCAGAATCATGTCGCGGTGACTGTCCCAACGATCGTGATTCACCGCCTGGGTCTGATACTGGGCGACACCTTCCGCCAGCCACATGGGCACGACCGTATTGGCCAAGGGATAGGTCGTAAGGCGATCGGGGGCGCCCGTGAGAACATCGTCCCGATTGCGCTCTTCTTTGTAGCCGAAGTACTCGAGGAATCCAACAGGAATCCGCTGCGATGTCTTGCGCATCGCTCCAAGCGAGACGATGTGCACGAACTCGTGGGTTATGACATTGCGCAGCCAATCAGAAGTGCCACGAAGTTCGAAGTCATGATCAAGTGGAGAGGTCCATATCTCAATCGCATCGTGATAGAAAAATGCGGCGCCGTTGGCGTAGTCGTCGTAGTCCTTGAGGATCAGACGCACCGACCCTGACGGTTCATAGTCATACAACTCGGTGACGGGAACCCAGGCTGCCTCCGCGATGGATGCCGCACGCTGCGCGACGTGTTCCAGGCCATCATGATAGATGACTCGGAAGTGGGTCGTGGTCAGCACCTTCCAGTCGAGTTCTGGATGATTCTGCGCTTCGGAGGAAGATCCGCTCAGCAGAACGCATAACAACCCCAGGTTGAGCAAATTCAAACCATGCCTCTTGCGACGCGCAGACCTACTCATCACTGACTCACCGCAAGGCGCAGCGTGACCTCGCTTCGTCCGCCAGCATCTGAGCGAGCCTCAATCCGACACAGATACAAGCCGCTGGCATAGTCCGCGATCGGCCAGTCCAGTTCGTGCTCGGCAGCACCTGACAACCTCGCCTGCATGGACTCGACTCTTTCACCAATGGCATCGTAGATATCCAGACGCACCATCGCATCCGCTGTGAGCTGGAAACGGACGTGAGCTCGTGCATCACTACTCGTGACTGGATTGGGATAGCAATAGGCGGAGGACGTCGGCAAAAGATTCTTAGCCATCGGATTTTGTGAAGCAAGTGCAAGGCTATGTCGGTTCATTCCGCCCCCATCACCACCGGCCATCGGCCAGGCAGCTGTGGCACCGATCTGAGCATTCGAAGCCACACTTGGCTTGAAGAGCTGTACTGACCTGGTCGTCGGCACGGCCACTTCGAAGTGGCCATCGCCATCGGCATCCAGTGCCATGGGTGTCCCGTTTGGCGTATCCATCGTGGGAATGGGAAAACCCGCGACGATCGCACCCGTTGCGGCGAAGGCATATAGGCCATTTGCGGCGGCCACAAGAATTTCCTGGCTGCCGTCACCATCCAGATCTGCCAAGGTCGGCCCCCACGTGAAGGACTCCACTTCATGATGAACGGGCGCGTTCACGGGGAATCCATCCGCCTGCAATAGGGCTGTAGAAACACCGGACACTTCATAGACCTGCAAACCCATCGTTGTCACAATCACAATTTCAAGACGGCCATCGGCGTCGATGTCGCCGAGAACGGGATCTGAGACCAGCAAACCCGATAGTTGTCCAAGGTCATTGAGATTCTCGCCATCTAATAGCCACAGGGATCCGTCAGCTTCGATGGCCAAGACCTCGTCCTTCTGGTCATTGTCCAGATCGCCAGTCGCCATTGCCACGATGGATCCTACCAGACCCGCTTGCGTCCCCTGCCTCGAGAGATCTGCGTCGGCCAGATACAGGCCGTCCGTAGCACCGAGAAGCAGATGCAACTGCCCGTCTCCATGCAGATCTGCAGCAGACATGGCGTTGACGGTCAGAGGATGCGAGGCGAGGCCGACACCATCGGAGGCATTCAGCAGTCGCAGACTTCCCGGCCCTGCGATGACGACGACAGGGTCTGCGAAGCCAGCAAGTGGCGCGACCAGGACAGATCTTGCGCCATCGGCGGTGACCGACCACACAGCCTCGGTGCCGACCGAACCAGCTTCGGTGCCAGTACGGGGATATATGTAGCGGACAAGATCCTCGTCAGCGAGAAACAGCCCGTTCTTGACTGCGAGCAATCTGCCCGGCCAGTTACCCAACTGTCCACCTGCTGCATCATAGGCGTTCGTGTGCAGGTTGTTGCTGACCAGTATCTGTGGGGGGGCACTGTCAATAACATCCAACAGGCTCAGTCTG
>Ga0115002_10004183_pt1 | contig 17599 bp, 15 predicted proteins | sample ArcticOcean_MG_C_8_FD_89576 | JGI IMG/M metagenome (GOLD analysis project Ga0115002, IMG submission 89576) | Marine microbial communities from western Arctic Ocean - ArcticOcean_MG_CB11_86 | ecosystem: Environmental > Aquatic > Marine > Oceanic | place: Arctic Ocean: Canada Basin | collected... | reverse complement strand
TAAGGATTCTTTTTCGTTGTTATATAAATTTTTACTAATTCCTTTGTCTATCAAAACTTCTTTTGAAAATTTTGGTATCTTAATTTTGTCAAAAGAGAATTTTTCAATTTGTTCAAATTTATTTTTTTTCAAACGTATGGAATCCCATAAGGCTACTATAGATTGCTCATAAAGTTGTGCAAGTACTTCATCTTTCCAAATAGTGCTGTCGAGTTCCTTTCTTTCGGCGACAATATTTTCAACTGTACCATAGTCAATTTGGTTTCCAAGGATTAGAGAATCTAATTCAAGGTTGCCTTCATTATTTATCTGTTTGAGAATCAGAAAACCAACTATAAATATAAACGTTAAGGGTATGATTAAATATTTGTTAAAGTTCATTTGGGATTTTTTCCATTATATAAGGTTTGTAATAAGTCATTAGTTCAAACCTACTTTCGGACTGGCTAAGATTTAAAAATGACTCAAATATTAGCGGATTCCCAATATTGTTCACCATCATATCATAATGACAGGGTATAACAACTTTTGGTTTTATCATATTTGTAATTTTTACAGCGTCCATATTATCTAGATTATTAAAGCCCCCGTTGATGCATATTGTAGCAACATCAGGTAGGAATTTTCCTGCAAAGCCTAGCAATTCAGTGTAATCTGTATCGCCAGAATTATAAAATGTTATGCCATTAAAAAAATTAATTATAAAGCCCATGTGGTTTAAATCTGTGTGGTCCGTTGGAAGAGAAAATGTGCCAATTATTTCTATTCCAAGGATATTCAACTTTTGATTAGGATGAATCAGTTTACATTTTTTTTCATCAATTCCAAAAGATTTAAACCTTTGGTATGCCTCCCAAGGGCCAATAAAAGTAGTGTTTGATTTTATTCTTGATAGAGTATATGGGTCTGTATGATCATCATGTGAATGTGTGGTTAAGATAATATCAACATCTAAATCTTCAGGCTCTATAAAAATTGGCAATTGTCTATCTAGCCTAAATTTATAGTGTTGATACTTATCAACTTCAGCACAATAATTTGATAGATAAGGATCTATACAAATCGTTTTACCATCATGATCTTTTATTATAAATCCATTTTGTCCAAGAGTCCATATTGCAATACTATTTTTATTTATGCTGAGCTCTTTGATGCTCTTCATAAAATCAGCTGAATCCATTAAAGATGGTACAACAAGTTTTATTTGTGCATTTTTATCAAAAGGATCATTTTGGGCAAAATTATATTTTCTCGGGTTCATTTTATGTCCTAAAAAATTAATTTATCTTATGACTCTACCTGAAGTAAAACCATCTGCAAGTTTTCTTACTTCATCTACAGTGGTAATATTATAATCTCCTTTAATACTATGCGCAATGCAAGAAGCAGCAACAGCAAAATCTAATGCATCCTTGTAATCTAATTTAAGATGATTCATAGAAAATATTAAAGCTGCAGCAAAAGAATCACCTGCACCAAGTCTGTCAACAATATCAGTTATTTCAAACGGGCAGTATGTGTTTTGTTTTTTAGGCGAAAAGTATGATAACTTATTTTCACAATTATAAATCATGGCACCCCAGCGATTATGGTTGGCTGAAATACTTTCTCTTAGAGTGATAGCGATAAAATTAATATTTGGAAATTTTTCATTAATTTGATCGGCTATTTTTGGATATTCTTTTGTTTTTATTGATCCTTCTTCAAAATTTGCATCAGCAAGTTCTATATCTAAAACATCATCTGCATCTTGTTCATTGCCAATTATCATATCAACATGCCTAAGTATTTTTGGCATTTCTAGTCTTGCTAATTCTTTAGAGCTATATCTACTATTCCATTTCCACAGTTTGTTTCTGAAGTTCAAATCACAGGATACAGTTAGTCCTGCCTCTTTTGCAGTTATCACAGCCAGAAGCGTTGCCTCAAACGCATTTTTAGAAATAGCAGGTGTAATACCAGAAACGTGTAACCAAGCCTTGTTATTTAAAATAGTTTTCCAATTATATCGTATTGGCTCGAGCAAAGAGATGGAAGAACCATCGCGGTCATACTCCACTTTACTTGCTCTTTGGTTAGATCCAGTTTCAAGATAATATGTCCCTAATCTTCCCGCATCACTAATTATAATATGATTCGTTCTGACTCCGTACGACTTCAAATTAGAAACACAAGCATTTGTTAATGAATTTTTAGGTAATGAACTAACAAAAAAAGATTTACCCCCTAAAATAGCATAGGAAACTGCGACACTGGCTTCACAACCAGCAAATGTTATATCTAAGGACCCAGGCATTGCTTGATCCAGTCTGAGATTCCCTGGTGGGCTAAATCGAGCCATAATTTCACCAAAAGTCACCAGGCTATGTCTCAAAACTAGTACCTCTAATTTTCGTGATTAAATTTCTAATCTCATTTGCTCTATGCTGAATCTCAATCCATTTACCATTTTTAATTAAATATTGCTCAGCGATCCAACTACCACCAATAGCAAGAATTAATTCAGACTCTAAATATTTTGCAGCTATATTTATATTAATGCCACCAAGTGGGATAAATCGTAGTTTATTTTGTAAAAATGGAGCCGCTATGCTGTTTAAATATTCCATTCCTCCTAAGGGCTCAGCAGGAAAAAACTTTAATACATTACAACCATATTTTATGGCCATTTGAATATCGCTGGGGGTGCAAACACCTGGCGCAAATGGAAAGTTTAGTTGTTTAGACTTTTCAACGATGTCAATATCAAAACCTGGAGCAACAGCAAAAACAGCACCTGATTGAATCGACTTTTCTAGTTGAGAAATAGATAAAACGGTTCCAGCTCCAACAATAATATCAGAATAATTTTTTGAAATATAACTCATCACATCAAAAGCATTTTTGGTTCTCAATGTTAGTTCAATTGTAGTTATTCCTCCGTTTAATAAAGCATCACAAAGATATCCGCTGCTCTCAATATCATCAATGGTAACCACAGCTACAATACTCTCTTTTGATAATTTATGAAGCTCAAAGACCTGACCCATGGTACTAATCTCTTTTATGCCAATTTTCTGATTTAAACATATTTAACCCTGGGTCTAGAATAATGCCATCTTTTGTCGCTGGGGGATTGGATTCAATGAAATCAAAATCAATCTCTACGCCCCAACCAGGGCCTTTTGGAAGCATAAAATATCCATCGACCACCTCAGGGTAGGGTGAGCCAATATTTTTTACTTCTTTATCTACAAAATCATTAAAATGCTCAAGCGATTTTTGATTTCTAAGTGTCACCATGAGATGCAGTGCTGCTGTTGTTGAAATAACCCCACCAACATTATGTGGCGCAACCATGATTGAATGACTTTCCGCTGTTGAAGCAATTTTTTTAACTTCAAATATTCCGCCACATTGATTGATATCTGGTTGGATAATATGAGCTAGTCTATTCTTAAATATTGGATTAAACTGTTTTGCAGAGTACAAACGCTCTCCAGTGGCGATTGGAATTGATGTATGATCTCTAACATACTCAAGGGCCTCAATATCATCAGGCCTGCAGGGTTCTTCAATCCATGATGGATTAAATTTTTCTATCGCTTTTGCTATTTCAACCGCTTGGTGAGGTGCAAATCTTCCATGCATCTCTATCATAATTTCAGCTTTATTAACGACTGCATCATTAACTGCCTCAATCAACTCAATTGACTTTTTAAATTCTGCCCTAGATAATTCTAGATCTCCGTTTCCGAATGGATCAAATTTTAGTGCCTTGTAACCAGCAGATACTACGCACTTTGCTGCATCGTGGAATTTATCAGGAGTTCTCTCCCCCTGGTACCATCCATTCGCATAGGCCATGATCTTATCATTTAATTTTCCGCCTAAGAGCTTATAAACCGGCATGTTTGTTTTTTTCCCAATGGCATCCCAGCATGCCATCTCTACAAGAGCAAGTCCAGTCATTGCGACCTCTCCAGAGACACCAAAATCAAGAAGTGTAAACCTTCGATATAGGTCTTCAATATCAAAAATATCGGCGCCAATGATATGCCTTCTTACATCCTTTAAGTATTCTATTACTGTATGAGTCTTTCCAACAACTCTCGCTTCTCCAAAGCCTTGAATACCTTCACTAGTTTCAATGACAAAGATGGTTAGATTTCTCCAAGGAGTGCCATATACGTAAGTATGATAGTCTGTTATCTTCAAAACAACTTTTCTTTAATTTTTTTCACTGCGATGAGTTTATCGTTATGTATTTGGACAAAAATTAGCTTTGCCTATCTTACTTTAGCAAGGTTTTATAGATTAGAAATATCATAAATAATCTTATGGTTATACGTTGATCCTTTTTTTAATACAGTTGATGGGAAATGGGCATGGTTTGGATTATCTGGAAAATATTGTGGTTCTAAACACAGGCCTGTGTATCTTTTTAATCTCTTATCTCCTTTACCGATGTAGCTACCATCTAAAAAATTTCCTGAATAAAACTGAATACCAGGAAGGTCTGTTTTAACATGCATTTTTTAACCCTGTTTGATTGGATCTAAGCTTTGCTGCAATTTTAAATATTTTATTGTCATAATTACTTATGAAATAATTATGGTCATATCCATTCGCGTGTTTCATTTGATAAATATAGACTATCATTTTCGTATCTTAGAACGATATTTATTCTTTCGTTTTTTTTAGTATGGATATGCCAGGCTTTTAGGCACGCACCAACTTTTGTGAAAGATAGGCGAGAGCCTGTTTTATTTTTTATGATTATGACCAGAGATTTCATTTTTATAAGTATTTAAATTAACAAATTTTATAAGGATTAGTTTTAAAAAATGTAAAATATTTACATATTTTATATTTTCAACCTTGATTTTAATTAATTTCTTAACTAAGATTTGTATATGACTAATCAAAGGAAATTAGTTTTGCAGTATTTTTTTAAGTCTACTTGCAATCGTTTGCAATGATGATATTAGTATATTGCATTTATTTAAAACCAATGACCTTTCTGGCTTAGTTATTATTAACAAACAAAAAAAAGGAGAATAAACATGAATAGATTGCTAATAAAATCGCATATTTATTTCATATTAGTCTTATCCGTTGCGTTCGCTGAGAATACTTTCGGTCCCTACACGGCTGATGCCAATACTGTGTTACTACTCAATTTCGATTCTGATCATTCGAATGCAGGTAATGGAGGAGATGCAACTGTAGAAGGAACTCTAACTCACACCGATGCTGGTAAGCATGGTAATGCAGCCTACTTCAATAATAGTGCTGTTGCTATTAATGATTCAACCAATGCGCCATCAGATACATCCTATTTGATGTTTGCAGATCATGCCAACCTTGACCTTGAAGAAAGTTGGACTATTGAATTCTGGGCTAAATCAAATTCCAGACATTCATGGAGTAGCAATATGTCCATTGTATCGAAACCTGATACAGCAGTAGGAACCGTTAATCCAGGTGGCAATGGAGGTGCTCTTACAAATTATACAGTTGGATTAAATGGATCTAATGTAACACAGATGTGGCGTGATTCTGATGCAATGCTAAAAAGAGCGTTTGATGTCGGAGGCGTAGCCGATTATGATTCAACATCCATGGCATATCCATGGGTTCATGTTACTTGGATTCATGATTATTCTTCCAGATTTGACGCCGTATTCGTACATGATGTAAATGGGGATCTTATTAAACATGGCTATTCTCGTTTCTTAGCAGGAACTAGTTTTCTTGAGGATCGCTGGTATGAGTATACTCCTACAAGTATGGGTAAAGCGCACACACATGATCTACCTCTTTACATAGGTGTTAATTCAGCTAATATGTCCAGTTTTGATGGTTGGTTAGATGAGTTGAGGATTAGTAACGTAGTACGTGGCTTTGAAACTGCTCCTGTTCTTGCTGAGCATGGTTGGGCAAATGGTAACCCGGGATATTTAGGTAAGCGTAATCCTCGAACTGGAGCTGGAACACACGAAGTAAATATTGATGTTACTCAGTTTAGTACTTCAGGCTCTTATTCTATTACAGGAGTAGAACTATTTTATAATGCTAGAACCAGTCTTGCTGATTCTCTCGGCCCTGATGATGCTTCATTTGCGTCCGTTCAAATGACTCACTCTCAAGGTGTGACCTGGAACGGTGCTTTCCCAATTGGTGAGAGAGGTACCTACCATGAATACTACTTCCATGTTACTGACGCAGCTGGTAATGTTCATCCTGTTGGCTACGATGCTGAGGGTGGTCTATTTGACCGTGAGGAATACCAAGCAGGTCAGGAGAACAATTTTAATACTGTTGTTGTCGTAGATGATAACTCACTTGTGCTTGATATGAACTTCGAGACAGAGGAAAGTGATGGAGATCCTGCTGATAATTCAGTTTATGGCTGGAATGTAGATGTCTATGGAGATTATGCACTTGGTGATGAAGTCCCTGACGAAGCTTTTGGTCTACAAGAAAGTCAAACGTCATACCAGTGGTTAGATGGAGTCCCCTCCTATATCGAAATTCGTGATGGTCAGGCACTTCACAATGAAGAGTATACATTTAGTGCATACTTCAACCTTGGTCATAACGCTGAGAATGTAATCAATGATAATTTGATATTAATGTCAGCTCAAAATGGTGGTCGTTATAATCAGGATGGTAGTGCTTGGTGGTTAGATAACTATGCAATCCAATGTAAGGTTGATGGTGCTGGTGCCTCTAAAGTATGGAACTATTCTGCTCTACTTGGAGACTTATCTGATAGCTGGTGTTATCTTTTAGCTCAAGAGGCGAATCAACACTACTCAGTGCAGCCACAAGAATGGTGGAATATAGTTTCTTCATTTGATTTTGATCATGAAACTAGTGAAGGGAAATTCTACTCCATGGTAATAAACGAGGACATGGAAGTCAAAACTTTTTTCGAGTGGGATATGCAAGTAACGCCTACAAAATTTCATGGAATATGGAGACTCGGTACTCGTGGAGGTGCAACTGCACATCCTTTTCCTGTAGGATATGCAGACAATATTAAAGTATGGAACTATGGTATTACTCCTGACAATGATCCAAACGGAATATTCCATGGACAGACTCCAGATGGAGGAGATGTAGCTATTGATTCTGACAATGTCTTAACTCCTGAAGTTTTTGAATTGTCTCAAAACTATCCAAATCCTTTTAACCCATCAACAACCTTTGATCTTAGTTTGTCTAAATCGCAGGCGGTGGATTTTGCAATCTATAATCTGATGGGTCAGCGTGTTAAGACTCTAGTCGCAAGAAATATACCTGCAGGGGTTCATAGTATTTCTTGGGATGGTAAGGCTATGGATGGTCGTGAAGTGGCCAGTGGTTTGTATATTGTAAAAGCCATTGGTGATGATTTTAATTTTCAAAGAAAAATCACTTTGCTTCGATAATAATACAATTTAAGGTGTATGCGGGCTATCTTTAATATCTCGCATACACCTTCGGGTAACTCAAAAACCCATCTGGACGCTATAAATGAATAGGTTAGCATCTAAATTACTTTTTATACTTTCTATACTATTTTTATTTTCATGTAGTTTAAGTGAGCCTGTAGAGTTTTACTCTCCAGATGCAGGGTTTTTACAAGTTTTTATTAAATCAGATGATCTGGATACTGATATAAATATTTTTGGTGTTGATTATAACATTTCTAATCAGGACTCAATGGATCTTCTTGTTTACCAAGGTAAAGCGTATGATTTAGACTCTAATTATGCAATATTGTATAAAAACATTAAGTCTTGGAGACAGGAAGAATTTGTGTATAATATTTTAGATTGGAGTAATAATGAAGGATATCGTTCCTTTAAGATTTATGAGAGCCATGTTCCTCCTGGAAACTATAATTTGATTACTGTTGGCCTTATTGCTAGTGTAATTAATGTAGGGCCATATCGTATTCCAATCTCTCTCCCTCAAGATGTTGATGGAGTAAGACCTATTCCTGTCAATTTCTCTATAAGTGAGAGGGGTGTTTCCAGAATAAACCTTTCAATAAAGCCATTTGAAAGTATGTCTAGGTACCAAGACACTTACGTTTTTGATAGAATGATTGAAGTTGAATCTGTAGAGTATTTTGGCCAAGATATGTATGATCAAATAATAATGGAAAGTGATTCGTTAGCATTATGAAAAAAATCATTACAGTCATTTTAATTATTTATTTTCAATTATTTTTATCTTGTGAGAAGTTTCCTCCTGGTGACGTCGAATCAGAGGCACCAAATAATCCACCAAACACGACACTGGCAAATATACCTATGAATGGTGCTACACTGTATGCTCTTGTAAATTTCAATTGGGATGGTGAAGATGATGATGGTTATATTGATTATTATCAATACAGGTATACAACTGAATACCTTTTCCAAAGTGATGATGACACTGGATCATATTATTTTACCAGTACGGACACAAGCGGTCAGCTAGTTACTACGTGGTGGAAAATAGATTCTACAATGATAAGGGAATGGCAAAGTTTAACAGAAACAAATGCTGTAATTGCTTTTAATTCACTAGCTGTATTAAATCATCAGCTATTTGAAGTGCGAGCAGTCGATAACTCTGGTAATGTTGATGAATCACCCGCTACTTTAAGTTTCTATACAAAACAAACTCAATTCCCGGAGACAGAAATAACCTCTCCATTAAATAATTCTGATTTTCTTGCTAAGCCTGAGGTTGATGATTGGTATAAAGGTATACCTATTACTTTTACTGCAAATGATCCTGATGGCAATATAACCGAATATGCTTGGCGGGTAGATGGTGGAGAGTGGAACTGGACAACTGATACGAGCGTCATTATACCACCTACTGCCTGGGCTGAACCTTTAGAAGATGAGCATATAATTACTGTGATTTCTAGAGATGATACATACTTAATAGATCCAATTGGAGATTCAATTGAAGTGGAGATATACGTTCCAACATTTGAAAAAGATATCTTAATTCTTGATGGAACAATTGAAGATGCATCTCTTCCGGATTTTGATGGACTTATAACTGATGAAATAACAGACTCAGCATATTTCGAAATATTTGGTGGTAATCGTGGCGATCTCATTGTTGATGATAGAGATTTCGCACGAAGAAGGTTTCCAAACTTTAGGACTATAAGAAAATATAAAATGATCGTTTGGGTAAAGGATCATTTTGCAACAGTTCCATATTTTGCAGAAGAGTCAAAAAATTTACAAGCCTACCTGCATGTAGGGGGAAAACTAGTGATGATTGGAAGTAATATAATGCAATCATTCATGGATAATTCGTATTATTTATCAGCACCGTGTGAGCCATGTATTGTTTATCCTTCTAAGTTTTCATCAGGTGGCTGGAATTGGTTCATGAATAAAATATTACATGTTAACTATGGGTTTGTCTCAGACCTGATTGGTAATTTTAATAGCGCAGAGGGGCTAAATCATTACTCAGGTTTAGAGATTAGACCAGATACAGCAAAGATTGCAAATATATGGCCTAACTATAATAAGCTAAGCAATATTGATGTTATTATCGAGCAGGGAGGCTTTACAGTACCAATACTTAAACTTAATTCAGATGATGATTATGTTAATCAGGAAACGTGTGGCATAAGGTACTATGGTAGTGGTTTTGACGTTATTTACATTGGCGCACCAATTTGGCACATGGAATCTGAAGACGCAAAGGCTCTCGGAGAAAAGATATTAGAGGATATGGGATTCTAATGTTCATTTCTACTTTAAAAGATATTTTCAATAATTATATAATTTTGGTTATTTTTCTTTTTTTCTCATCCAATATATTTGGTGGTAATACCGGTAAAATTTCTGGGAAAGTAATTGATGAAAATACAAATGAACCTTTAGTTGGAGTGAATGTTGTCATTAAAAGCACTGACCAAGGTGCATCAACTGACGCGGAAGGTGAATTCTATCTAATTGGTGTTCCACCTGGAAAACATGATATTGCATTTTCCTATATTGGGTATGCACCTTTAACTGTTAAAGACCTTTTAGTACGTGCTGATTTAACATCTGAGCTGGATGTACAAATTAAAGTAGAAGCTATTGAGGGTAGTGAAGTTGAAGTTTTCGCTGATAGGCTAATGGTTCAAAAAGATATTACATTTACAAGAAAGTTGATCACGGAGGAAGATTTTGTAAATATTCCCGGTTTTGAATCTTCAGCTGATGTTTTCCGCATGCAGGCTGGTGCGGTTACTGACATTCAGCCTGTTAGGTTAGATATGGGAGATGGTCAACAGTTGCAGGTTCGTGATGAGAGCCTTAAGAATGTTCATGTTCGCGGCGGACGAGGTGGTGAGATATTATACATGGTTGATGGTATGCCTGTTACACATCCACTTTATGGAGGTAGAAGTGTTCTTGATTTAAACGTGTCAGATGTATCACAAGTTGAGATTTTAACTGGTGCATTTAGTGCTGAATATGGTCAAGCCCAATCTGGGGTTATAAATATAACAACTAAAACAGGTGGAAATAAATTAGCTGGAAATCTAGATTACAAAACAGATAATGGAATTTCTGATTTTGGAAATTCTTACAATACAGATTACCTATCTTTCAATTTTGGTGGTCCTGTACCATTGATCAGTAAAAAACTAAACTTTTTTACTTCAGGAAATCTTAACCGAACTGATACATGGCAAGATAATCAAAGAAAAAGAATTGAACTTGATTGGTTAGGCTTAGGTATTAATGAAAGGCAAGATAATAACATTAACCTAAATGCTAAGCTTAATTATGATCTAAAAGATAATATTAAAATGATATTTTCTTACAACGATGCTTACAAACAATGGACAAATTACAATTGGTTATGGCATTTGGCGCCAGATAACATGGCTGAATACAATAGGAGTACAAAAAAGTATAACCTTCGTCTAAATCATTTTGTATCAAGTTCTACTTTTTATAATGTAAACATTGGATATATGACAGTGGATTATAATGCGTCAATCGATGGTTCAAGCAAACCTGATGAGTGGTGGGTATTTAGAGATGGTGATTGTGCCAATTATCCAGATAGTTTAGATTGTAACGATGCAGATGGTTTTTACATAAACCAAGAACTTGGTGACACACTTTATTCTAATGTGACAAATCCAGTTATTAATCAGGTAGATGGTTTCTATGATGCTACTGGGAAAGAGGATATATGGAGAGATGATTTTACAAAAACGCTTACAATAAAAGCTGATCTTGTGTCACAATATAGCAAGCATAATATGCTAAAAACAGGAATCTCAATTCAGTCCAATGATCTTCATTATGTTGATATTGCTGATGGAGCTACAAACCTCTCTGCTTACGGCGAACAATACTATACAATGCCTTCTGATAGTATAACTTATCCGAAACCACCAGGACCTTTTCCTGAGTTCGGAAGGACTAGATGGGTATTTGATTCAAAGCCAATTTCTGGCGCTTTATATTTAGAAAATAAATTTGAAATAGAGTCTTTAATTCTTAACGCTGGAGCTAGATTAGATTTTTTACATCTTGGTAAGTCTATAGATTCCGATGAATTTAGGTCTATTTGGAAAGACGCAACTGGGTTAGAAGCAGATTGGAAACTTACCAAAATGAGATTTAGCCCGCGTTTTGGTTTATCTTTCCCTGTAACTGAATATATGGTTTTATTCTTTTCTTATGGCCATTTTTTACAAACTCCTGAGTTACAATATTATTATAGAGATCCATATTCAGGTGGATTTACTGGAAATCCTCATCTTGATTATGAACAAACAATTCTTTATGAATTTGGTTTCACGAACCAATTCAATGAAAATTTATCTTTTGATGTTAAAGCGTATAATAAGGATATATCTGATCAAACTCAAACTCTAAGGCTTTATGCAAACCTTGGATTACCGGTTTGGCTCTATGATAATCGCGGTTTTGCAAGAGCGCGGGGTCTAGAATTTGAATTTAATAAAAAACCTGGAGGAAGGTTCAAACTAATGTCAGGCTCAGTTACCTACACTATTCAGTGGGCTACAGGGTATTCATCCTCAACTTTTGGGGAATACGTCTGGGAGCAGTATGGATTTCCAAATCCAATAAGAGAGAGACGGCTTAACTGGGATGTTCGATACCAAGCAGTTTCATACATAACATTCAATTTACCAAAAGGTCAACGTTATGATCTATTTGGCTTGAATTTACCTACAAATTGGACACTAACTTTTCTAACTAGATATTCAACAGGCAAAGCATATACACCTGGAACAACAGACATTTTTGAAAAGCGATTACTAGAAAACACGGGTACATATCCATCAACTATTGTAACTGATGTAAAGTTTAATAAAAGATTCTCAATTCCTTATCTAAATAGAAATGTAACATTTTCTGTAGAGCTATATGATTTATTTGATAGAGATAACCCTCAGATTGTGAATAATTGGACTGGATATCCTTATGCTTATGGAGATCTGCTTGGAGGGTCAAAAAGATACTATTCCCATAAGGAAATTTCTTTACTCCGTCAACCTTTGCAGTTTGATCAATCTAGGTATGTTAAACTTGGAATATCAATTAATCTATAAAACCATATTATGATAAAAAAGTTTATCACATTTTTATTTTTTCTAAATTGCCTGCTGTTCTCACAGTATGAGAGGCCTGGAAGTACATCTGCGCAATTTCTTAAGATTGATATTAGTCCAGCAGCTGCAGCTATGGCAGGATCATATTTTTCAATTGCTCAGGGCGCATCTGCATTATACTACAATCCTGCAGCCATTGCTAGTATGGATCAAAAAATTGATATCGCTTTCTACAAAACGAACTGGTTTGCTAATATGGATCATGACTATAGTGCTTTAGCTTATAACAAAGGGAGGTATGGCGCCTTTGGCATATTACTTACTCGATTAATTACTGATGAGATGAAAGTACGGACACCAATGCAGCCAGATGGAACAGGTGAGACGTTTTATGCTGGAAGTTACCGAGTTGGCTTTGCTTACGCTAGACGAATGACGGACAGGGTTAATTTTGGTGGAACAATAAATTATATTTTTATTTCACTGTTTAGAGATTTCAAACAAGAAGCTGCCACTGTTGAATTATCCGCTGATTATGATGTTGGATTTCGTGGGATGAGATTTTCAATGAAAATTGGAAATTTTGGATCGAGTGTAAAATTCGTAAATGAAATATACGAAATGCCTACCAACTTCTCGTTTGGTATTTCAGGATTAATTCTAGATTACGAAAAGAGTTCATTATTGGGATCTTTATCTATAAATAAACCAAATGATGGTCCACCAATTGGCATGACAGGTTTTGAGTATGGTCTTAATAAAATGCTTTTTTTACGTGCTGGATATAATTTTGGTCATTCTACAGCTACATGGTCGAGCGGTGCAGGTATGAAATTCAAGTTATCAAACCAATTAGTTAGCACAGATATATCGTTCAATGATTATTCGTCTCTTGGAATGGTAACTCGATTTGGCATTAATTTTCATTTATAGAAATTTTCTCTAGAGTAATAAATCAATTATTTAAAATATTTCAATGATTAGCATACTAAAATTTCTGGGTAGTGCCAAATTAATTAATGTCTAAAAGAACTCTCTACAAAATCATCTTTGGCTTATATATTAGCTTTGCATTTGCGGATGATGTTCCTGAAGATGCTGCATATGCCACCTGGGACTATAAAATTCATAATGTTGGACAAGTAGAACAAATAATTACAAATATGGGTTATCTTGGATTCCATTGCCCTGTACCGGGCGGTCACATACAACAAAAATGTGTATATCCAAAAGGTAGCTCTTATAGCTTTTTATATTCAGGGGGAATGTTCAATGTTGCGGGTATAAAGAATGGGCAAAAACTTGTCTCTACATCAGATGCTTGGTCTAATGCAAGTAGCTGGTGTGCGTACGAATTTTTTCCATCAGAGGAGCCATGGGATAGTGTCTGGACAGTTAATAGAAATGAAATAATATCAACCCCTTACCTAGAAGATTATAAAGGTTTATCGGATCAGAATTTTATTTTCAGGCTAAATGATTACACTTACGAAATTCCAGACCAGGTTGAGCCACTTTATATTGATGTAATTGTACTTTCTCACGCTTGGTCCAGTCACCCTTTTGATGATTTCATTCTATTTGAATATTTTGCAATACCAACAGTAGAAGTTGAGGATGCTTACTTTTTTTATTACGCTGGTGTACAATTACAAACTGGCGCCCAATCTAATGCATTTGATAATTTAGTATATTATGATGAGAATCGTAGGATGCTTGTTGTTGATGATCAGCCTGGAGGTGATGACGATGATATAGGAGTTATTGGTTATATGTTATTTCAGCCTGATGGGTATGAACCGGAGGATTTAAATTGGACATTTGATAACACAACTTCCATGGGGCATAATGATCAAGAGCAGTATGATATTACAACGCAAGGCATATCTCAGCCATCAACTGATGGTTGCAATGGAGCTGAAGGGTGCGGAAGGATTGCTTTTGGACCAATTGATCTAACCCCTGGTGATACAATACATTATTATGTAGCAGAGATATTTGGGGAAGATCTAGAAGATTTTGAATCAAATGCCGATAGAGTACTAGCATTACTTAACAATGATTTTAATACACCAGGGCCTCCGCCAGAACCGGACTTTAGAATCAGTGTTGGTAATCACACTGCAGCTATTGATTGGTCTATAATCCCTTTTGGGATTAATCCTGAAATTTATGAAGACTCTTATAGAATGGATAATGAAGCTCAACCTTTTGAGGGCTATAGGTTATATAAAAGCAATTATAGTCAAGATGGACCTTTTACGATGCTTGCAGAATTTGATATCTCTGGAAATGGATTATTTAATAATGTAGGTTTAGAATATCAATATGTAGATGCAGGGCTCCTAAATAATTTTGAATATTATTATTCTGTTACCGGATTTTCTAAAGTAGATGCCGAAGTGGGTTTCCTATCCCAGGAGTCAAGCATAAGTTCAAATGCGAAAATTGCAATACCAGGTACTGGTACACCTGAGAGCGTAGGAAATGTGGCAGTAGTACCAAACCCCTACCGAGCAGATTTATATTACAATACTTTTAACCCTCCTTGGGAAAAGTCTACTTACTTTGGTGGTATTTGGGTAGAGCAGGACAGAAAAATACAGTTCATAAATTTACCAAATCAATGTACAATTAAGATTTTTACAGTTTCTGGTGAAGAGGTAAGAGAAATAAAGCATAATGATGAAAGCCGAGGATTTATTGATTGGAATCTTACTTCCGCTGTTGGTCAAACAGTGGCGGGTGGAATTTATTTATTCTCTGTAGAAGATAATAATGGAAATACTCAGGTTGGCAAATTTGTAATCGTCAAATAAATTGGTTTTAGTTCTTTGGATAATAATCTTATAAAAATATTTAAATCTACATTTGGCGATGAGCCTCGAATGTTTGTACGAGCGCCAGGAAGAGTAAATATTATTGGTGGGCATACAGACTATAACGATGGATTTGTAATGCCCATAGCTATAGATCGTTTTGTTTGGGTGGCTTTTAGACCACGTAGTGATGATCAAATAAAGTTACACTCCTTGGAGTTTGATTCAGTCGCTGATTTTTCATTTAATAATTTTAAACACACTTTAGATTGGCAAGATTATGTGAAAAGTGTTGCCTGGGTACTGAGGATTAATAATTATACGTTAAAAGGTTGGGAAGGTATATTATCAAGCAATATTCCAATTGGAGCAGGGTTGTCCTCGTCTGCAGCATTATTAATGGCTATCCTCAAGGTATTTTCAATTATCTGTAAATTTAGTTGGAATGGACATTTAATGGCACAATTTGCCCGTCAAGCTGAGAACGAGTGGTTAAATTTAAAATCAGGTATCATGGATCAAATGATTTCTTCCCTTGGACGAGAGGGGCATGCGATGCTGCTTGATTGTAGATCCTTATCTCCAAAGTTTGTACCTATACCATCTAAAGTAAAAATAATCGTCTTAGATACAGGTACTAGAAGAGGCCTGCTAAATTCGAAATACAACGAAAGAGTAAAGCAATGTAAGGAATCAGCAAATTACTTTGGTTGTGATTCTTTAAGAGATATTAGTATAGAAATATTTGAGGAAAAAAAAGATGGTCTTTCTAATATTTTACTAAAAAGAGCAAGGCATGTTATATATGAAAATTATCGTACAATAGATGTTTCAAAGGCAATGAAGCAAAAGGATGTCAAAAAAATTGGATATTTAATGAATGTGAGTCATCAAAGTTTAAAAGAAGACTATGGCGTTTCAAGCAAAGAATTAGACATAATGGTAAATATAGCTAGAGAGCAAAAAGGATGTTTTGGCGCTAGAATGACCGGTGCAGGCTTTGGCGGATGTGCTATAGCATTAGTTGATCAGATGTTTCAAAAACAATTTATGAAGAATATTTTTGATATATATAATCTTAAAACAGGCATTAAACCAAATATTTATCTTTGTGAGGCATCGAGTGGAGTGAGATCATTTTAATTGTCAATATTTGAATAAAACTTTCTAAGATTAAAGAAAAATGAAAAATACTAAGATTAGAATTGATACAAATTTTCAAATTGGCAAAGTAGATTCGAGAATTTTTGGTGGTTTTATAGAACATATGGGGAGAGCCATTTACGAGGGTGTTTACGATCCTAAAAGTGACTATGCTGATGAGGATGGGTTTCGTACTGATGTGATGGCGGCTTTAAAAAGTTTAAACATTCCGATAGTTCGATACCCTGGTGGTAATTTTGCTTCTGGTTATAACTGGATGGATGGAGTTGGTCCTAGAGATGAGCGTCCTGTAGTAAGAGAATTTGCCTGGCAGAGTATTGAACCAAATACTTTTGGAACAGATGAATTTATAAAATTATGTTCTAAAATGGGCTGGTTGCCAATGGTTACAGTTAATCTTGGTACGGGCACCCCTGAAATGGCAAGAAATTGGGTGGAATATACTAATTGCCCAGAGGGCACTAAATTTTCTGATATTCGAAAAATGAATGGTAATGAGGAACCCTTTGGAATAAACTTATGGTGTTTGGGAAATGAGATGGATGGTCCTTGGCAATAGGACATGTACCAGCGAGAGAATATGCTATTCGCGCACAGCAGGCAGCCAAAATGATGAAGGATGTAGACAACTCTATTGAAACAGTATTATGCGGATCATCGGGCACAGATTTGCCAACATATCCAGGTTGGGATTTAGAAGTTTTAGAGCACGTCGGGGATTTAGCAGATTACATCAGCTTGCACAAATATGTTGGGAATCATAACAGAAACACATCTGATTTTCTGGCAGTAACAAATGCAATCGATGAGCAAATACAAACTATAGATTCAGCATGTAGGTTTATGCAAGCAAAACTGAGAACTAAAAAAAGGGCATATTTATGTTTTGATGAATGGAATGTTTGGTACAAAGAAGGGAATCTCGATGGTAAAGGAAAGTTTGCTCCACATCTGATCGAGGAAAGATATACAATGGAAGATGCTCTAGTGGTAGCTGGTTTTTTAAATAGTTTTATCAGAAATGCTGATGTAG
>Ga0115002_10004181_pt1 | contig 17606 bp, 12 predicted proteins | sample ArcticOcean_MG_C_8_FD_89576 | JGI IMG/M metagenome (GOLD analysis project Ga0115002, IMG submission 89576) | Marine microbial communities from western Arctic Ocean - ArcticOcean_MG_CB11_86 | ecosystem: Environmental > Aquatic > Marine > Oceanic | place: Arctic Ocean: Canada Basin | collected... | reverse complement strand
TTATGGGTGATGTGTTGCCTCCGCGTGGTATGGTGGTATTGATTGCCGATTTGTTGCACCCCATTGATGAGATGTTGGGGCATTTGCGTTCTTTGCGCGCACAACGCCACGATGTGTTGGTGTTGCAAGTGAGTGATCCGGCAGAGCAGACGTTTCCGTTTGATCGGTCTGTTACTTTGGTTGATGCCGAGGGTGGGCATGAGCAGTTTGCTGTGCCAGAAGATGTAAGGGCAACTTATTTGGAGAATCGGGCAAGGCATTTTGAGGCCATTCGCGAAGCGTGTTTGGCCGCAGAAATTGATGTTGCCGAGTTTGTGTGTTCTGAACCATTGGACAGGGTTTTACATCATTTTGTAAATCGGCGCAATCGTGGCTTGGTAACCACCAGCCGACGGCAAGGGCGCGGAGGAAGCGGCCGATGAGTTTTTTAGTGCCTTTGTTTTTTGCGGGGGTGGTTTTGTTGGTGGTGCCGTGGTTGGTACACCGCATTCGTCGACCCGAGCGAGAGAGGGTGCGATTTAGCAGTTTGATGTTTGTGCCCGATATTAAGCGCGAGGTGATTGAACGGCGGCGTGTGCAACATATTTTGTTGATGGTGTTGCGCATGATGTTATTGGCCTTGTTGGTTTTTGCATTCGCACGCCCTTTTCAAGAGGTGCTTTTGGGCGCCGATGTGTCTTCTGAAGAAGGTACGCATCATGTTATTTTGTTGGATGCATCGCTGAGTATGGGTGCAAATGACATATGGGAAGAGGCCAAACGACAGGCTATTGCTGTTTTGGATGAGGTGAAAGCGGGCGATCAGGTGGGTGTCATTCGGTTTGGGCAAAGTGCGTTGGTAGATATGCCCTTGTCTGAGGATGTGTCACTGGCAAGGCAGGCTGTTATGGGTGCCGATTGGACGTGGGAAAAAGGGAATAGTTTGGTGGGTTTGCAAGCTTCAGCAGATATGTTGACAGGTAAACAAGATGTGCGGCGTGTGGTGCATTTGGTAAGTGACTTTCAAGCGACGGGATTGCCAACCATAGAAACGGGTTGGGCTTTGCCTGGGCATATGCGATTGCATCCGGTGGTGATTGGTGATGGCAGCTGGACCAATGTTTCGGTAGATGCATTGGCTTTGCGCTCGGTGGGGCAGCAGACATTACAAGTGCGTGCTCGGGTAAAGAATTGGCAAGGGACAGAGGCTTTGAATGTGCGATTGTGGCTGGATGGCGAGGTGATGGATGCCAAAACATTTTCGGTGGTGCAGGGGCACGCATCTCAAGTGCGGTTTGATGTACCGGAACGTGCTTTGCAGGGATTTGTGGCGGTGGGTGGAAGCGATGGTTTGGTGGGCGATAATCGACAATTTTTCACTTATCAACCCGCGCCCAAACATCGGGTTTTGGTTTTGCAATCAGGCTCATTGCATGGTTTGATGTTGGCGGCGGTTCCCGATGTTTCCGATTTGCCGTGGCAAATGGGTATTGCTGAAGCAATGGACTTGGTTCCGGCTCTAAATGACAAGCCCAAAGTGGTGGTCGTTGGCAATATGCACTCTGAGATATTAACAGGGCTTAGAAATTATGTTCAGGCTGGAGGGAATTTGTTTTTGCCCTTGGAAAAAGGTGCAGATGCACAACTGCTCAATCAACTATTAGAAGGCAGTGGCATTCAAGTTGAGGCACCCAAATCTGAGAAACAGCAGGTGCCGCTTGCTTGGGTAGATTTGAAGCATCGCATATTTTATCCATTTCGCGGGGCCAAGTTTAACGATTTTTCATCGATTCGATATACGGGATATCATCAACTGAAAGTGGATACGGGCACGGTATTGGCTCGGTTTGAAGGTGATGATGTGATAATGGCTGAAGCACAATTAGGACAAGGGCGGGTGTTGGTTTGGGCTGGAGGCTTGGCGTTAGATCGATCTAATTTGGCACGGTCGCCTCGGTTTGTGCCTTTGATTCATGAGACTTTGCGTTATTTGTCGGGTGAAGAGGTGGACCCGCCTTTATTTTTTGTGGGAGACATCGTTGGCACTGGGCAGATCGATAAACCCGGTGTGCATACCACAGAAAATGGGCGGGAGGTTGCTGTGAATGTGGATGGGGCTGAGAGTGATCCTCGGCAGGTGACACCTGCTGAGTTTGAAATTAGAATGTGTGAGGCACCTGTATTGTATCGTGCAGGTGAGGCCGAAGCGGCATCGGTTGTGGGGGGCAATTTGATAAAAGAAGAATATGGTTACTGGATTTTGATGGTGATGTTTGGTGCGCTCCTTTTGGAGCATTGTTATGCCGCATGGCTTGAATCGCATCCCAAACAGGAGCAGGTATGATACCCAAATTGCCTTTGAAGTTAGACCACGCTATTCGTGAGGTGACGGCACAGGTTTACCGACAACGCATTTTAAAAGGGCGACTCGTATTTGGGAGCGTGTTGTTGGTTTTGGTTTTGATGTTGGGTGTGACAGTAGAGGTGTTGGTCGATACGTCGGTGCCTTTGGCGGGGCTTTTTGTGGTGTTTGCTGTGGCTCTGTTGTGGAGTGGGCATCGGTGGTTGTGGTTGCCCCGCCGGCGAGGGGCTATTCCACGGGTTGATGTGGCGCGTTTTTTAGACGCGCATCATCCGGAGTTAGAAGATTTGGTTTTGAGCAGTGTGTCATTGGGTGGTGATGCAAGTGCTTCGCAGTGGATGGTGTCGCAGGTGCTTAGCAGTGCGCGGGCATTGAGCGGTGCTGTGGTGAGTACTTCGGTCGCAAATCCTAAATGGGTGCGTGGGTTTCGCCGTAAGTTGATGGCGGTTTGGTCAACTGGTTTGGCGATGGGTGCAATTTTAATGCTGCACTGGGGCGCGATGGGTATTGGAGATCGGTTGTTTGCTGGCGCGCCAGAACCCTTACCGGCTTTTAATGTGGCGCCTGGAGATGTGCGTGTGCGTGTGGGTGATCATCAACTCGTATGGGTGACTACCGATCAAAAAAATGCCAGCAAGGCCATTCGTTGGCGCCACGTAGGTGGTGAATGGCAAACGACGGCAGTAGAACCGGGGCAGGGCGATGGGGTTTTTGCGTTTCAGTTGCGGCATTTGTTGGTGGATACAGAATATCAGGTTCAAATTGGGCAGCTTAGATCGGCATTGCATCGCATTTCTGTATGGACACCCCCTGAGGTTGTGGCCATTGATTTGACTTATCGGTACCCTGCCTATTTAAAAATGGCTGATCATGTGGTGCCACACGGGGGGGATATTGTTGTTCCTCAAGGAACTGAGGTACAGTTGGATGTGTTGGTGAATAAAGATTTAGAGACAACCATGATGACATTGGGTGACGGGCAAGAATTGTTGTTGCTTCGGGTTGAAGATGGGGTGTGGCGCGCCAACATGACGGTGACTGAAAATGATACGTACCAAATTTTATTGCGCGACTTGGATGGCGAAGAGAATGCCAAACCACGCGACTATAAGATTACAGCTAAAGTGGATGATCCGCCCGATATTCGCATTCGGTTTCCTCGGGGTGATGATGAGGCCACACCGTTGGAAGAGGTGTCGTTTGGGTTTATTGTTAAAGATGATTATGGGCTGGTCAATTATGGATTGTAATATGAGGTTGCTGGTCGAGACCCAGTTCGGGTATCTCTTAAAAAAGGGGATGAACGGGTTGAGAAGGCTGAAGATGAGTTTATGTTGGCTTTAGAAGATGCCAAGGTAGAACCGGGTGATTTTATTACGTGGACGGTGTGGGCAGAGGATGGTAAACCCGAGCGCGACGCAGTAGAATTGTTGGGGGATCCATACTTTTTGGAAATTAGGCCCTTTGAGCGATTTTATCGGCAGTCTATCAGCAATGGTGGCCAACAACAGCCTCAAGCGGGTGGGCAACAAGAAACAGAGGCCGATCAAAAACAGGTGATTATTGCAACGTGGAATCTGCGCAAAAAAGCAAAGCAGTTGTCGGCAGATGAATTTGTGCAAAATCAGGCGACGATTATTGAAGCACAAAAAGCGGTGCAGGCTCAGGCGATGAATGAAGTCAATGGTAGCGCACGTGGGGCAACGCTGATTGAAGACTTGAACCGCGAATTGACAGGTGCCTTAACGGCTTTGGAGGACGCCGTGTATACAGACCCCGACGCGGCACTGGCGCGTGCCTTGGGTCATGAACAACGGGCGCATCGGTTGATGTTGCAACTCAAACCTCAAGAATCGGAGGTGGCGCAAAATCGAAATTCTCGCGGGCAAGGAGGTGGGCAACGCAGGGGTCAGCAGCGCGAGTTGGATGGGCTCGAATTGGCACAGCGTCGCGATTTTAGAGAAGAGGCGTCTACGGTGCAACAGCAATTGGCCGAGGCTGCTCAGGCGCGCAATCAAATAGAAGATTTGACACGTCGGCAGGCGGCAATTAATGAGGATATGGCGCGGTTGATTTCAGAAATGGAATCGATGGGAGAAACTGAGCGCGAAGAAGCCAAACGGCGTTTGGAACAGTTGCAAGAATCTCAGCAGCGCACAATGGCCTCTTTGGATCAGGTGAATGGAGAGATGGCATCGGGTGATTTGGACCCACAGCAAGCGCGGCAAGCACGTGAGCAACTTGAGGCGGCGCGCGAAGAGATGAACCGCAGTGCGCGCAGTATGGAAAATGATCAATTGCAGCAGGCACGTGCGGCGGGCAACCGGGCGCTGGGTGCGTTGCGTGATGTACAAGAACAGTTGACTCAGTTGTCTCGGCAAGCAGCCAGTGAGCGTATGGCGCGGTTGCAAGCGGGTATGGACAGTTTGCGTGCCCAACAACAGCGTGTGGTAGATGGGGCTGAAAAACAGCAGACCCAAACTCCTGAGGCTTTGTCGTTAGATGAGGGAGGCGATGCTGTTGGGAACATGTTGGCAGAAAAACGGGCGATGGCCGATGCGTTTAAAGAGGTGATGGATGAAGCCAGTGATTTGGCCGAGAACTCGGGTGAAAGCCAAGAACTGATGTCACAAAATTTGGGTGATTGGTTGCGCGCGACAAGCCGTGAGGGCATTTATGAAGAGATGGTTGAAGGGGAGCGCTTTATGCAAGAAGGTTTGTGGGCATCTGCTTCAGAACACGAAAAAGGGGTGCAAGAAAAGCTAGATGCTGCGGCCGAGCGATTAAATGCCGTTGCGGGAGATTTGGTGCGCGATGACTTGGATGCCATGGAACGGGCATTGCAACGGGTGCGTGGGTTGGCTAATGAAGCCGAAGGCACACCGCAAGATGCCGAAGGGATGCAAGATTTTGCTGCTCGCGGTTTTCGTGAATGGATGGATGAGGTACGTGAAGCACAAGCGCTTTTGCCCGAAGGTGATGGGGCGGGACAACAGTTGGGGCGCATTCGAGATGGGCTTGCTGGCATTGGGCGCGATTATCAGCGAGCGGCAAAAGTGCCGCAATATGATTTGGTTTTTGATGAAGTGATCAAGCCTTTGAAGTTGGTGGCCGAAGAATTAGATCGTTCGGTGCGTGCTCGACGCGATGCATATGGTTTTGCGGCTGAAAATGCCGATGCCGTACCTGAGGCTTATCGCGACCATGTTGCCGAATATTTCAAGGCTTTGGCTGAAATGGATGGGGTAGGGAAATGAAATGCTTGATGCTCTATTAACATGGTTTACAGGCAACCGCACGGCGTATCAGTCGATATGGTTTGCATTTGATGTGGTCAGTGTGCCTGTGGCAATGGCTCTGCTGGTATTGATATTTGCTGGCGGGCTGTTTTTTTGGCACAAACGCTCAGGGTGGTTGATTGCCAGTGTGCGTACGTGTGCGCTGGTGCTGGCACTGTTCTTGGTTTTGGCCCCCACACTGGTTGTGCGGCGTGTGTCACCGAGCACGCATTTTGTACCCGTTTTGTTTGATAATTCTCAAAGTATGTTGTTGGATGAACAACGTGGAATATCGCGTGCAGATCGTTTGAAGTTGGTTTATGGGGCGTCACAATTTGAAGAAGTACTCAGGCAGACGCATCAGGTGGTGCCGTTTCAATTTGGTGCGCGTCCAGAACGGGCACGTAATTTGGGGTCGTTGACATTTGATCAACCCGAGTCTGATATTGGCGGCAGTGTGCGTGATGTGCTGAAGCAGATGCGGGGTGTGTCGGTTTCTGCTGTGGTGGTATTTTCGGATGGGGCACAGCAGAGCGACAAACCATTTTCTTTAGAGGGTGTAGATGTACCTGTCTTTACGGTGGGTGTGGGGCAAGATGTTGGCTGGCGCGATTTGGCGCTTACGTCGCTTTCGGTTACCCATACTCATTTTGATCGGGTGGCAGTGACGGCGCATGTGAAAGCTGAGGGTTTGGTGAACGAGGGTGTGGTGGTTGAGGTGTTGGATGGCACACGAACCATTGCGACCTCCTCTTTTGAGGTGGCAGAGGGTGTGATTGATCATCAGGTGCGATTGGAATTTTCACCACATGGAGATGGTTGGCGTGCCTATCGCATGCGTGTGAAATTAAAGGATGACGAACGCTTAGATTGGATAAGTGAAAACAATGTGCGTGATTTTGCAGTGGACAATCGCGAGCGCAGTTATCGCATTTTGTATTTTGGTGGGCGACCCAATTGGGAGAATAAATTTGTGCGCCGGGCTTTGGATGATGTGCCCCAATTGGCGCTGTCGAGTTTGATTCGCATTTCGGGGGCGGAGCGCAAATTTGTGTTTCGGGGGCGTGATGCAACAATGGCCAATCCGTTGTTTGAAGGCTTTGACGATCAAGCCCTAAATGCACCTCGTTATGATGAAGCGGTTTTTGTGCGCTTGGGTGTGGGAGCCTCTGAGTTGGCTACGGGATATCCAGAAGAAGCGTCGGAGTTGTATCGGTATCATATGGTTATTTTGGGTGAAGTAGAGCGCGATTTTTTTTCGCAGTCGCATTTGGAGTTGACGCGTGATTTTGTAGCCAAACGTGGTGGCAGCTTGTTGCTGTTGGGGGGGCCTCGTTCATTTGCTGAAGGAGATTGGGATCAATCTGTATTGGAACCGGTCTTGCCTGTGGTATTGGGTTCGTCGGGCAGCTATCGCGAAGAATTGGTACAGGGCAAACCCACTATTGAAGGTCTGCTTTCAGGTGTTTGGGCGCTGGATGCAGAACCCGATGCCAATGCGATAAAGTGGTTGGCATTACCTGCTCTTTTTGGGGTGAATGGTTTTGCAATGACGCGCGCAGGCGCAACTGTTTTGGCCAGAACCGATGGTGAAGAAGACGCACCTTTGTTTGTGTGGCACCGATATGGCGAAGGTTTAAGCGCCGTGCTGGCCACCGGTGAGACTTGGGCCTGGCAGATGATGGCCGACACGGAGGATGTTTCTCATGAACGGTTTTGGCGACAGTTGGCGCGCAATTTGGTGACCCGTGTACCTGAACCTGTTACGTTGGTATCTGGGGGTGAAGATGTGGTGGTTGATGAAGATCGTGTGTTGCAATTTGTGGTGCACGATTCTTTGTTCAATGCACGAGAAGGTCTGTCTGTTGATGTGACAATTAAGACCGACAAGGGTGGTTTGGTTCATTTGCCTGTCACCGAATCGCTCGAAGAACCCGGTGCTTATACTGCTGAGTTTGTGGCTGAGGTATCTGGCTTATACCAATTGGTCGTTACTGGGCGAGATGCCCAAGGGCTTCAGGTGGGGCAGATGGAAACGGCTATTTTGTCGCATCCCGATTTGCGCGAGTATGCCTCTCCGCGTTATGATCCTACCTTTTTGAAGGCGATGGCTCAAAAAACAAGTGGGGCGTTTGTTGAATTGGATGATTTGGCCGATTTGGCAGCGCGTATTCCTTGGACCGATCATTCCAATGCCGTATTGGATCGTTTTGCGTTGTGGCACTGGCCACCCTTTTATGGGTTGCTTGTGGTCATGATGGGCGTTGAGTGGTATTTGCGGCGAAAAAAAGGACAGCCATGAGACGTTGGGTTTGGGTTTTGTTTGTTGCACTCTGTTTGCTAAAGGGGATGCCGGGGGTGGTGATGGCAGAGTCTTTTCATGTGATTGTTTGTGGGCGTGGAGGAGGTGAGCCGTATACTGAGCGCTTTGAAGATTGGGGGCAGCGGTTGCGACGGGTGTTGGTTGAGCAAATGGGACATGGTCATAAAAATGTGCGCCTGTTGACAGAGTCGGGCAAAGATGCCGATGGGGTGTCTTCGTTGGGTGATATAAAAAAAATATTCCAGCGAGTAGGCCAAGAGATTTCAAAAATAGACAATGTCTTTGTCTATTTGGTTGGGCATGGTAGTTATCGGCGCAATATTGCAAAGCTGAATATCGTAGGTGAGGATCTGACGGCCGATCATATCAACAAATGGATTCAGCGATTGTCTGCCCGACAGGTTGTGGTGATCAATGGCGCATCAACCAGCGCGGTATTTGTGAATGCATTAAGTGGCAAAGGACGCATTATTTGCACCAGCACAAGCAGTGCTGAAGAACGAAACGCCACACGATTTATGGGTTTCTTCATTCAGGCGTTGGAGGAGGGCAGTGCCGATCAAAATCGCGATGAGCGGATTTCGGTATTGGAAATTTGTCGGCAAGCTGCATCGCTGACGGAAGCATGGTATACAGGAGAAGGATATCTGACAACAGAGCATGCCTTGTTAGATGATAATGGCGATGGCAAGGGTACGCGGTTGACAGAAATGGGGTCTGTGTTAAAGGATGGGAAAGCAGCGGAGCACTGTTTTTTGTTGGATGTTCGGGTGCCAGAAGGAACCCCCAAAGCTTTGGTTGATGCTTATCAAGCTGCCATCGCATCTGTGGAAGCCTTGGTAGAAAGAAAGACCCTTTTGGATTCGGCAGCATATTATGCACAATTGGAAACACAATTGCTCAAAGCAGCTCAGCTTAATCGAAAAATTTGGATTGGACAGGGCAAATAGAGAAGTTGAAAACGATAAATGATCGCGTTTTTTTAAACAAGCCATCGGATTTTTTTGAGGAAGAGTGAAGGTTTTTTAATCTAAATAATTGATATTATATGCTTTATGTGTTATTTTGTCTGTGGGTTTGGGTTTTTGGAAGTAGGATTTTTTTTTGTAAAGACCTAAAATTTTTAATTAAATACTGTTGACATTGGAGTTTTAATGCAGTATTTTTACCTATAATATAACAGTTGAGCAGTTCTGCTTCCTATGCATGTGATCTAAAAAATATGACGAGGCAAGGATCAGAAGTTTAAATCCTTGCCATTTTTGTATTTAAGAAGCATTGCATATGTTTTCGTCTGAAAGGTGGTGAAGTACAGTGGCACAAGGAACCGTAAAGTGGTTTAACGACTCTAAGGGTTTTGGCTTTATCGAACAAGAAGATGGTGAAGATGTATTCGTACATTTTTCCGCTGTTCAAGGTGATGGCTTTAAGACTCTGTCTGAAGGTGACCGTGTGGAATTTGAAGTCCAACAGGGTCCCAAAGGATTGCAATCTGCAAACGTAGTAAAAATCTAAGTGATTCTTTATGAATATTGATATCGGGGTTCCGATTTAGCATTTCATATCCAGATCAATAGTTGAGCAGTTCTGTTTCCTATGCATGTGATTTAAAAATATGACGAGGCAAGGATCAGAAGTTCAGATCCTTGCCTTTTTTAATTTAAGAAACATAGCAATGTTTTTGTAGAAAGGTGGTGAAGTACAATGGCACAAGGAACCGTAAAGTGGTTTAACGACTCAAAGGGTTTTGGCTTTCTTGAGCAAGAAGATGGCGAAGATGTATTCGTGCATTTTTCCGCTGTTCAAGGTGATGGCTTTAAGACTTTGGCTGAAGGTGACCGTGTGGAATTTGAAGTTCAACAAGGTCCCAAAGGATTGCAAGCTGCAAATGTGACGAAGATCTAAGCAACGCTTCAATACAAATAGGCAGTGTTAAAGGATGCTACTTTATGTAGCATCCTTTTTTTATTTGTATTCCCGCTTGAACACGCGTTATCTTGGCATGAGATCATGAGCACAGTACAAGGTGCCAAATGTGGACGGAAAAGTGAATAATGGGGGGTAGGTACGATGAGATTGACGGATGAGCAGGTGGCGGCATTTTGGAAAAACGGTTTTTTAATTGCACAGGGGGCATTGCGTGATGCCGACTTGCAGCCCGTGATTGACGAGATGAGTGCGTTTATCGATGGGCGTGCACAGGAATTAAAAGCAGAAGGTAAGATTGAAGATTTGTGTGAAGATGAACCCTTTGAAAAACGGTATGGATCGCTTTTCAATCAGTGCAAAGAAATGAGTAAGGGCATTGATATTATGCAGATGCGTGGCCCAGCCATGTTTCGTTTTTTGCACAATGACAATATGTTAGATGTGGCAGCTTCTATTGTCGGACCCGAGGTGACCTGTAGCCCCATTCAGCATATACGCGCAAAACCACCCACTGCGTATGAGAGAAATGAGGGTCCTGGTTTTCATAATGTGCCGTGGCATCAAGATGCTGGGGTAATGATGCCTGAAGCGGATGTCTCAAACGTGGTGACATTTTGGCTGCCCATAGGAGATGCGACCGAAGAGATGGGGTGTATGCGCGTGTTGCCAGGGGTGCCCAAATCGCATGGATATCTCAAGCATCAAAGAGAAGGGGGCACCACCATTTGGCCCGAATTGTTGCCCGATGTTGAACCTGTTGTGGCGTCTTGTAAAAAGGGTGATGTGGTGATCTTGAATAAGTTTACACCGCATCGTTCAACACCCAATCGAACCGATTTGTGTCGCTGGTCATTGGATTTGCGCTATCAGCCAACAGGTGAGCATACGGGGCGGACGGCGCATCCTGGATTTGTGGTACGTAGCCCGAGCAACCCTGATAGCGTGATGGATGATTATGACGAATGGTGTCGGTTGTGGGTCGATGCGTTTGCAAATCCGCGTGGTGTGTCAATGCATCGCAATGAACGATAAAGGGGGCGGTTATGCGTGTGATGGTGGTTGGTTGTGAATATTCGGGTGTGAGTACCTTGATTGATGGCATTTTTGAATGGGGTGAGAAGCGTGGTATTCACCATCACTTGGACGATCATTTTACCATTCCAGATGCGTTTCATCTCACCGATGAAGAACAACAGGGCATGTTGGATATGTTGCCGGGTATTAAGGAACGGTTTCAGCGTTTTCAAATTGTGTATCACGTGCATTTGATGCACAAGTTTGAGCATGTTCTCATGGGTGGGTTTCATATTGAAGAAATGGTGTATGGCCCTCGGTATTATTATCCGGGCAAAAATATTCAGATTCGTGAATATGAGGTGGACTTGCCCAAGGATACGATTTTGGTGCATTTGCACGCGCGCCCAGAAGTGATTCGTGGACGGATGGAAAAGTCGCTTCATCCACACAATTTGGTCCCTAAAGAAGATGTGGAGATGGTTTTGGATCATTTTAAAGATGAAGTGAGGTTGTCTTGGATTCAGCGCAAGTTTGATATCGATACATCTGATTTGTCACCAGCTCAATTGCTGGATACTTTCTTGGAACGCTCAGTGCCCTATTTGAATGCCAGCGACGGCAATACACGCATTTTGAACGGAAAATAAAAATGAAAATTACACATATTGGTGCTGTGGTATTGACGCCTTTTCCGTGGGTGTTGGTGAAGGTGAAAACGGATACGGGTCTTGTTGGCATTGGGGAGGCATATCATGGTGCGGGGGTGCATCAGATTGTGGTAGATGAGCGATTGACCAAGGTGTTGATCGGGCAAGATCCGCATCATGTGGATAAATTGTTTCGCGATATGATGCGCACGATGTCGGCCTCTGGGTTTTACCAGGGTGCGGTGATGAGTGCGATCAGTGGCATTGAAATGGCGCTGTGGGACGTGGTAGGGCAATCGCTGGGTGTGCCGATTTGGCAATTGTTGGGTGGCAAGTTTCGCGACTCGATTCGGTTGTACAATGATTGCCATGCTGGGGATGTGGATACACCCGCATCGTGGGTAGAGAAAGCGGTGGAAGTGGAGGCGCGTGGGTTTGATGCGATCAAGTTTGATATTGATCCGCGCCCAACGCAGCGCGATAAGTATAACCGAGGGATTAGCAACAACGATATCGCTTTTTTTGTGGATGTGGTCTCGGCGGTGCGAGAGGCATTGGATCCAAATACAGATTTGGCAATTGATGCACATTGGCGATATGCACCCAATGATATTTTGAAAGTGGCCTATGCGTTTGAAGATTTGAATTTGCTTTGGTTAGAAGATCCGATTCCGCCAGAGAATATTGATGCCATGGCCAAGGTGACTGCGGCAACTCGCACGCCGATTTGCACGGGGGAGAATTTTTATACACGGCATGGGTTTCGCGATTTGATTCAGGCACAAGCGGCTGATATTGTGTCGCCCGACTTGGCCAAAGCAGGCGGGTTGTTGGAGGGCCGTCGAATTGCCGATCTGGCAGATTTGTATTATATCCCCATTTCGCCACATAATATTTGTGGTCCCATTGGTACGATGGCGGCGTGCCATGTGTGTGCGGCTGTTCCGAATTTTCAGGTTTTAGAATTCCATCATTTGGACAATGAGATTTGGAATACATTGACAGTTGAACGCGATTTGATTCAGGATGGACATATCCAGGTGCCGACCGAGCCGGGACTTGGTGTGTCTGTGGATGAGACTGTTGTTAGGGACGTGATGAAAGAAGATTTGGGGTTTTTGGACTAAGGGTGTTGATGTGCGAGATGTGTTGCGTTCAAGTGTGCCTTTTTTTGCTGTTGGGAGATGAAATCGATTTGTTGCTTGAGAAATTGGCGATCTTGGCAAATGAACATCAGTAGTCATAAAATTTGATGATTGGAGAGGTGGGTATGGCAGATATGTATTTTGCAGGATTGGATATTGGTGGTACAAGTGTGAAGGCAATTTTGGGTGATGCCTCTGGTGCACAAAGAGGGGATTTGGTTGAGGTTGCCAGCCGTGTGAAAGAAGGGTATGGGGCAACGTTTGAGCAGTTGGAAAAAGCACTTGATCTGCTGGCGGAAGGGGCGGGTGTTGGTCGTGATGCTATTCGAGGTGTCGGATTGGATGTGCCTGCACCGAGTAGTGGGGGTGTGATTTGGGTGCAGGCCAATTTGGGTGAAGATTGGGTGGGCACAAATATTAGGGATGAATTTTCGCAGCGTATTGGATTGCCTGTTTATATGACCAACGATGGCAATGCAGCGGCGGCGGGTGAGTATGCCGCGCGCCCTGAGCATGTGGGTGGTTTGTTGTTGGTTGCCCCTGGAACAGGATTGGGGGGTGGTTTGGTGTTGCCGGGGGGAACGATTTATGAAGGTTCGAATGGGTTGGCTTTGGAAGTGGGGCATATGTCGGTGCCGTTTTATGAAGAAGATGGTAGGCTACCCGATTGCTCATGTGGACTAAAAGGATGTGCCGAAGCCTGGGTGTCGTTGGTTGCTCTGCGCCGCCGGTTGGGTGTTGAATTGGCAAAAGATGAGTGGGCCACTCATGAGTTGAATCAGTCGGATGATGACCTTGTGCAAAAGGCATATCGTTTGCGCGATTTTGCTGAAAAAGAGGACCCACTTGCGGTGGGGCTTTTTAAGGATCAAGGGTTTAAGCTTGGTTATGCCATTGCCGATATGGTGCGGTTGTTTGATCCTGGATTGGTGGTGATTGGTGGCGGCTTGGCTGAAACCTCGTTTCGAGATCGGTATATGGCATGGGTCTTGGAAGGTTTTGACGCACGGGCCTGGCCGATTTATCAGAAAAATCCGTTGGATGAGACGGCGATTTCCACGCGGTTTGAATGGGCGAGTGGGGGCGATTCGGCGGCGGCATTGGGGATGGCGTTTGTGGCGGGAGAGTTGTTTGGGTAAAGGCATTTGGAACAGCAGACGAATAGACGAATAGACGAATAGACAATAGACAAATAGACAATAGACGAATAGACAATAGACAAATAGACAAATAGACGAACTCCACCCTAAAACATTGCATGTCTCGAATCCTTGATTCGCGGATGACTCGCTATGCTTGTTAAGGCTTCGACTGTGCGCTGATTCAGTGAGGTGTTTTTTATGATTTCCCGACTTACAAAATGTTTGGTATGGCTTATTTCCATTTTAATAGTGACGCATTTTTTAATGGAGTCTGTTATGGCATATGAACTGGTAGAACATCCTCGGATATTTATTACCCAATCACAGATGGTCGATTTGGTTGCAAAGGCAAATGGATCGCTTGGGGGTGAATATGAGACGATCAAATCTGCGGCAGATCAGGCTGTGCGTGAGGGTGTGCAACCGCCTAAAAGTCGGCATCATATGCCGTTGGATCAGGTATGCTTGGGCATTGCATATTTAGTTGAGCGCGAAAAGGGCAACGATGTGGGTGCCTATGTGAAAGCCATTAAAGATTATTGGGGTGATGGTTCGGTGCTTGGGTTGGAGGGATCGGGGCATTTTGGATTTCAGGCAATGGTTTATGATTGGGTTTATGATGGGCTGAGTGAAGACGAGCGAAAACGGTTTGGAGATGCGTTGGGGGAATGGTTGCGTTGGTATACTGACAAACCTGAGATTACACTTAAAAGTGGATCGTGGTGGTATAATCAAACGTGGGGACCTGCGCATTTGAATACGCCCAATACACGGGATGGTATTACGCCTAAGCTGTTTGTGGCATTGGCGATTGCGGGGGCTGGCACAAAGCACGAAGGGGATGCAAAACAGTTTTTGGATTCGTGGGCAACGCGGGTGCCTGCTGAGTGTATTCCGGCATTCGATCGGATGGGTGGGGTTTGGTCGGAAAGTATGGGGCATGGAAATTATGGTCCGATTGCGGTGATTCCGTGGGCATTTGAAGGGTGGCGTACGGCAACAGGTGAAGACCTTTTTCAATTGTGCAGCAAAACAAGCTATTTGACAGAGATGGCCGAATGGTCTGTGCATTTGAAAATGCCGTGGTGTGATTTGACCGCGTGGATTGATGACAACAGTGGTGTGGATTTGAAAGGTGTGGCACGGGTATCGCCCATATTGGCGGCTCGTTATAACGATCCTGTGGGCAATTGGATCAGCGATGTGGCACCACCAGATCGGTATCATCGCCCGCTTTGGTTTCGGTTTTTGTTTTATGATCCTGCGATCAAATCACAGTCGCCTGCACAAATGAATTATTCATTGTCACGCCATTTTAAGGGCGCAGGGCATGTGCATATGCGCAGCGATTGGGATGACCCAAATGCAACGTGGGCATTTTTTGGTGCGGGGCCTCGTTTTGGCGCACACGCACGGGATGATGAAGGGCATTTTTTGATTGCTAAAAAGGGGTTGCTGGTGGGGCGTGCGGGAGGTATGGGGCATAATGATCGGGATTATTATGCGGGGGGCAGTTTGGCATTTAATGTGGTGACGGTTTATGATGCCGATGAAGAATTTCGGCGGCTTGCACCAGGTGAGAGAGGTATGTCTGAAGGCGGTACAAAGAATGAAAATGATGGGGGCATGATTCGATGGGTTTATAATGGGCATTATGATGTAGAGCGAGGGAAGATTGTTGGTTATCATGATGACCCACAAATCACATATGCTGCAGCAGATCTAACGGAAGCGTATCGCTCTCATAAGGTGCGTGAGGTGACACGACAGTTTGCCTATGTAAAAGGTGACAAAGAGTTTTTTGTCATTTTTGATCGGGTGGACGCCACACGTAAAGACTTTCCTAAGACGTGGTTTTTGCACATGCCAACCGAGCCTGTTGTTGATGGACTGGAAACGGTGATTGTAGATGGGCATGTGGCACAATATGATGGTGCTGTTGCCACTTGGGTGAGCAGCCCGGCGGGTGTAGATAAGGTCTTGAGTGAGGGGCGTTCACGCGCTTTTTTGAAGACGTTGCTTCCAGAGGGTGCCGTGGTAACCAAGCGGGGTGGTGATGGGCATGGTTTTTGGGGACACCCGCATGAAGCTACAGCGCAGTATAATCATAAGGGTGACCGGGGGGATCGTTCTCCCGTGGTGCCGTGGCGACTTGAGGTGGCATCATCGGGTGCAACTGAACGTGAATTCTTTCTTCATGTGTTGGAAATTGGGGATGAGTCAGATGACAAGATGGCACCGGTTGTGTTGCGACAAGAAGAGGATCGTGTTGGGGTTGCTCTGGGAGAAGGACAAGATGCTGTGGTGATTTGGTTTGCAAAACAAGGAGCGCTTTCTGGATGGATGCAGGTGGGAAATGGTGAACAAAAGGTATTGGAGTGATCGTGAAATTTTTGACTGGAGGATATTATGAAAACGGGTGAAGTGCGTTTGTGGAAGTTGACACGTCGGTATGTACGCGAGGCGATGTTACGTGGAGATATTAAAGGCGCGATTTTGCCTACGGGGAGTACAGAGCAACACAATGAACATTTGGAAATGGAGCATGATACGGCCAGTGCGCTCCATATGTCTTATCAGGCCGCATTGGAGTTGTACCCAAAGGTGGTGGTTGCGCCTCCGATTTCTGTGGGGATTTCTGAACACTGGATGGAGTTTCCTGGCACCTTGAGTTTGCAACCCGAGACATTTATTTCTGTGGCGTATGATATTTGTGACAGCTTGCGCCGACACGGCATAGAGCATATTCTCATTGTGAATGGCCATGCGGGCAATCGGCCTTTGGGCGAGCAGATGGCGGACTTTCAAAAGCGTTTGGGCATTGATGTACAGTTTTGTTCATATTGGCAAGCCTATTCGAAAGAATTTGTAGCAGAGACATTGGATTCGGGAGATTGCCCTGCCCATGCGGCTGAGTTTGAAACGTCGATTGGCATGGCGGCTTTTCCTGAGAATATCCATTGGGAAGGTGTGGATTATGAAGGTGCAAATTTGAAGATTCAACGCGAAGGGTATGCTGAGCGTGATCCCATTTATTTTAGAGATGGACGCGATTTGGCTACGCCAAAAAAAGGACGTGTGATGGCCGATGCGGCGATTTCGTGGGTATCGGATAAGATGCGAGAGATGATGAACACCTAACAAAGGACCGTGTTAATATGACGGACTTTGAGAATAAAGGAATGGTGCCATGCTTATAGGTTATGTGAGTGATGAACGCTACATTGCGTTGATTGATGTGTTGTTTGAATTTGAAGGTCAGGGTCAAGTTGTTGCAGCGCGGTCGAGTGCTTCGGGTGCGGTTTATGCTGATCTTGCTCCGGGTTCTTATCAGGTGACGTTGGCCAAAGATGGCTTTGGCGCTAAGATTGTTGAGGTGGATGTTCAGGAAGGTGCGATTCATCAGTTTCGATTGCTTTCGGATTGTTTGTTGGGTTATATGTGGCCAAAGTGTGTCAAGGCGGGAGAGGCATCGGAATTTCGTGTGCATTCGGATGAAGCGTATAAGTTGGAGCTGTGGCGTTATGGGTGGGAAAAAGAATTTATTCAAACGATTGGATGGTATGACGAGCATGGGCCTCGGGCTACTGTGCAGTTAAGTCCGGATGGCGACTATAGTCAAACGGGCGTGCAGTGGAATACGTTTGGGTATACCAGCCCGCATCACAAACAATATGTAAAAGCACCCGAACGTTCGGGGCTTTATTATCTGCACGCCATGGGTGAATCTGGGGCGTTTTTTTCTTTTCCGTGGGTCGTGGCACCAGAGAAACCACAGGCTGAT
>Ga0115002_10004176_pt1 | contig 17615 bp, 15 predicted proteins | sample ArcticOcean_MG_C_8_FD_89576 | JGI IMG/M metagenome (GOLD analysis project Ga0115002, IMG submission 89576) | Marine microbial communities from western Arctic Ocean - ArcticOcean_MG_CB11_86 | ecosystem: Environmental > Aquatic > Marine > Oceanic | place: Arctic Ocean: Canada Basin | collected... | reverse complement strand
TCTGCCCCTGTAGTAGACCGTCCCATCACGGCAACTATCTGAGCGATGCTTAGACCACGCAGCTCGGGAGGGCTGTCTCTCGAGCTAATAGTCATCTCCAGAATTGAATAGACAAGGCCATTTCGAGTTCCCACCCATAGCTCTGTATCGCTTACACACAGACTCGTCACAGAGATCGACGAGAGACCATGCCGTTGCGGCGGCGCAAACAATTTGCCATCGACGGAGACCGCCCATAGTCCCTCTGTTGTACCAATCCAGGTTGTGCCATCTCTATCAACCTCAACGGCAAGCACGCTGGAGCGTGGCATTTCATCTGTATCTAACAGCCGCAATATAGAATCGTCATAGCAGCAAACACCGCCGCCAAAGCCCGAGACCCAGAGGCGTCCGCGACCGTCAACCTGCATCCCACGCCACAACGATGCGACTGGGGACTTCCGTTTTTGACTGTTCCCTTTCCTGTCGAATTCTGTGATTTCACTGTCACTGGTCGCTGCCCAGATTTTACCGTCGTGAACCACAACGCTCTCTGCTCCTCCTTCAGTGCTCACCTTTTCTGCCGAGGTAGCAGAGACCTCATAGATTCCGTCGCCTGCAGTGACAATTGCCATTCGATCGTCGACAGTTGCTGAAGCCCTCGCATCACTTAGCTGCCATGGCAGTTCGAGTAGCCCCTTGCCTTGAACTGAGTACGAAACGTGACCGATCGCTATCAGCAAACCAGAAACTTGGGCAACAGCATGAATGGATATTCCCTCAGACTCTTCAGCCTCGATCAGCTCCAGGTCGTTGGCATCCCAACGCACCACTCCAGCCGGTCTACCCGGCCGCCGATCGAGTCCAAACCACAGGTCACCCGCCTCGTCCATGCAGCTTCCCCACAGGAAGCTGTAGTCGAGAGATGCGTCTATGATCTCGAAAGGGGTTCCGTCATACCGCGTGAGTCCGCGATTCGTTACAAACCAGAGATTACCACTCTTGTCCTCGGTGACGCTGTAGATACTGTCGCTGCTCAAACCATCCTCGGTGCTGTAGCAAACGAATCGTTCGCCATCGAACCTGGCCGCTCCGCCATCGTGCGTACCGACCCAGATCCCACCATCGCTGTCCTCAAACAGGCACTCGACCTTCATATCCGGCAGTCCATCGAGCACGGTGAAGTGCTCCCAAACTCCTCGCCCCCTCACCCGAGTGCCTGCGACCTCCTGCATGTTGGCCGACTCAATCATCTACTGCGCATCTCCGTCGTCAGAAATGGTCTGAAGAATTCATCCAATGCCTTGTCACGATGTACGTGGGTCGCCACGGATATTGGTTTGCCTTGCAGGTCGGTCTGGGGCCGTTCGTCGACGACGATCTGCCCTGCAGTTAACTCCCCCATAGGCTCCACATCCAGGTTCAGTGTCTCCCAGGTAGCCACTTCTGGCCGGATTGCGAGCAGCGTCGTAAGTGGGTCATGCAGATACATCCGTGCCACGCCATTCTTCATCTGACCGATGTCCATAGCCGTCGCCGTGAGTTGCAGGCAGACGTCTCGCAGTCGCGGGGGCGCACTTTGAAGTCGGGAAAGCAGCTCTTCCTTCGCTATATGCATTTGTCTCGTCGCATCCAGAGGGACCAACCGAATCTTTGCATTCGACTTGATCACCGACCGCGCCGCTTGAGGATCAGACACGAAGTTGAATTCTCCTGTAGGTGTCACATTTCCAGGAACACGCAACGCCCCTCCCATGATAACCACTTCTTGCGCAAGACCGAGAATCCCCGGTTCGCGCAATTCTGCAAGGGCAAGATTGGTCAACGGTCCGACTGCGACGATTTTGTAGTGACCAGGACGAGATCGGAGGAGGGCGCACAGAGCCGTTGTGGCTTCGCCTTCGGACGCAGCAATTTGAGGGCAGGGCAGCTGTGCCTCCCCCAGACCGGACTCTCCGTGAATGTGTGTGGCACGAATCGCTGGTCCCGTCACCGGTTCGCTCGCACCTCGAAACACTGGCACGTCCGACCGATGCATCAATTCTACCAGCTTCAGTGCGTTCGTCGTGGCCAGGTCGACATTCACATTGCCGCTAACCGTCGTCACCGCCTCTACTGCGACCTCAGCAGTGGACAGGGCCCACAGCAAGGCGAGTGCGTCGTCCACGCCGGGATCCATATCCAGAATCATTGAGTGCATGCGCGGGGAATGGTCATGATCTGTCCGGTTTCGCAGCGGGCGCGTAGTGTGATGGCGAACAGTACTGAAGCGAACTCAATCGGGTCAAACTGCATTGACGCAGGTGGCATTAAGCAGGCATACTCCCATACCTCTTCAGACCCTCACCGCATACGATTTTATGAACGAATCCTGGACATCCCCTGCCGACGTGTGGCGCAATGTTGTCGTCGGCCTCACTGTGAGTTTTGTTGCCCTCAGCCTGGGTGCTGCCTTCGGCATCCTCTCCGGCCGGGGCGCGAGCGCGGGCATGATCTCCACAGGTCTGATCTCGCTTGTAACAGCCATGATGGGAGGCACGCGGGTACAATGCTCAGGTCCTACCGCGCCTATGAGTGTGATCACCGCTGTCGTGGTCGCCATGGCCTTCGACAAGCTGCCGGCAGTGGCCCCCGGCGCAGATCCCAATCAATTCATCAACATGGTGCTGTTACTTACAGCATCTCTACTGATCGTAATGGGCATACTCCGACTCGGGCGTTTCATCAGCGTCGTCCCTAACGTCGTCGTATCTGGTTTCATGAACGGTATCGCGTTGCTCGTTTGGTCCAGCCAGTTGAGCAAGCTCTTTGGTGGTGCGGCGGCCGGTGGTTTCGAAGGGTCCACCTGGACCAACACACTCGTCGCCGTCGTGACCTTGATCCTGATCCTCCTGTTCCCTCGAATCGTGGCCCTACTGCCAGAACGGGTGCATCTGCTGGTCCCACCTGCGACCTTGGTTGCCCTCGTGACGATGACGGTGCTTACCCAATGGCTGAAATTGCCCATCAGCACAACAGATGTGAGCGGCGGGTTGAACAGTTGGTCAGGATTGATTGACCTCGTCTCACGACAGCTTCCTACGGATTGGTCAACGCCTCTTGTGATTGCGGCCCTGCCCTTCGCGCTGCAACTGTCAGCGCTCTGCTACCTCGACACGCTGCTGACGTCTTTGGTTGTCGATCGGATGACGGGTGAACGAACCAAACAGAATCAGGAACTTATCGCACAGGGCGCTGCCAATGGCGTCGTAGCCCTCGTGGGTGGTATCCCTGGAGCCCAGGCGACGATCCGATCTGTGCTGGTTCTTAAGGAAGGCGGAACTCTTCGACTCGCCGGCGTGTGTGTCGGTTTGTTTGTACTTGCCGAAATGGTCTTGTTAAGCGATCTGATCGCCATGATTCCACAAGCGGTCTTCGCTGGAATTCTCTTCAAAGTCGGCTACGATGTTTTTGATCTTCCCCCCCTTGCCACTTTTGTCCGCCAACACCTGGGGCGTGACGCCTCGGGGATGAAGGTGTCTCATCTGGAGGTAGTATTGATCATCGGCACGACGCTGGTCACGTATCTGTGGGATCTCAATGCTGCCGTACTTCTGTTCACGGGTCTGTTTCATCTGATCAATAGAGTCCTGCGACCACAGGATCCACTGGCCGACCTCGCAGATCAAACGGCTCTTGGCAACTTGCCAGCAAGAAAGTTTTGATCCGGGCCAACAGTTGTGTAAGGTCGGCACGGTGAGCGAAAGCATGTTTATCGTGCTGACGGGTAAGGTGAACATCCTCAGCGCCAAGCAAGTTATCCTGGCAACCGACTCTGCCGTCACGACGATTGGCGAGACGGGACGACTCAACGGTGAGACTCGCTCTGCAACGGTTGTCGCCAGCAAACACACCACGACTCTGTTATCGGCCGCCGATACACATCTCGAGGACGCGCTGCAGAGTTTGGCTGGCGAGGATTCGACTCAGCAGTTCCTATGCACCCAACGCTCGGGCGACTGCCTTGTTTATGAGGCCCTCCGTCGTCGCGGCAAAAGGGCCCGTGTACAGTAGTCGGCGGTTGTTGTCGACCACCTCGTAGCCACCCTCTGAAATCTGCCGTTGTACTGGCACATACCCCACCATCTCATTCGTGTAGCCCAGAGTCCAGAGGGCGGTGTAGTCGGCACCAAATTGGCGCCTGTAATGCAACCCATATTCGACACTCATCTCTCCGGCCAATCCAACAACGGCCAGATCCTGGCCTATGCGCAGGGTCTGGACTTCGAAGTCAAATTTGCGCTGGGCCGACATGCCCGCTGCGAGCAGGTCGAGGTGATGTTGTGCCCATTCGACGACGTAGGCCTGGGATGAGGTGAGATGTTGCTGAAGTTCATCGCGGGAAGGAAGATCGGTCTCGATTTCCACCATCTCCTGTGTCCAGTCGAGTTTGCCTTCGACGGGTTTCAGATCATCTGATTCGATGACACGCAGAACCGCATCGCCTAGCAGCTCTCCCCGCTGCTGTACCTCCTCAAGGTCAAGTTTGCGATAGCCATCATCGTCATCATCTCGGGCATCGACTTTCTGATCTCCCGCACAGCCCTGAAAAAAACACGCGATCGCGCTAGGGTGATGTGCCTCGATGCGATCACTGGCGAACGTGACGTAGTCTCCGCCGATCTCCAGAATGGCTCCCGCGCTGGTTGGATGGCATGCATAGTTGTAGAGGACATGTCGAAGAGCCCCATCGACAGATTCAACAACCATGACTTCGACCTGGTGATCGTGCGGCGCATCCAAGCTGGGTTTGAACTGCACGCCTCCCTGTCCATCTGGCCTACGCCTCGATGACGAGATACCACACCAACCTGTACCCACTCTCAGGTGGGCAGGTTGGCGCGCCGCGAGCGCTTTGACGGCAGAGTCTGCCAGTGCATCGAGTGTGTTGTCGATATATCCTTCATCCAGATCCCCATGTCGACGAGTGTCCATGTCACGACGCAAGACCGGGCCACAGTGCGTGTGCGTCCCACTCAACATGATTCGATCCATTCGCACGCCGGTGCGCGCAGAGATCTTCTCTCGTGCCTCCACCGTGCGATCATAGAATCCGAGCCACTCGATCGATATCAGCAGGGATGGATCACCACAGTCGTCCAGGGCGATGCACACGGCTCGCAACGGCTGGTAAACACCCGCCGAGGGTGAGTTGCGGGCAGCGTAGCCAGCCAGTTGGATTCCCGCAGGTGGAGTTACATCGATGGTCGTGACGCCAAGGTTGTGATGAATCATGTTTAGCCTGGTCAAGTTGGGTCAAGGGTCTACCAGCATAGCATAGCAGCGCAGTGCACAGGCGGCGAGTTCGCCCGCAATGGAGAAATCTTGTGACAACGTTATCCCGTCGCCGACTGGGACGCAGCGAACTGAGACCAAATGCAGTCGGACTCGGTGGTGCATGGTGGGGCCCGGCTGGTGACGCTGAAACGCTGGCCGCCATCGACAGAGCGCTTGAACTGGGAATGGACTTTCTCGACACCTATCCAGGGCAGAACGAGGAACTTTGGGGCCAAGCCCTCGCAGGACGACGAGAGCAGGTTTTTTTGCAAGCCAAGACAAGCAGCCATGTGCGCAATGAGATGCGCTCAAATCACACAGCGGCAGCGACACGACGCAGTGTTGAAAACTCCCTGCGGGCGCTGCGCACCCACTACCTCGACTCAGTGCTCATCCATGGCTATGACCAGCTGCATTTCCCCGATGATCCGAAAATGGACATGGTCGATCCCCTGGCCCCGGGTCAGGCTTTGGATGAACTGCTAAAAATGAAGGAAGAAGGATCTGTCCGGCACATCGGTATCGGCGCTCGGGCGGCTGCCGTTCATCGTCGTGCCATCGAGACAGGTCACATTGAAATTATGCTGACATACCTGGAATACAATCTGCTCACACAAGCGGCCGAATTGGAACTGTTTCCACTCTGCCGAGAGCGGGATGTGGGTGTGATTCTCGCCAGTCCCTTGGGCATGGGACTGCTCACAGGACGCCCCGTCGATGCAGAGGATGAGCGCCGTAAGATTCCTTCGACAACCGAGCCAACCGCGGGTCGTATGCTCGCCTGGTGTGCGGAGCAGAATGTCGACATCAGGAATTTGGCGATTCAATACTGCCTCGCGGCGCCCGTGGATGGCATCGTATTGCCTGGTCAAGCGAGTCGGGAGGAAGTGGAGGGCACATGGGCCGCTGCGACTTCCGAAATATCTGCCGAGACGTGGCGTCGATTCTCTACGGCCTTCGATCTCCCGGCAGACGTCTCACTTACAGATACTTGAATCGCACCGACGACGAGGGAGGCAGGGACCGAGGGAAGCAGGGACCGAGGGAAGCAGGGACGACGAACTCCTGGATGCCCTTGCTACGGGTCATGATCTTCTCTCCAGAATGATGAGGTCAGTTCTTTGAGCCCTAGCCGTTAGCCCCTGTCCCGCGTCCTGGAAGCGTATTCAGTGGTCGGCGCCCCGGTCTTTCGGTCCCACTGTCAGCGCTCCACATATGCCTTCTCCTGGTTGAAGCACGGAGCCGTGCATGGCGCTCAGCAACGCGTCAGCGCCAAGAAAGTGTCTGACGATCCGTAGCAGGGGATCGATTCGGTACAATCGCTCGAAAACGGACGCCTTATTGAAGATCAGTTCGAGACCACCTCGCTCGCGCAGAACGAAAAAGGGGGCTCGCGTTTCCGCACAGCCCCCCTCGCCCTTGAAGACAGACGCCCAGCCCGCAGTCCCCGCTCTTCAGATCACAGGTGAGCAGGTAGCCATTGGCGCCTGGAAAGCAGATCAGGCAGAAGTGATCGCCACGAGCCTGGACCTAAGTGATCTGATTCGCCAGGCGCGAACAGAGGAGGCCGTTGAACTCCTGCAGGGTCGCCAAATCGGAGGACTGGCCGCCCTCGTCGCTCTTGATGCCCGAGACGTCGTCGACAACCTGCCTCCCATCGTGTTGTCCGAGCTTGTCGCTGCTGAAGACGCACGCATCATTGAATGAGACAAACCGCATCGCCGAGCGTCCTCCATGACGCCGCGCCGGATCTGATCTCCCGCATCATCCGCAATGCATGGGGGACAGCTGGGAGACAGTCAACAATGACAACACTGCACCTGCCCGATCTCAATACACTCAAGAGAGACCAGCAGAGCCTGCTGGCTCGAGCGATCTCCATTGGCGTCGAGTTCGAACGCCTGCCACCCGATTCGAAGAAACATTTGAGACCTTCCTGCAAGCTCAGGCCGACGACGACATGAATGCCGCTCTGCACGAGCTGAGCAATTCAACCCTGTCCGCTATGCACCAACAAGGATATGTGCTCGCTATCGAACGACTACACACGATGCAACAGGACTCTGCCCTCCTGTCACAGCCGAAAGACCTGGCGATCTGCGTTGATCTGCAGGAAAAATTTGAAAGGTGGTGTAATCTTGTGCCCGAAACGTGGGTAGTAAGGTTATCGGACGGACGATCAGAACCCGTCCTGTACGAACTCTTCCAGAACCGGGAAGATCGTATGACAGTACATCAGGACGTCAACGATGCGTTGGCGTGCCTTGAACAGGCGTCACCGGACGCCACCACGTTCCTACTCACTGTCCGTGAGGATCTTGTCGCAGACGATCCCGTCGCTGCTGCGCAGGCAGCAGCCGAGAGCACGGCATACTCACTCCGTACGTTCGACACCGCCGCGCAATAGAGGAATACCGCGTCTTCCTCGTCGTCGCCGAAGCGCTACCACCCTTTGATCGCGCAGGCCCATAGCCGAAAGCCTCTACCGATTGATTTCGGTGGGGGCTTTTCGTATTCCGAGTCTAATCGATCTAGCCTGCAGTGGTCGGCATCGGCGAGTCGATGAATCTTATCTGTTCCCCGCTTTTGTGGTTGCCGGATCGCGGCGCAACGTCTCCGGTACCCACAGACCAAGGATGCTCGCCCCACCCAGACCAATGAAAGCGACCAAAATGGGCGTTCCAGCCAGACCGAGAATATCGGCCGCATGACCAACGATCAGCGGTGCCGCCGCATGGCCACTGTCACCAATGAAGCGCCAGATCCCGAGAAACTCACCACGCGCATCTGGGGGTGCGAGATCTGCCCCAAGGGTCAGCATCGTACCTGAGCTGAGTCCATTTGCCAGGCCCATACCCATAGCCACTACCAGTAACGAGGTAAATCCATCTGCCATGGGCACACACGCCATCGCCGTCGACTGCAGGATGAAACTTGGTACGTAGGCCCACTTTCGACCAAAGCGATCCATGATAACACCGGCAGGCCAGAACATGAGCGTGTCCACGGCATAGGACAGGCTGATAATGAGACCTACGTCACTGGCATCGAGGCCGAGGTGATCGGCGGCGAATAGAGGGATCACAACATTTCTTGCGGCACGAATGGTCTGCGCCATGAGGGAGCCGCTACCGGCGGCCAACAGGACACGTCCCTGTGATTGCAGCACTTGCCACAGCCGAACAAGGGCCGCCTCATTGGGGGCTCCAGATGACGGCTCATCCTGCGGAATCCAGATCCACGCTGAGATGAATCCCGCCACGCACAAAATGGCGTAGATGATGAAGGGTGCCTGCAGGCCCGCGCTCGAAGCAACAAATCCACCGACGACGGGTGCGGCAAAACCTCCAACACGCCCCAGACCACCAAGCCCGGCATTGGTGCGCCCGCGGATCCCGACAGCAACCATCTGAGTGATGTATGCATGTCGCGCGATATTCCACAGAGCCATACCAATACCGGAAACAAACCGATAGGCCGCCGCTTCCCAGAGCAGGGTTGCCTGTGCCATGGCCAGCGCCATGAGACCCATAATGACAACGCCGAACAACATGGAACGCCTGCGTCCAAGCCGCTGAACAAGAGTACCGGCGGGCATGTCGGCGAGCAGATTCCCCACCCCCTCTGCCGCCAGAAGAACGCCGATCATCGAGTAGGATACGCCGAAAGACAGAGCGAAGAGCGGCATCACGGGCAGGATCAGCCCGCCGCTTAGGGACATACTCAAGGCAGGGATGTAGATGCTCAGCAGTAATTGCCGCCGACGGATCTGTGGCGCTGCCGTCAACGCTCAGGTCGTCTCGCGGTTGTGCTCGTTGCGACGAAAGCTATCTGACTCGTAGTAGGCGACGTCCCGACCACCCGTTTGTAGCCACCATTGATCTGCCTTGTTGGCGAGCTCAGCCTGCATGTCGGCGACCTCGGCGGAACCCGCGACATTCTTCAGTTCGTGCGGATCGCTGGCCAGGTGGTACATCTCTTCACAGTTCGCCTCGCCGAAGTATCGTATCCATTTCCAGTCCGCCGTGCGCACCCCATAGAAGGGCTGCCCGCCCCAATAGGCGCCATAGTGCTCGAAGAAAGCACACTGCCCCGACTGCGGAGCATCCGTTTCTATGGACTCACACAGATCACCATGATGGAAGGCACTCTCCTGAGGAAGTCCAGCCAGTCGCAGCAGACTTCCTGCCAACTGCACGGAGGAGACCACGTCATCGATGACCTCTCGCTCAAAACTCTGAGCACCGGGCAGCTTGAACATGCACGGAACACGATATAGTTCGTCGTATGGCAGCGTTCCTTTCTTACTGATCCCGTGCCCCCCCATCATGTCGCCGTGGTCGGCGACGAAGAGCACGAGCGTGTCCTCCCACATCCCGAGACGCTGCAGCTGTGCTGTGATCGCCGCGAACTGCGTGTCCATCGCTTCGATCATGGACAGATACTGAGCCAACTCCTGGCGGGCCTGCGGCTCGTCTCCGGCACTATGATCCCCGTCGGCGTGCTCTTTCTGAAATGCCGGTTTGCCTTCAAAGGTGTCTTCATAGTAGCTGACGGGCAGCGGCAACGAGTCGACGTCGTAGTTGCCTGCATAATCAGGATCGTGGAAGAATGGCGGGTGCGGCAGATTGGTAGAGAAAGTGAGAAACAGTGGCCTGCCATCATCTTCGTAGTCAGCGAGCCACTTGATGGTGTCTTGTGCCGCAACATAGTCCCGCCGAAGGGATTTTGGCACGGCGCTGATACCGCGTTCAGCAGCCTCATCATCGTCGACACGACGTGGGTCGTAGTCTTCCCCCTCGTCATAGCCAAGCGACTGCAGTGGCAGACCGAAGTGACACTTGCCGAAGTAAGCCGTGCGATAACCTGCGTCACGAAAACTTTGCCCCATTGTCCTGTGTCGACTAGGCGCTAATCGATTCTGGTGATCGTAGAAGCCGTAATTGATGACCACACCGCACTCATGTGGTGCGAGCCCAGTGATAAAAGATGCCCGCGAGGGGACGCACTGACCATGAGCAGAAATCATGTGGGTGAAGCGCACGCCCTCGCCTGCAAGACGATCCAGAAATGGCGTGCGTGCATGCGGGTCTCCCGCGCAGCCCATTCGCTGCGCCTGCATCTGATCACACATGAGAATGAGAACATGTGGGTGTTCCCGTGTCATTTCGCGGTCCACAGTTGTCTCGCCCACTTCAGAAATGGTCCGGCTCAGGCATACTCGGGTGCGTCGCAGGAAACAGGACTCGTGCCAGTCGAGCACCGTCGCACTTTGCCGATAGACTACCCTCAGCCATCAGGGCATCGACATCATCTGTGCCGATGAGCAACTGCGCCATCCCCGGGCCACTCACCTCGTGCGACGTTGCCGTATGGCTATCCACGACCTCTACTTCACCATCTGTGATCCTAAGATCGACCACCTCATCATCCGTGTCGAAGCATATGTCACCGTTCCAGCCAGACAGAGCCGAGTTCTGTAAACGCTCTCTGAGATCCGACAGCAACTTCAGCAGTGTGCTAGGTAGATTCAGGAGCCGCAGGAGAGCACCGCCACAGCGTTGATGCTGAATCACTTCTTTCGAGTTCATACGTCGTAGTCGCTTGGCCAACTCACATTCGGGGGCAATGGCGCCCAGGCGCACTTGCTTCCGATCGTGAGACTGCATCAACTGGTGTATCACGCCGAGGACCGCGTCCGGACCACCTGCATGCCCGGTAACAAGCAACTGCTCGTCGTTGACACGGGAATGTAACCTGCGACATTTCCGTCTGCGCCACAGACACCCACGATCCTCCACCAGCTTCGTGAACCAACCCCCCTCGCGCACGACGCTTCCTGTTTGGCCTTGCTCATGTCGATTGGCCAGCGCCACGACCTCGTCCGGCTGCTCATGTTCGAAGAACTCAAGCTTCACATCGGGTGCCTGCACGAGATCGGCAAGATCCATCTCGAAACGATGCTCAGGCCAGGCGCGCCGATAGTCGAACTGCTGGTAGAATTCATCGACCCCGAAGAGAAGACTGATATCGTAGCCCGCCGCTGGGAGATTCGTCAGCAGGTCGTTCATCGTCTGTCGCATCCAACCACGGAGACGAAACTCCTCTGCCGTAAGGATTGCACACAGACCGGCCGTGCGTAACTGGGCGTGCTCACCCACACGCATGTGAAAATTGACCAGACCTGCGTGCGTGGCGATGTGACCATCGTCGGTGAGTCCGATTCGGCTGCCGAGCCAGCGATAGCTGCCTCCTGGTCGAAGTGCATCTCCCACGGTGGCCAGCGTTGACTCGTCCTCACCTCCCCAGAAGGTCACGGCGACCAACCGGGCAAGGGAAGACAGATGCAGTGATGGCTCGGGCGCGGCCACCCGCAGACCACCGACGTAGCGGTCAGACATCGCGCCTGCGCCGCAACCAGGTGATGACGAATTCCGAGAAAATCGAATTTGCCCAGGCAAACCACTCGCGAGTGAAGGTCGTCGGATCGTCGGGATGAAAACCTTCGTGCATGAATCCCGTGTCCCCATCGGTTCTCTCCAGCATGTCGATGACGTCATTCATCTCGTCGAGCGAACTTGCTGTGAGCCCCTGCATGGCAAGAGCGATATGCCAGACATATCCCGATGGCGTGTGTGGGCTGCCGACTCCGCGTGCGAGTTTCCCTTGGTAGAAATAGGGATTCTCTTCGCTGAGCACGAAGCGCCGAGTCGCCAGATAAACTGGATCATCCACAGCGCAGTATCCGAGATATGGAATGGACAACAAACTCGGTACATTCGCGTCATCCATGAGATGGTGATTGCCCAGTCCATCCACCTCGTATGCATAGATCGTTTCGCCTGCATGCTGCACGCGGGCATACTGCTGAAGCCCGGTATCGATCTCGGTCTTCAGGTCCTGCGCTGATGCGGCGAGTGTGCCGTCGGCCCAGACTTGGCTTGCCACCTGCTGAATATGGTCCAGCACCACGCAGGCAAACATGTTCGAAGGCACCAGGTACCCGTACCTACAAGCATCATCACTGGGGCGAAACCCGGACCAGGTCATCCCCGTATGCCCAACCGGTGCGCCGCGCCCGTCTTGTGTCAGCGTGTCACTTGCTGGACAATCAACGCGCTGAAACAGGTAAGGAGAGCGCTCCTGATGATGTTGCTCAACTCGCCACAGATCGATGATCTTGCGGACGGCACGCTTGAAGTCCTCATCGAAAACGCTGGTATCGCCCGTTGCGAGCCAATAACGACGACTCAGCCACAGGGGGTAACAGAGCGAGTCAATTTCGTATTTCCGCTCCCATACCCATGGGTTGGTCTCTGTTTCGTCCTTCGCCCACGCCGCGCCATTGGCTTCTTCATTGAAGGCATTGGCGTAAGGGTCGATGTGGATGTAACGAATCTGACGCTTGATGGCCCCGGCGATTACCCGCTGCAGGTCGACGTCATCTGCCGCGAGTTCGACATAGGGCGATAGCTGCGCGCTGGAATCGCGCAGCCACATGGCGGGGATATCTCCGGTAAAAACGTACGTCGTGCCATCAGGGGATCGCTTTGTCGTCGTGTCCAGCGTATTCGAAAAGCAGTTGGCGAACATAGCTGCCAACTTCGGACGCCCCTGCAACTGCTGCACGACATCCTTTCGCGTCTGCTCGACAATCTCAGGGATTTGCATGTTCACAGAGAGGCTCTCACACCCGCAGTCGCGCAATCTCTGCGTCACTGAGTGTGTCGACACCAGCGGCGGCATTCATCGCCGCTTGCTCTGGTGACTTGGCTCCAGGAATGGCAACGGGGAGCGTCTTATCAGAGATCACATACTGCAGGGCGGTACTGACCATCTGCGATGAATCTACCAACTCTCTGATCTTGTCCACGGTGGCCATCCGCTGTTCGAATTCCTCTCGTGCCGATCCTCCCTCGTTGTACGAACTGCGCACATCATCGTCGAATCGTGACTCTCTCGTGTACTGACCCGATAGCAGTCCGCGAGCCAGAGGGCCCCTGACCATCACCGCGATCCCCTGGGCGAGACAGTAGGGCAGCAGCTCGGCCTCCGACTTTCTGTTCACGAGTGAGTAATCGATTTGCACGACCTTACAGCCGCCCTCGTGATTGAAGCGCTTCAAACAATCGAGACTGTTCGTTGAAATCCCGTAGTGTCGCAGTCGGCCTTCCTGCTGTAGAGCTTTGAAGCCCTCCAGATAAACCGATGGATCCTCGATGTTGCCCTCGTGGCACAGCAGCACATCGTGATAGTCCGTTCGCAGTCTGTGCAGCGAGGCGTGTGCACAGAGGCGAATCATGTCGACGGTGGTCTTTGGCACGGCCTGCCCCGTGCGCGATCCCCAGTTTCCAATCTTGCTGACGACGTACACATTGTGTCGAAATCCTGTCATCGCGATACCGAGTCGTTCCTCTGACAGTCCATTGGGGAGCCCATACGACTCAGCTGCATCGAACAGATTCATGCCCTGTTCATAGGCGGCGCGCACCGTTGACCAAGCGGTTTTGTCGTCGATGGCGCCCCATTGGTTGCCAATATTCCACGTTCCCAGGCCGATGGCTGAAACTTGCCAGCCTGTGCGCCCAAAATCACGATACAGCATGGTCATTCACCTTTTCAGTCGTGCCATGTGGAGAGTTCATCTTCGCCAAGTCTGTGCGCTGTGCCTTAGCTTATGCGACCCCGCGGTGGGCGCGTATATTCTGTCTCCAATGGAGACAGACAACGATGCCTCGAGGGCAAGGTTACAACGCCTGCCCTTCGATCGCCCGGCGTGGCCATATCGAGTTCAAACCATCCCATTTTTCTACGGATGGATCGTCGTCGCCGCCGGCACAATAGGTGTGCTGTGCAGCGCGCCCGGACAGACGGTCGGGGTCTCCGTCTTCACCGATCACTTGATGGCGGCCACCGGACTTTCTCGGGTGCAATTGAGCCTGACCTACCTCGTAGGCACCCTGACTGGCGCCTTTCTGCTGCCGCGAGCGGGTAGAATATACGACCGCCTCGGAAGCCGCACCATGACGGTGGTGACCGCCTTTTGCCTCGGCAGCGCCCTGGTGCTGTTGAGTCAGGTTGATGTGGCAATCCATACGATTCGGTCAGCCATCCGATGGCTGACCGACGACCTCGCTTTCGACACAGCGACCGCATTCTGTCTCATGGCCTTGAGTTTTTTTGCCTTGCGATTCCTGGGCCAAGGGGTGCTTACCATGAGCAGTTCCAACATGATTCTCAAGTGGTTCGACAAACGTCGAGGTCTTGTCAGTGGCATCGTTGGCCTACTCAGTTCCTTCGGTTTCTCCTCTGCCCCTGTCTTTTTCGATCTCCTCATTGAACAACATGGCTGGAAAGACACCTGGCTTCTTCTTGGGCTCGGTATTGGCGTCGGACTCACTTTGCTGGCGGCCATCGTGTATCGCGACAACCCTGAGGAATGCGGCCTTCGCCCCGATGGGATTGTGTCCACGTCGACGCAGGACTTGCAGGCAAGTGTCACGGGGGTCGGCTTGCAGCGGGCGCGGCAGACACCTGCCTTCTGGATCTTTATTGCTGCCATGTTCATGTCAGGAATGGTCGGCACGGCCCTCCCTTTTCACATCGTCGACATCCATGTTCATGCGGGTCTCGATCGTTCCAGCGCGATTGCTATGTTTCTACCCACGGCGATGATCGCCGTCACCGTCCACTTTGCCGGTGGCTGGGCTAGTGATCGAACATCATTGCGTCCTCATCTAGTACTCTATTTGTTGAGCATGATCGTGACCAATGTGGGCATTGTCTATCTCGACCAATCCTGGGGGCGTCCGGCGATCATTGTCGGATACGGTATTCAAGGTGGGATGGCGAGATTGCTTTCGTCGGTCACGTGGCCACGCTACTATGGACGTCGCCATCTGGGCGCCATTAGCAGCTACGCAGTCGCCTTTGGCGTCGGCGCCAGCGCGCTCGGCCCCACCATTTTCGGGCTTTCGGCAGACTGGTTTGGCAGCTACCACGTCGCCGCATGGGGTTGTGTGACGATTCTCATCCTCCTTCTACCCCTGACCGCGTTCGCACGCGAACCACATCTTTCGGGTCAATCCAGCCAATGACTGAATCGATCGAATCAAACCTGCGCCCGGAGTTCCGATGACGACAGCCGTCCTGCTCTCGGGTGGCGTCGACAGCTCTGTCGCCCTGCATTTTCTTCGCGATCAGGGCGTGAAGGACCTGCGCGCCTACTATCTGAAAGTCTGGCTAGAGGAGGAGGTATTGTCCTTCGCCGGAGATTGTCCATGGGAGGAGGACGTTCAGTACGCCCGCAGTACCTGCGAACGCCTCGATGTGCCTCTGGAAATCATCCCACTGCAAACAGAATATCTCGAGCGTATTGTCGAGCATGTGCTGGCCGAATTGCGCGCCGGCCGGACCCCTAGCCCAGACGTGTTCTGCAATCGCCGCATCAAGTTTGGCGCATTCCTCGATCGAGTGGGCGAATCGGTGGAAACCGTCGCTTCCGGTCACTATGCCCGTACCAGCACAGATGATGCAGGGCGTGCTCACCTCATGCGGGCGCCGGACCCCGTAAAGGATCAGACCTACTTCCTGTCACAGCTCACCCAGCAGCAACTGCGCAAGATTCGCTTCCCTATTGGCGATCTGACAAAGTCAGAAGTAAGACAGCTGGCAACGGACTGGGAGTTGCCGGCACGAGACCGCAAGGACAGTCAGGGAATCTGTTTTCTGGGCAAGATCGACTATCGGCAATTCATCGAATACCACCTCGGACAGCGTCCGGGTCCAATCATCGACATCGACACGGAATCCCGACTTGGGGAGCATCGTGGGTATTGGTTCTACACGATCGGGCAGCGCTACGGTCTGGGACTGTCAGGTGGTCCCTGGTATGTGGTCGCGAAGCAGATGGAGGACAACGTCCTCTTTGTAACACACGGCGAGCATCGACAGAAACGGAGTCGATCCAGCTTTGACGCTCGGCAGCCGAATTGGATTGCCGAAGTCCCTAAGGCCGGCTCTTTCCAGCTAAAACTCCGACATGGTCCTGATCTGGCGGATTGCCACATGAACATCGGCGACGATGGCGGGCTGCAGATCGAGTTGGATCAACCGGACTCTGGTGTCGCCCCCGGCCAGCATGCGGTCATCTATTCCGCCGAAGAATGCCTCGGAGGCGCCGTCATCTGTTAACGATGGGGCCTCCGTATTTAGGCCATGGTCGCGAGTCGCTCACTGGTCACTTCATACATCAGGGGCTCACCACGTTCCCAGCGGCCGAATTCTTCGATGACAAAGTCGGCCATGCGCACGATCTCGTCGTTAAGCGAACCGGCGATATGACTACTCAGGCGTATGTTGGGCAGCTCATACAATGGCGACCCCTCCTCTGGGGGCTCCGGACTTGTGACGTCGAGAAGGGCCATCAAATCAGGTCGATTCCCCCAAACACGGACAAGATCCGCCTCCACCACCTGCGCTCCACGTCCCGTATTGATGAAGGACGCATTTGATCGCAGACGCTCGAAGAGTCCGCCATGCAGGATACCCTGTAGGTCCGGTAGATTCGGCAGATGATTGCTCACGACATACGACTGCTCGAATAGAGCTTCCAGGGATACTTTTTCCACACCCAGCGATGCGGCGTCTTCGTCAGGGAGAAATGGATCGTGGACGATGACACGTAATACATAGGGCTTGAGTAGCTCAATGGCAGCACGTCCCGCCATTCCTGCGCCGATGAGGCCTACTGTCTCGCCGAATACACCCGCACCGCGATGCACGTGCGCCCTCACATCGGGGCTGATATAGTCGCGAGTGTTGTGAAAGTATCCCTTGCAGGCTAGAACAATCTGAGCGACAGTGAACTCGGCGACAGGAATGCCATTTGCCGCCCAGGCCGACACGACGATAATGCCGCGCTCGATCAGCGCCGGTGCGAAACTCTTGACCGAACCGGCAGCGTAGAAAACAGCTGCCAGCTGTGGCAGACCGTCCAGGACTTGGGCCTCCAACGTCGGGAATCCCCAAGTGGAGAAGACGGCCTCGATATCGCCCAGTTCGTCGAGACGCTGCCGCACGTCATCAGCCGTCAGGACACCTGGTTCCAGGTCACATATCTGGGTCAGTTGCTCATATCGCCCACTACCATACACGTCGAGACACTTGTCCGGACTGTTGTTGAAAATGGCAGCTCGCTTCATCGTTCCCGCCTCCCCCATTCACCTGTTCGCTCGGCACTCGTCATCATCGTAACATATTCCTCAAGTGAAGATCTGCGCTCAGCCAGATCGCCTCGAGGATGTGATATTCAAACTCGA
>Ga0115002_10004172_pt1 | contig 17625 bp, 12 predicted proteins | sample ArcticOcean_MG_C_8_FD_89576 | JGI IMG/M metagenome (GOLD analysis project Ga0115002, IMG submission 89576) | Marine microbial communities from western Arctic Ocean - ArcticOcean_MG_CB11_86 | ecosystem: Environmental > Aquatic > Marine > Oceanic | place: Arctic Ocean: Canada Basin | collected... | reverse complement strand
TCATCTTCTAAAGTTAAATAAATATTATGAGCAGTACAGCACTAACTCTTGATCTGCGTGACATTAGTTTTGCCATGAAGGAATGGCTGCCTATTGGTAAACTCAGTGAGTCAGAAAAATTTTCCGAATTTGATGTTGATACTCTTGATATGATGGTTCAAGAAGGTATCCGTTTTGCGATTGACGTTGTTTCTCCTACACGAAGCGAGAGTGACCGTGAGGGTTGCCGCATTGAAGGCGGCCGCGTCAAGGTGTCAAAATGCCTCCACGAACCTTATAAAAAGGCTTATGAAATGGGATGGGCGACCATGAGGGTCTCTCAAGAATACGGGGGAATGGGAGCGCCGGCAACACTAGGATTAATAATCAATGAAGCTTTGAATGGAGCAAATCTTGGTTTGAGCATGTTTTTTGGCTTGACCTCCGGTGCAGCGGAATTGATTGAGACCTTTGGTTCAGATGCATTGAAACAAAAGTACGCGGGTAAGATGTTTCAGGGGCAGTACACAGGAACCATGTGCCTGAGTGAGCCTCAAGCCGGTTCGGATGTTGGTGCAGGGACAACCAGTGCTGAAGCGGTTGGAGATGGTGCTTATAAAATCAAGGGTTCAAAGTGCTGGATTTCTTCAGGTGATAATGATTTAGGTGAAAACGTGATTCACGCTGTTCTGGCACGTGTCAAAGGTGCTCCGGACGGTACCAAAGGTTTAAGCCTGTTTGCGGTGCCGTATACAAGGGTGAATGATGATGGAACTCTCGGAGAATGGAACGATGTCACAGTTGCTTCAATTGAAGATAAGTTGGGAATCCATGCAAGCCCAACTGCGGTTTTGAATTTTGGAGAAAATGCAGATTGCCTGGGTTGGATTATCGGAGAAGAAGGCCAGGGAATTTCTTCGATGTTTTTGATGATGAATGGTGCCAGAATTTATACTGGATTGATTGGTTTAGCTCTGGGAGGAGCAGCCTACGAAAATGCAAAAACTTATGCACAGGAACGTGTGCAGGGTACACACATTTCAAAAATACGTGATCCGGAAGCACCGAAGGTTTCGATTGTTAATCATCCGGCGGTAAGGCTTAATCTCATCAATATGAAAGCTAAAGTCGAAGCCATGCGAGCGTTGCTTTATTTTACTTCTTTTCAATTTGACCTTGAACAAATCGCAAAAACGGATGAAGAAAAGCAAAGTGCGCAAAACATGGTGGATTTGCTGACGCCGATGTGCAAAGGCTGGTGTACAGAAGTTGGTCTTGATGTGGTGCGGACAGGAATTCAGGTACTGGGCGGAGTTGGTTACACCAAAGATTTTCCACTGGAGCAGCTCTTTCGTGATGCCAGAATTGCTCCGATTTACGAAGGGACCACAGATATACAGGCTTTAGATTTAGTAGGCCGAAAAATGCTTCAGCAAGGCGGAAAGTTATTTCAGAATTTGATGGAACGGTTCAGTAAATTGATTGGAAAACACAGTCACCATCCTGAGATGGGAGGAGTATTCAAAACATTTGAAGCTAACTGTGAAACTCTTTACGAAACAGCTATGGGTTCTCAGGAAGTCATAAAAACGCGTGGTATGGAAGGTGTCGCGCTTTATGCAACTCCTTTTTTGATGTTTTTTTCCTCGGTAACAGCAGGTTCGTTATTGCTGGAGCAGGCAGTTGTAGCCTCGGATAAATTGGCTCAAATAAAAGCAGAAAAAGGAATCAGCGTACTTGAAAATTCAGCTTTTCTGGAGAAGAATGAAGATGCACTTTTTTATGCAAACAAAATAAAAACTACACGCTACTATGTAGAGGGCATAATTCCGCAATTTGAGGCTTTACTTGCAGGAGGCAAAAAGCAAAACTTCGATGCCCTGGAAATTACTTTTTAAAACTTTTTACTACAAGCAGAACTTATGGAATACAAAGGTCAGGCAATACGGTGCCGCAGTTTGGATAACAATATAGTTGAATTAATATTTGACTCACAGGGTGAGTCAGTCAATAAATTTGATCAAAACTCTCTTGAAGAACTTAGGGAAGTAGTCACTCAGTTGGCCGCAGATAAGTCAGTCAATGGTCTGCTGGTTTCCAGTGCTAAAAGTGTGTTCATTGTAGGTGCGGACATTACGGAATTTCTAAAAGGATTTCAGGTTCCTCAAGACGAATTGGTAAACTGGGTCAAGGACGCGCAAAAAGTTTTTTCGGATCTGGAAAACCTGGAATTTCCGAGTGTATGTGCTATTAACGGATATGCGCTTGGTGGTGGTTTTGAATTTGGGCTGGCCTGTACTTATCGGGTGGCTTCAAGCAAAGCAAAAGTTGGACTGCCTGAGGTAAAGCTCGGTTTGCTTCCAGGTTTCGGAGGGACATCACGTCTGCCGAGACTGGTTGGTGCAGACAGTGCGCTGGAATGGATTGCGGGTGGAACAGAAAATTCCCCGGAAAAAGCACAGGAAATAGGTGCAGTTGATGCAGTTGTTGAACACGATGTTTTGCGTGATGCAGCGCTGGATCTACTGAATAAAGCGGTCAGTGGAGAGTTGGACTGGCAGGCAAAGCGTGCGGAAAAACAACAGCCCTTAAAGCTAAATGAAAATGAGTCTATGATGGCTTTTGAATCCGCAAGAGCTTTTATAGCCGGAAAAGCAGGTCCAAATTATCCAGCACCGTTAACAATTGTAGGAGTTATGCAGGCTAGTGCGGGGCTTCCACTTGAGGGAGCGCTTGAGATTGAGGCAGAAGGATTTGCGGAACTGGCAAAGTCTCCGGAAGCGACAGCTTTGATCGGATTATTTTTAGGTGATCAACTGCTCAAGAAAAAAGCTAAAAATTCTACAAAAATAGCAGAACCTGTTAATCGTGCGGCAGTTCTTGGTGCAGGCATAATGGGCGGAGGGGTTGCTTATCAGTCTTCTTACAAAGGAATTCCAATCGCCATGAAAGACATTGTGCAGTCTCAACTAGATTTGGGGATGAATGAAGCAATGAAAATCATGCAGAAACGTGTGGAACTCGGACGTATGAAAGCGGACAAAATGGCACAGGTTTTAACCGGAATTACTCCAACACTTTCTTATGAAAACCTGGCTGATGCAGACTTGATTGTTGAAGCAGTGGTGGAAAAGGAAAGTGTGAAGAAAGTCGTCCTGGCAGAAACTGAGTCAATGATCGCAGAAAAAGCGATTTTGGTTTCCAACACTTCCACGATTTCAATCAGCAAACTGGCTCAAGGTTTGAAACGTCCGGAACAATTTTGCGGAATGCACTTTTTTAATCCGGTTCACCGCATGCCACTCGTAGAAGTAATACGTGGAGAAAAAAGCAGTGAATCCACAATTGCCGCTACCGTAGCTTATGCTTCTGCAATGGGGAAAAGTCCTATTGTGGTCAATGATTGTCCAGGATTCCTCGTTAATAGAGTGCTGTTTCCGTATTTCGCCGGTTTTGCAGGTTTGGTAAATGACGGTGTGGATTTCAAGAAAATTGATAAAGTGATGGAAAAATTTGGCTGGCCGATGGGACCTGCCTTTTTGCTGGATGTCGTTGGCATTGACACGGCTTTTCACGCAGGTGGAGTTATGGCTGCCGGATTTCCGGAGCGGATGAGTCAGGATGTGCCGACTATTATCTCCAAAATGTACGAGAAAGAATGGTACGGTCAAAAAAACGATAAAGGTTTTTATATCCACAGCAAAGATAAAAAGGGTAAACCTAAAAAAGAGGTAAATCCTGGCGTTGCGGATTTTCTCAAGGAATTGGGAGTAGGCAGTGGTGAAGGTGTCAGTGACGCAGATATAATCGACAGAATGATGCTTCCAATGTTGATGGAAAGTTCACGATGTTTGGAAGATAACATTGTAGAAACGCCAACTGAAGTTGACATGGGTTTGATTTACGGAATTGGTTTTCCACCTTTCCGCGGCGGAATTTTCCGCTGGGCAGATACAGTTGGTTTGAATGAAATGCTTCAGCGGGCCGAAAAGCATAAAGCACTGGGTAAAGTCTATGAACCGACCGAACAACTTATGAAAATGGCAAAGGATGGGAAGCTGTTTCATCCGCTTGGCTGATAAATATTTTAAGCCATATTTTTTTGGATTTATGAAAAAAAATGATGAACCTGTGAAAAGGCTTAAACTGTGTCATTCATAACAAAGAGAGAAATTTTGCAAAAAGTAGTTACTCTCATATCGTTAAGATTTTTCTTTACGGTCTAAATGACATCACCTAACATTAATAAATTGAAAGAGGTATTATGGAAGAAGCTGTATTTGTAGATGCTGTAAGAACACCAATGGGACGCTCAAAAGGCGGAATGTTCAGGAATGTACGTGCCGAAAATTTATCTGCTGCACTGATTAACGAATTATTAAGCCGCTATCCGGAACTGAATCCGGAGGATGTTGAGGATGTTATTTGGGGCTGCGTGAATCAGACCAAAGAACAGGGGTTTAATATTGCCCGCTTTGTTTCGCTGATGACTCCTTTGCCTCACACTTGTTCCGCTCAGACAGTTAATCGTTTGTGCGGTTCTTCGATGACTGCAGTTCACACAGCAGCTATGTCGATTATGTGTGGACAGGGTGATGTGTTTTTATGCGGCGGAGTGGAGCACATGGGACACGTATCAATGGTACATGGACTTGATCCTAATCCTAATACAGGTAAGTATTCTGCAACAGCTTCAGGCATGATGGGTTTGACCGCAGAAATGTTGTCAATACAATATAAACTGACTCGGGAAGAGCAGGATTCATTCGCATTACGCTCCCATAAAAATGCTTCTCAAGCCACAAAATCTAAACGTTTCGCAAAAGAAATTGTTGCGATCGAAGGGCATGATGAAGAAGGTAAGTTGATGCTCTGCACAGAAGATGAAGTAATCCGCCATGATGCAAGTATGGAAGGACTTGCTGCACTGCGTCCTGTCTTTAATCCAATTTCCGGAACAGTGACTGCAGGAAATTCTTCCGCAATTTCCGACGGTGCGTCAGCAGTTTTGATGATGTCTGCTAAAAAAGCAAAAGATTTAGGTCTCCAGCCGATTGCAAAAGTTAAAGCAATGGCCACGGCTGGTGTTGATCCAGCGATTATGGGTTACGGTCCTGTTCCCGCAGTCAACAAGGCATTGAAGCGTGGAAAACTTGAAATAGGCGACATTAACTTATTTGAGTTGAATGAAGCTTTTGCCGCGCAGTCTTTGCCGGTTATGCGCGATCTGAAAATTTATGAAGAAATGGATGAAAAAGTAAATATAAACGGTGGAGCAATTGCTCTTGGACACCCGCTTGGATGTTCAGGAACGAGGATAATCGGAACTCTTCTGCATGAAATGCGCGAACAGGATTCAACTTTAGGCGTCGCGACGATGTGCATAGGTCTCGGACAGGGAATTGCGACTGTCGTTGAGCGTGTATAAGCAAAATCCAGCGGGGCCTTGAAAAGTAAAAAATTCAGCAAAAAATTTTAAGGCAGGCGTCGGATTTGAATAGCGTCAATTTTCCCGGATCCTGCCAGAACATCTGAAATTACTACCACTTTTTCTTCAGACTTAAATCCTTCACGCTCTTTAAGTACGTTAAATGCAGTTTGCAGGGTCTTCTCCGGATCTTGACTGAAGGCAATTCTGAAAGGCCGAATCCCGCGTCCTAAAGTCATTGTCCTTCTGGCCTGGCTGACGTTAGTGAAGGCGTAAATGTTACTATAAACAGGACGGCAATTACAAACAAGATCTGCCATCACCCCACGTCGTGTAATGACTACTATGCAGCGTGCACCCAGGGATTCGGCTAATTCTACTGCAGCTACCGACAATTTTTGTTTGTCACTGTCAGTCTTAAGTTTATTTACAAAACGCAATCCCGGATGTTTTTCGACATTTTCTGCAATGTTAACTAGTTGCTCGATACAGCGCACTGGATATTTTCCGATAGTAGTTTCTCCTGATAACATCACGGCATCCACTTCTTCATAAACCGCATTTGCTACATCAGTCACTTCAGCCCGTGTAGGGAGTGGATTGATGATCATTGATTCGAGCAAATGAGTCGCCACAATCACCCTTTTCCCCTCTTCTGCACAGGAACGTACAATTCGACGTTGTACAGTAGGTACAGTATGGATTGGAATTTCAATACCTAAATCACCGCGTGCAACCATGACTCCGTCAACTTCCGCAATGATTTCATTGACATTCTTTACACCTTCCTCATCTTCAATTTTAGCGATAATCTTGATTTTACCTACTTTATTACCAAGCAATTCTTTCAATTGTAAAATGTCCGCTGCTTCCCTGACAAATGAAAGCGCTATGTAATCAACGTCACTTGCAATTCCAAACTCAATATCACGGCGATCCTTTTTGGTGATTGCCGGCAGATTGACACGTACTCCTGGAAGATTTACATGTCTTTTACTCTTTAACACGCCGCCGTCAAGTACACGACATCGCATCATGCGCTCATGTTTTTCTAAAACCTCTAAGTTTATCAATCCACTATCAACTGTGATTTTATCTCCTGCCAGTACAGTACTGATCAAGTCATCGTAATCAATATGGATTGATGTTTCCTCTGGATCACTTTCTCCCCTGACAACAATTGAAATTACTGAACCTTTTTTTAAATCCAGGTCAGAGGCGAGGTGACCTGTACGAATTTCCGGTCCTTGTGTATCAAGTAGAATCGCGATAGGAAACTTTATTTTACGGTTTAGTGTTTTGATGTGTTTGATCACACGCTGATGCCAGGCCTGATCACCGTGCGACATGTTGAGCCGCGCCACATTCATCCCTGCACCAGCCATTTGTTGCAGCATTTCATACGATTCAGTCTCAGGGCCGATTGTGCAGATTATTTTTGTTTTTATGCGGTGGTTGTCCATGAAAATAAAAAATTAAATTTAAAGTTGAATTAATACAAATAGTATTTTGTACTGAAATTGCCTGCTGGTTGATGGGCACAGTTTATGTAAAAAATATATACTATTGCAAAAAAACAACAAGCTTTAGACTGAGTTTGTGCGGTTTTGCAGGAAATCAGAAATCATCATGATTATCATTATTGTTGAGTTTAATTAGAGAAATACGGAAATTTGAGCATTAAAACCTGTAAATATGATTCTTAAAACAAACAATTATTGTTACTTTTGTACTTGCACCTGTCTAAAGTTCGGAGTATAAATTTGTCTGACAACAGACAAATAAGCAGAGATACTGATGAAATTAACCCTTGATAAGCCGTTACAGATTAGAGTCCAGGAAGCAATCATAGATATGATCAGGGAAGAAAAAATGCAGCCTGGGGATCAACTACCTACAGAAAGTGAACTCTACAGCCGTTTTGGAGTAGGACGTTCAACAGTCAGGGAATCTTTGGCAAATCTAGTTCAGCAGGGTGTTTTGTTTAAAATGCAGGGTAAAGGTACATTCATCCGCTTAGTCCCTGTCAGAGTAAAAAACGGATTGGATCAGTTGTTTTCTGTAACTGAAAACATAAAGGCTGTTGGTGCTGTTCCTTCCACCAGTCGGATAAATGTAAAAACTATTCCTGCTGGGGAATTGTCAGACAAGCTCAGTATAGGAGATAAAGATCCTTGCGTCTGGGTGGAGCGGGTTCGGCTGGCAAATGATGAAATTGCTGCATACTGTATTGATATAATACCAAAAAATATAATTTCTGATAATCTTGAGAAAATTGATTTTAAAGGCTCTCTTTTTGATTTACTGGCCCAAAACGGACATATAGTTTCCCACTCAGAAAGCACCCTGCGGCCGACAATGTTAACTAAAAGAGACTTTCCTGAAATGAAGGATAGTATAGGGTTATTCCTGTTGCTGGAAGAAATATTTTATGATATTAGTGGAGTCCCAGTCTGTTACAGTAATGACTATTATAGCTCAAATGTGTTTGATTTTAAAATTATCCGCAAACGACAATTAGGTTAGCAAATGAAATTATATGGGTTACAGGATATTAACACTAGAGGATATTCCCAAGTTTCTGGGTTCGCTTGAAGAAATGCGGAATATCTTCACGGATTTTAACAACCTAGAAGTAGGAGAGGTTTTCCACTCAGGATATTCAACTAATGACCAAACCGAACAGTCCTTGGGCTGCTACTGCAGCAACTAATCCTGCAGCAATTGGCGCTGTGAGTATACGTGCTGTTGCTCTGCGTATTGCAAAGCAGAAAGTTGAACATGATCTTTACATACCTCCGATGCTTTTTACCAGTAAAAGCCTAAACGAAGCAGGAGTAAAAACAATGACTCAACTGCGTAAAAAATTCCCGAAGTTCAACCATGTTGATTTAGCCACTGCTTCGTGGATTCCTGTAGACAAAAAAGGGATGTTCTAAAAAACGTTTCATTTTTGTAAATTACCCCTTCCTAAATTTCTGTTACCAGGGAGGGGGTTTTTTAAAAAGACTGAATACTAACATTGATGTATTAGTAAATAGTTGTCATTCCCGTTTTAGCGTGAATGACATACAAGTGTGCCATTTAGACTTTTTACAGGTTCATCAACATTAATATCAAGACTGAATTTAATTAAGGACATAGTGGAAAAAAATCAACTTTCTGAAGAAGACTCAATTATTTCGCAAACTTACGAAATTCCCCAAACCCTCCGCTGGAGTGCAGGCGAGCTTTATTTGCTCGATCAAACCAAGTTGCCGATAGAAGTTATTGAAGAAAAACAAGAAACGGTTGAGCAAGTATGGCATTCGATTAAGCAATTGAAAGTGCGCGGTGCACCTGCAATAGGTGTTGCAGCAGCATATGGTCTGTTGGTAGGAATTCGTGAACAGACTGCAATGACTTTAAAGGAATATTTGCAGGAAGTTGAAAACAAAGCAGTATATCTGGACAGTGCCAGACCTACGGCGGTTAATTTAAAATGGGCGCTGAACCGTATGCTCAACAGCGCAAAATTGTTTTCCGGAAGTGATTCAAAAGGATTGTATAAACAGTTGGAAGAAGAAGCGATTCGTATTCACGAAGAGGATGTACAGTTATGCCTGAAGATGGGGATCAACGGTGTTTCACTGATCAAAGAAGGCCTAGGAGTTTTGACTCACTGCAATGCTGGGGCTCTTGCCACTACAGGAATCGGTACCGCAACTGCACCCATGTATTTAGCTCACCAAAATGGAGTTCATTTTCGTGTTTACGCAGACGAAACCCGACCTTTGCTGCAAGGTGCACGTCTGACAAGTTGGGAGTTAAATAAAGCTGGACTGGACGTAACTTTACTAACGGACAACATGGCCGCGCATATCATGTCACAAGGTTTAATTGATCTGGTGATAACCGGAACTGACCGTGTCGCGGCTAATGGCGATGTGGCAAATAAAATTGGTACACACGGAGTGGCCATTCTGGCTAAACATTTCGGGATTCCGTTTTATGTAGCTTGCCCTTATTCGACGATTGACTTTAATACCGCTGAAGGCAAGGACATTGTAATTGAAGAACGGGATGCTGAGGAAGTTTTGCATTTTGGTCTACGTAGAACTGCTCCGGAAGAGATGAAAGTCCACAATCCTGCTTTTGATGTAACTCCGCATGAACTGGTGACAGGGTTGATAACGGAAAAAGGAATTATAAGCTCACCGTTTGCTGAAAACTTGCGCAAAGAATATCTTTAATAATTGACTAAAACAATCTCAATGAAAAACTTATGGGATCCTAAAGCAGCAGCTAAATTTGAAGAAGATACGCTTCAATTGAGAGTTTATACTTCACGTTTACTGGGACAAAATTCCGCCTTGGTTCTGCACGGCGGCGGGAATACTTCGGTCAAAGTTAAGCAAATAAATTTGTTTGGTGAGGAAGAAAACATTTTGTATGTCAAAGGCAGTGGCAATAATTTAGCTACTATTGACGAGCAAGGCTTTACACCGCTTCGTTTAAAAACATTGCGGAAACTAGCTGAACTGGAAAACATCAGTGATGCAGAAATGTTACGTCAACAACAAATGGCAAAGAGCAATCCGGATGCACATAATCCGTCCGTGGAAGCTCTGTTGCACGCTATAATACCGTTTACCTGGATTGATCACACTCACGCGGATGCTGTCGTTACACTCACTAATACTCCAGAAGGTGAGGAATTGATTCGAAAAATTTATGGTGAACGTCTGCTGGTAATTCCGTATGTGATGCCTGGATTCAAGCTGGCTCGTAAAGTTATCGAGATGACACAGCAAATTGACTGGACGCAATTTGAAGGAATGGTTCTGCTTAATCATGGAATCTTTAGCTTTGGAGATTCTGCCCGTGAAAGTTACGGACGCATGATTAAACTGGTTTCACTGGCCGAAAATTATTTAGCAAAAAACTCTAAGGTAGCCAACACGTTAGCTAATGGCTCCGTTCCGGAAATGAATGCAAATGAACCGCAAAGCATAACGACAGCATCAGTCTCAGTTCCTGGTAAAGCGGATTTACTAAAACTCGCCGGTATCCGCCGTAAAGCATCTGAAATTTGCGGTTCAGCAATGTTGACTCAATTAAATTTCTCTTCAGAAGCCCTTGCTTTTGCAAACCTTTCGAACGTCAAAGATATTGCTACACGCGGTCCGATAACTTCCGACCACATAATCCGGACTAAACCGGTACCAGTAATTATCGCTCCGGAAAATCCGCAACAAAGCCTTGATGACTTTTCTGCCGCATATGAAGCCTATTTTGAACGCTACACAAACGGAACACAAAAATGTTTGGATACTGCACCTCGCTGGGCTGTTTGGAAGGGGCATGGAACGATCGCGTTCGGAACTGATTTAACTGAATCCGGAATTGTAAGCGAAATTACAGAACATACCGTGAAGGCAATCCAATTTGCGGAAAATCTGATCATTGAAGGTTCTTCCGGAGGGTGGCAGCCTGTTTCTGAGAAACATTTATTTGAAGCTGAATATTGGGAACTGCAACAGGCAAAACTAAAATCGGAAAATGTTAAACGGGGAGCACAAAAAATAATTCCGGAGTTTCAGGGTAAAATCGCAATAGTCTCCGGAGCGGCGAGTGGAATTGGTTTGGCCTGTGCGCGGGAACTTTTAGCACAAGGAGCGGTTGTCGTTGGACTTGACCTGAATCCGGAGATATTAAATATATTTTGCGAATCCGGAATGCTCGGTTTACTATGTGATTTGACCGATCAAAAAGCAGCCATTGAAGCTGTTGCAGAGACTGTGAGGCAATTTGGAGGAATTGACATTTTGGTTTTAAATGCCGGCACTTTTCCAGCAGGACAGACGATTGAGGAGATGGACGAGCAAACGTGGTCCAGGAGTTTGGAGATTAATTTGACTGCTCCGCAGCAATTGCTGCAAGCTTGTGTACCATTTTTGAAAGAAGGACTTGATCCGGCAGTCGTTTTTATGGCATCTCGGAATGTGCCTGCACCGGGAGCCGGCGCATCCGCTTATTCAGTACCAAAAGCAGGGCAAACTCAGTTAGCGAGAATTGCGGCTTTGGAGTTGGGAAGATTCGGAATACGTGTTAACATCCTTCATCCGGATTGTGTTTACGATACAGGACTTTGGACTCCGGAAGTATTGGAACGTTCCGCAAAACGTTACGGTTTGACAGTTGAGCAGTACAAAAGCCGGAATATTTTAAAAAAAGATGTCAAAACGAAAGAAGTAGCGAGGATGGTTTGCGCCATGGCTGGCGCTGTTTTTGCGAAAACCACTGGTGCGCAAATTCCAATTGACGGCGGAAGTGAGCGGGTTATCTGAAAAGGCTTGTTCCTGTGTAACATAATTTCCGAGCAGGGCACGCTCAAACTGCTTAAACTGAGGCAAAGCTAACCCAAACAGAAAAACTTATGGGAATTCAGGACATTAATCAAGTAAGCAGCGCGACTGAAAAACGTCAGTTGATGAAATGCATAAACATTTTGAAACCACTAGATTTGAAGAATTCAGGTCTACAGTTCTCAAAGATCTGGATGAGATCATGTGGGAAGTTGTACAAACGAATGAGTTTGATCAAATGATCAGTCAGACTGTACAGGGCATGTTTCCCTAATCATGAGCACGAAGAATATATTGCTCACTACAGGGGATTAATAAAGCATCGGGTTGATTCTGAAAATTTTTAACTCTTGCTTTGCATTTTATTATTTTGCATCTGAAATTTACGGATTAAAGCGGATTATTTGTCAATGTTTGTCTCTGAAAATTTGTAGTAAAAGATGTTAATTTTAACAAAACATATTGAAAGGAAAAAATAATGGCTGATTTAGACGCCGTACAAGATACTAAAGAGTATTATTTGGACATTCCGCAAAAGTCAGAATCGTTTTATCTGAAAGGTTCTAATGCACTTGGTTGGGGCATGCAAAACCGTCTCGCCCGTATTTTTAATCCAGATACAGGACGCACCGTAATGCTCGCATTTGACCACGGATATTTTCAGGGAGCGACCACTGGGCTTGAACGGATTGATGTGAATATCATGCCGCTCGCACCATATGCAGACACGCTAATGTTGACACGTGGGATTTTACGGAGTATCGTTCCGCCTTCAATGACTCAAGCCATCGTGATGCGTGCTTCCGGAGGAACTAGTATGCTCAAGGAACTGTCAAATGAGGAAATCGCAGTCGATATCGAGGATTCAATCCGGATGAACGTAGCCGCGATGGCAGTCCAGGTTTTTATCGGCGGAGAACATGAAAAGCAATCAATTATCAATATGACCAAACTTGTTGATCAAGGGACAAGATATGGAATTCCAACTTTAGCTGTGACTGCAGTTGGTAAAGAGATGGTGCGTGATGCGCGTTATTTTCGACTGGCAACTAGGATTTGCGCTGAACTGGGCGCACAATACGTGAAGACCTATTATGTAGAAAAGGACTTTGAAACCGTAACCGCCAGTTGTCCAGTACCGATTGTGATTGCCGGTGGTAAGAAACTTCCCGAATTGGATGCCCTGAAAATGGCGTACAACGCAATTCAACAAGGCGCAGCAGGAGTGGACATGGGTAGAAATATCTTCCAGTCCGAAGCTCCAGTTCCGATGATCCAGGCCGTACGTGCCGTGGTTCATCAAAATGAAACTCCGGCAAAAGCTTACGAGCTTTTTAATACCCTCAAAGCAGAAGCTTAAGTTAACATTTTTTATCCTCGTCACTAAAAACCGGTAATGCAGATTGCCGGTTTTGTCTCACGCTTTTCCACAATTATCAGTTAACTGTTTTACTTTGTTGACAGGCAAAGCAGGTACAAAAGCGTCTAAAATTCATTCACAGCTTCTTCTTCCAGAAATTCAGCTGGATTTAGTTGGAATAGCCAAAAGTTATCCTGTAGATCAGCCTGCTGCTGTTTTGCGGAATTATGGTGTGGAACAAGGACTGATTTATTTTGGTGGAGACTTAAGAACACTTGTGCTCGGGAATTTTCAAAGAGATGGAATATCGGCATTAGAGATCCAGCAAATCCGGAGAAGATAGTACTAGTTCTAAATTTGCGTAACCAGGCAGTAGCAACTTCAGGTAACTACGAACAATTCTGCAGTTCATCTTAATTCTACCTTTTTGATTTCTTTTTCACCTTCTTTTGAGGAAGTACCATCATACGTCGGGCTTGGCAATTGATGTTTTCTTTAACCACAACAGGTAAAGCCGTAGATGTAGGAAGACCGCTGCTTTCCGGATCTTTCATTTCAATATTTGCACAAGCAAAAAGTTCATCCATGTATGTGTTCAAAAGTTTGGCACGTTTCTGTGCGTATAAGGCATTTGAGTGGTTTGTTGCCTGCTCTGTTTTGAGATTGCTGCAGTCAAGTCCTTCCGCAAATTCTTCTTTGTAAATATAAAGCAGGTGATTTCCTGAATTTGTCTTAACAATTTGACTGATTTGTCCGGGCACCAAATTGTTAGTAACTTCACCAATTTCCGCCAGCAAATCAGCAGGTTTGAAAATTCCAAGTTTCCCGCCGGTACTCTCAGCATTGGAGTCCGCAGAATGCAGCTTTGCCAGTTCTTCAAAACTAACTCCACTTTCGAATGCCTGCCGTATCGTCTTAACTTTGGACTGAACTTCGGCAGTTGATCCCTGCAGAAGAATTTGCGCCAAACCTACTTTACGATCCTTGCGTAGTTGTTGTTTACAAAAAAGCTCTATTTCCGCTGCTTCCATTCTGATTTTAGCATCCACTTCACGGCTGATAACGTTATATTTTTTAAATTCACGGGCAAGTTGTTCTTTTAAATCTTCTTCAGAATAAATCTCTAACAATTGCGGTTGATCAGCGGCCAGACGATCTAAACGTGATTCTATTTCCTTTGCTCCGGGAGCAATTTTTAAAGCATCTGCACGGTCCAAGAGTAGCATTTCCTGCTCTAGGTTCTTCAGTAGTTCATTATCAAGTTCGGTCTGTGTTTTTTCCACAGACGTCTCCCGTGCCTTCAGTGCCGCAGCTATATCCTGTGCTTCCGTACGTGTAAGCATCTGGCTGTTGACGATCAGATAGATTCGATCAAGCACCTGCACTTCTGCGAGTGAGGGTGTTATAAAAAAACCTACACTTAAAGAAATGAAAACTAATAAAAACCGAGAGTAATTGTTAAAGCGCATAATCATTCTGAAGGGTAGCAGTGTTTGAGCGGCGTAAATTGATGGCTTGTTTTTTAAGTTTCTTAAGAGGTAAACGCGACAGAGTACGCATTTTACTCACTGTCATGCGTTTAAATATACGTTTATCCAAATAATATTCTGTAACTTTAGCATATGTCTGCCAGCGGTAGGTCTCATATTTTTTGAATATGATTGTTAAATCCAGCGAGCTTCCGTCTTCCTGCCAAATCCTGTTATGCAGAGAGGACAATTCGTAGGTTTTTGGATTGAGCAAAGCATAGTGTCCGGATTCCAAGTTTCCTATGCGCAGAAATACGTGATTATCATCACGTATGTGATATGCCACCTCTTTGCTGACAATTCCAAGTTCCTGCAATGCTCTGCTCCGTTTTTCCTCATATCTTGAACGGAAACGTAGTTGACGCGGTAAAATGTCTGCGGTTGAAAAACTGCGGTTGTCATTCAAAGAGAGTGAGAGCAGATCAGCTTCGTTTTCATAATAAAAATGTAATAACACACCTTGTTCGTCCTGCGTTTCCACCACCAGAACCTTATCGTCTTGCCAATGAATGAGCTGTTTGAAACTCTGTGCCGGCAGTTCAATTGGTCGCGCTGGAGCTTCACCGTCAACATTTTTTATAAAAGGGTCAAAGACTTGAACAACGGTTTCCATTCTCGCTGCTTGCCAACTCATACGCTTTTCCATTTGGAACATTAAATCATCCCAACTGATAGGATAAAAAGCGCTGGCAGAGTTACTGAGATTGAAGAGAATTACAAGTAATAAAATTATGGAAAGTCGTCTTAAAATCAAATATCCTCTTTTCATTAATGTCTGAAAATGTTAACTTTATATTGTCAGTTTTTACTGAAATGCGCAATCCTGAACCACTTAGAGTTGCGGAATTTTAAGCACACGGGCAAACAGCCAAGAATTGGCCGTATTAACTTTAAACCCACCTTACAAAATCTGGAGCTAAAATGCGAAAAAATAACCTCATTGTATCAACTATACTCGGCTTGATCCTGCTGTTAAGTGGATGTGCAACTAAAAAAGTAGAACCGAAGCCGGAAAACTTTCTCACCCTGGCCGATCTAACGGGACGTGTGACTCTCAAAGAAGACTCACCGGGTGTGCGGGTGATCAGGATAAAGGCAAAAGCTTTCATAAAGCTTAATGACATTCGTGCCGCCAAAGCAAAAGCAATGGAAATCGCCAGTGCCCAGGCTGTTGATGCGATGGTTCGTGAGTTACTTCCGGACGAAGATTACAACAACAATTTTGCTGACATAGAGTCATATCTTTCTAAAAACGTGCAAAAGTACATTGTCAGCAGTGAAGTAAATGATGAGAAAAAAATCTTTGGTGGAAAATATTACGGTCTTGATACTGCTCACAAAGTCAACCGACAGAAAGTTCTGGTTGCTCTGCAGAAAGACCTCAAGCTGATCAACAACAGCGCGAGTACTCTTGTACCAGTAATTACTGCTAAAAAGAACATTGACCTTTCCAAATCAGGATTCACCTTTAGTGACTTGGAAGAGGCGTTGATGAACCAGATTCAAACTGATTTGAATCAACGAGGTTTGCGGGCCATGGATTTTAGGAACGCTGTGACGTCTGTACAGACTGATGAAAAAGTAAAAAAACAATTTGCGAAAATTTCCAAAGCACAGTTCATGGCACTTGTTTCCGGAAGTCCGGCAGATAAAGCACTGCTTAACACACAGGTACAAAATGCGGAAGAGTTTTACACAACTGGTCTCAGTTTGTTGAAGCTGATGGCTAAGGTGGTGGTTGAAGTAAATATATTTGCGGTCAGCGGTAATATCAAAGGTGATATGGCGCTTTCGATGAATGTGACTGCCAAGAACGTTTCCACAGGACGCGGTGGTGCTTTTGCCAATTCAGTCATCAATGTTGCCAGACGCGGGGGACCTAGTGTAATTCCTTCAGCCATGATTACCGGTTTGGTCAAAGATGCTTATGAAGAAATGCAGCAGGAGTTTATACCACAAGTGATCAAGGAAATGTCTACAATCTCAATTGGTGGAAAAAGACTGATTGCCTACGAATTGGTGCTGAAAGATTTTGCAGGTGCAGAAGTAAGAAAATTGCGTACAAAGCTGAAACAGGACGGTAGTGACGAATTCCGCTACATCAGTTACGACAATTCAGTGCCGACGATTGTGACAATCATAGTCCGACATGTCGGTAATGTGGAAGATCTTGGAGACAAAATTATGATGATTTTTGACTCTGCGGGAATCCGTGCAAAGGAACCCATTGTGGCGCCAGATTTAACAGACCTCGTTTTTGTGCGACTGCCGGATGAAGAGTAAAACGCTGTCTTACTTAAAATAAAAAACATTAGCTACAGAAAAAGGAGTTAAAATGCTTAAATTTAAACACACTGCCGCTTGGACAGTATTGAGTCTGCTGATCATGCTGGTTTTTACCGGTTGCGCCAGTATCGAAAAAGCAGAGGGCCTGCACCGACAGGGAGAAAAACAGGAAGCTCTTGAGATGGCAATTTCCCTGCTGGAAGATGATAGTGCAAAAGTTCGTTTACGGGCGGTTAAACTAGTAGGAAAAATAGGAGGACCGAAAGCAGGACCGGCTTTACATCAGAGATTGGCTGAAGAAGATGCACGGGTACATCGTGAAGTAGTACGTAATTTGGGTCGTCTAAAGTATGAACCGGCGATAGAAGATCTTGCAGACCTAGTTCCGGAAGCCAGTGCAGATCTTGTGCGTGCGCTTGCAGATTCTTTCAGGGATTATGGTAAGTCCGGAATTGATATTGTTGTATCACGCTATGACTCACCCAGCCAAAGTTCTAGTCGAGCGGCTTATAAGGATTTGATGATTGCAATCGGACCTGAAATTGCGGACTCGATTAGCAAGCTGCTCAAGGGGCGTTCATTCTTTGATAATCGAGATACTTTTGATATTCTGAGACGCATAAAAAATCCACGCGTTGCGACTTTGATGATACCTTATCTTGCGGATGAGGAGGTTGCGGAACAGGTAATTGAAGC
>Ga0115002_10004169_pt1 | contig 17639 bp, 19 predicted proteins | sample ArcticOcean_MG_C_8_FD_89576 | JGI IMG/M metagenome (GOLD analysis project Ga0115002, IMG submission 89576) | Marine microbial communities from western Arctic Ocean - ArcticOcean_MG_CB11_86 | ecosystem: Environmental > Aquatic > Marine > Oceanic | place: Arctic Ocean: Canada Basin | collected... | reverse complement strand
GTAAGCTCAGGAACACACTCACCTGTATTAGAAATCGGAATAGGCCTTGGCTTTATTGATGTAAAACAAATAAAAACAAATAAAATTATTTATATTGAAATTAGAGGTAAAAATGTTAAAGCAGAAATAACATCTATACCTTTTGTCTAAAAGATAAAATTTGAAAAAAATTTTAATACTTGGAGCAAGTGGATTTATTGGTTCAACCATCTATAAAGAATTAAGTCCATATTATAAAACATATGGCACATATTTTTCAAATAAAAAATATTCATTAAATAAACAATTTTTCAGATATGATATTGTACATACTAATTTAACTGAAATACTCAAAGAAGTTATCCCTAACCTTATTATATCATCTTTAAGAGGTCCATTTGAACATCAAATAGAAGTTCATGGTGAATTAATTGATTATATTAAAAAATACAACTGTAGAGTAATGTTTCTTTCGTCTTCAAATGTTTTTGATGCATTTGAGCATTACCCCTCCTATGAATATGACAAGACGCTCTCAGAAAGCATCTATGGGAAATTGAAAATTAAAATTGAAAATAAATTATTAAAACTACATTCCTCTAAATATATAATAATTAGACTTCCCATGGTTTTTGGTAAAAAATCTCCAAGAACTAAAGAAATTGATTTTTTAATAAAAAACAATCTCCCTATCGAAGTCTTTCCGAACATTATTATCAACGTTAATAGTAATATTAAATTAAGTCAGCAAATTCATTATATAATAAATAAAAAACTCACAGGAATATACCATTTGGGTTCTTACAATTTAATTTCTCACTACGAATTTATTAAGTTAATTACAAAAAAAAGAACGTTTAAAAATATAATTTTTAAGCATGTGTTTGCTTCAAATCAATTAAGATATCTTGCAGTATTATCCAAAAAAAATAAATTACCTTCACATTTAAACAACACTTATGAATCGGTATTAAATGATATCTATATTTCACAAAATGGTTTTTAAAGAATTAAAATTTATATATTATTAATAATAATGAATTATGGGAAGAGCTTTTGAATTTCGTAAAGCAAGGAAAATGAAACGTTGGTCCGCAATGGCTAAAACATTTACAAGAATCGGCAAGGATATTGTGATAGCAGTAAAAGAGGGCGGAATAGATCCTATAAATAATTCAAGACTTAGAGCGGTTATTCAAAATGCTAAAGCTTCTAATATGCCTAAAGAAAATATTGAAAGAGCAATTAAAAAGGCGTCAGACAAAAGCACTGAAAATTATAAAGAAATATTATTTGAAGGTTACGCTCCATACGGAATTGCTGTTTTAGTTGAAACAGCAACCAACAACAACAATAGAACAGTAGCTAACATAAGAAGTTATTTAAATAAGGCAGATGGGAATTTAGGAATTTCAGGATCTGTTGAATTTATGTTTGATAGAATATGTAATTTCAAAATTGAGTCAAATTCTATTGACATAGAAGAATTAGAGTTAAAATTTATTGATTTTGGAGTTGAAGAAGTTTTTAGCGATGATGACGGAATACTCCTTTATGCGCCATTTGAAAATTTTGGGATAATACAAAAAGAGCTAGAAAATAAATCCTTTAAAATTCTTTCCTCTGGATTTGAAAGAATTCCTCAAGTCAGTAAAAAACTAAGTAGTGAACAGAAAGAAAAAGTTGAAAATCTTATTGAAAAAATAGAAGAGGATGATGATGTTCAAAATGTATATCACACAATAATTATATGTGATTAATATCTAATATTTCTTTTTTAACCTTTAGTTAATTTCTTGATGATTTCGAAATCTTCAATTTGATTATTTGTGGGGTAAAATAGTTTTCTAAAAACTATTTTACGTTTCTTATAATCGATTAAAGTTATTAATATTGGAACCTTAGCTCCCTTTGATATAAAGTAAAATCCAGTTTTCCATTTTTCAACTTTCTTCCTAGTTCCCTCTGGAGCAATGGCTAATCTAAAAAAAATTCTTTTTTTGAAAATGGAGACAATTGAATCTACGGAATTTAATTTCTTTGATCTATCTATAGGTAATCCTCCTAAATTTTTAAAAAACCAAGATGTAAGTGGATTAAATAATTCCCTTTTTCCAACAAAATTGATTTCTTCTCTTAATATACTTCTAATCATTACACATAAAATGAAATCATAATTACTCGTATGTGGTATAACTGCAATTACAAATTTGTCAAGATTCGGGAATTCTCCTATAATTTTCCATTTTAATAAATAAATTAATATAAACTTTGATATAATTCTAAACATTTCTTACAAATTAAATTGTTCATTCGGAAAACCGATTAAATATAATTTATTTTCAGCTCTAGTAATTCCTGTATATAACCATCTAAAATATTCTTTATTTGGACCTTCTGGAAGGTATGGGTACTCAATAAATACATTTTTCCACTGACCTCCCTGGGATTTGTGACATGTTATTGAATAAGAATATTTCACCTGTAATGCATTGAAATACGGGTTACTTTTTGTAGCTAAAAATCTCTTATATTTAGAAGTAATATTAGTATAATCTTTTTGAATCTCATTATAAAAATTATTTGATTCTTCATAAGATAAAGCAGGATTTTCTGAAATTAAAGTATTAACTAACAAGACTGTCTCAAAAGGTTTTTCACTCGGGTAATCAACTAATTGAACTTCAACTTTAACAAAATTTAATTTATATAAATCATGATAACTTATTATTTTCAAAATACTTATTAAATCTCCATTTGCTATAAATCCTGGAAGAGAATCTGGAGAAAGCCAAAAATAATTATTTTTAACTACCATTAACTGATCACCAACGCTTAATTCAGAATCTAAAAATAATATTCTACTTCTAATCTGCTGATTATACTGATTAGCTCTTTTATTAGAACGCACAATTAGTACAGTTTCCGAAATACCAGAGCCTTGTAAAGAACTGTCTAGAGCTTCAAGTATTTCATTTCCTTCCTGGAGTCTAATTAATTCTTGATCATGATTTATGGAGAAAGTAAAATCATTATAATTATCAATATTAATACATTCTCTTATTTTCGTAGCATTAATCAAAATAGAAGAATCTTTTTCTTGTCTCACTACCTCTTCTAGTTGCCATTCAATTACCTCTTTATTAAACTTACTAATAAGATGATTTTTATCTAAGGCAGGACTTGTATTAAAATGTACCGGTGGTAGCTGAGCTGGATCTCCAACTAAAATTAATTTACACTGATTACCAGAATCAACATATTGAATTAAGTCATCTAATAATGATCCGTTTTCAAAGAGCTTTGAATTGTGACTTTCATCACTAATCATTGAAGCCTCATCAATTATAAAAAGTGTTTTCTTACGTTTATTTGGCTTTAATACAAACTTAATGACACCTCCAGATTCAGCTTTAGAAAAATATATTTGCTTATGAATAGTATATGCGGTTCTATTAGAATAATTAGAGATAACTTTAGCCGCTCTTCCAGTTGGAGCCATTAATACTGATCGATAAGTTATATTTGAAATTTGAGTCACTAAATATCCTATTAGAGTAGATTTTCCAGTTCCAGCATATCCCTTTAATATATATATTGAATCCGTTTGTATAGAAAACAAAAAATCAACTATTGATAGTATTGCATTTTTTTGAGAATCAGTTGGTTTAAAAGGAAATTTATCTATTAGGTGTGATTTGAAATCTTTCGAAGTCATTTATAATAAGTTTGTTGTAATATAATTCATTTACAAATACTTTTATGAATAAAAAAAATTTGTAGATTTGTTTTATTAAAATAGATTAAAAAATGAAAATTGGAATACAGGTTTTTTTATGGATATTAATAGTTTTTTTTAGTTACAAGATTTATAATTCTATTAATGGTCCAATCAATTTTAATAAAGTTAAAAACGAACGATACAAGAAAGTAATTAATCGTCTTAAGCAAATAAGGACTGCGCAAATAGCCTTTAAAGATGTAAATGGGGTTTACTCAAATAATTTTGATAGCCTAATTAATTTTATTGATAATGGAGTTTTTACTTTAATTGAAAAAAGAGATTCTTCTTATTTAGAGTACAATAAAACATATAGAATAGATATGCTAAAAGAAGTAGTAGTCCTTGATACACTTGGAAAAGTTAATGTTAAAGATTCCTTATTTAAAAACAATGACGAGTATAGACAAATGAGTCAGATACCAATTAAGGGCATTGATGAAGTATTCTCCATAAATTCAGAGATAATTGATAAAAACAATTACAAAGTAGCTGTTTTCGAAGTTAAAGTATCCAAAAATATTGTTTTATATGATCAAAATGAATTTCTTATTAATCAAGAAAATCAAACCATCTCAGTAGATGGAGTTAATGGTCCTGAAATAATATTAGGTTCATTAACTGATGTAAGTACTAATGGAAATTGGCCAACAATATTTGATGCAACTGAATAACATATATCTAAAGCACAATGAATTATCCATTCATAGTTTTATGAATGGATTTTCTTTTTCTACAATTAATCAAAAATATTTTTTTCCTTCTTCTAAAGAAAATATGATTGAAGATGAATTAAAGGAATGGATTGCAGAAAAAAAACTTTTAATTCCAAATGCTAAACTTATATTATTTAATCATTTACCCGTAATAATCCCTCAAATTATTTTTGATGAAAAAAAAATAAAAGACTATCTTTTGACTTCTATAGAGCCTAAAAAATATTTAGTTAAAAATCATTTTATAAAAAAATGCAATCAAGTTATTGTTTACTATCAAAATTTAGACAATCTAAAAGTATTAAAAAATATTTATCCTAAATTAGAATCAAAGCATTTTATATCAATCCTTTTAGAGAAACTTTCTGAATATTCAAAAGGAAATTCAAAAAAACAAATATTCGTTAATTTAAGAAAAGATTTTTTTGATATTTTCCTTTATCAAAGTTCTCAACTACTTCTCTATAATAGCTTCTCTCATAAAAATGAAGAAGATTTTTTATATTATTTGTTTTACATTATAGAAGTTTACCACCTAAAGCCAAATGAGTTTAAGATTACTTTTTTAGGTAAATATTCGTTTTTTGAAAATTATTACTTATCGGTTAAAGATTATCATTCAGATATTTATTTTTTAAATTCAAATTCAAACTTTGAAAATATTGACACACACCAAGCTCCATTTTTTTGTAACATATATAAATAATGAGAATTATTTCTGGTATTCATAAAGGGAGAAGAATTATAGCACCAAAAAAAGAATCAACTAGACCAACTACAGATCGATCTAAAGAAGCGCTTTTTAATATTCTTAATAACATCTACACTTGGGAAGATTCATCAGTATTAGACCTTTTTGCTGGCACTGGAAATATTAGTTATGAATTTGCATCTAGAGGTGTTGAAAAAATAGTGACAGTTGAAATAAACAAAGGGTGTGCTAAATTTATAGACCAAACAGCTAAAAAATTAAATATTAATTTAAAATTAATAAATATGGATGTTTTTGAATTTTTAAAAAAAACTGACTCCTCGTTTGATATTATTTTTGCTGACCCGCCATATAATTTACCTTTAAATAATTTCCAAGAAATAATAGATTTAATTTTTAAAAATAATTTCATAAAAGAAAAAGGTCTATTAATTATTGAGCATAGTAAACATTACAATTTTTTAGATTACCCTAGATGGAGTCACAGTAAAAAATACGGCAATAATTCATTTAGTTTTTTTAAAAAATAAAAAGCAGACCATAAGCCGGATTCTGTCTTGTCTTATCATTTATCTAGACTTTTAATTACTTAAAAGTTCAAACCGCCTACCCTTTTGCGTTAAACGGACCACTTTTTTTGCAAATATACTTGGCGTTGCACCGTATAGAGTTTACATGATTTCACTACAGCATTACCTGTACATTCTTTCTGTTGCACTTGTCCTATTCAAAAATGAACGACGGGTGTTACCCGCTATACTGTCCTTTGGTGTCCGGACTTTCCTCTTTTCTATAAAATAAAAAAGCGATAAGAAGGCCTGCTTATTACAAATTTACTGATTTGTTAATAATTAAAAGTCAAAAAATAATAAAGTTGTGTTATATCCATCATCAATTTTATATTTTTGAGATAATAAATTATGGAGCAGTTTATAGTATCAGCATTAAAATTTCGTCCAAAAAAATTTAAAGATGTAGTTGGTCAGGGATCAATTACCGATACTCTTGAAAAAGCTATTAAATCTAATCAATTAGCTCAAGCATTACTGTTTTGCGGACCGAGGGGGGTTGGAAAAACTACATGCGCTAGAATATTATCAAAAAAAATAAATCAAATTAACATTGATGAAATTCAAGATTACTCATACAATATATTTGAATTAGATGCAGCTTCAAATAATTCGGTAGAAGACATTCGTAAGCTTAACGATCAAGTAAGGATTCCGCCTCAAATAGGGAAATACAAAGTGTATATAATTGATGAAGTTCATATGTTATCAACTTCTGCTTTTAATGCTTTTTTGAAAACATTAGAAGAACCCCCCAAACATGTTATTTTTATTTTAGCCACTACAGAGAAAAACAAAATTATTCCTACTATTTTATCTAGGTGTCAGATTTTTGAATTTAAACGAATTAGCGTTCTAGATATTAAAAATCATTTAGCTAAAATATCAAATGAACTAAATGTTATTTATGAAGAAAATGCTCTTCAATTGATTGCTGAAAAAGCTGATGGAGCATTGAGGGATGCTCTTTCTATTTTTGATCAAATGTGTAGTTTCTGTGAATTTAATTTAAGTGAAGCTTCGGTTTCTAAAAATTTAAACATACTAAATCAATCTATTTATTTAGAAATTACAGATAAAATTATAGACCATAATATACCTGATATATTATTACAGCTTAACACTATTATTAATAATGGATTTGATCCCCACCAATTAATTAATGGACTTGCTTCACATTTTAGAAATCTTCTGATATGTAAAGAGCCTAAAACAATCTCATTACTCGAAGTTAATAAAAGCATTCAAGATCTTTTTAAAATTCAAGCCTCGAAGTTCAAAATTGATTATTTAATTGATTCTATTGAAATAGCTAATAATTGTGAATTAAAATATAAAATAAGTAATAATAAAAGACTGTTAATTGAATTATCTCTCATGAAATTAGCCTCACTCCATTATAATGGAGAAAAAAAAAATTAATACCCTCTTATATATATAATAATCATTACAATTCTAATACAACTAATCCATTAAACATTAACTTAAAGAGTTTAGCTGAGATAGAATCAATAGAAAATTTAACTGATAAGTCAAGTGAAAAAATAAATATTACTCCAAAAAAAAAATATGGAATTTCTAGTTTTTCACTATCTAGTATTAGAGAAAAGAAAGAATGGAATAAACAAAATAAAAATATAGAAATAGATTCTTCTCCAGAAAAATTCAACCAAGAGGATCTAATAAAAGAATGGAATAACTACTATTTAAAGAAAATTGAAAATGGCGAACAAAATATTGCATCAATTTTGAAAATAAATTCTCCTTCGCTAAAAGAAGACATTATTATTAATTATCAGGTTCCCTCATTAATAAATAAAGTTGAATTAGAGAAAGAATTAAATCACTTAGTCCCTTTTTTAAAATTAAAACTGAGTAATTCAAGAATTAGTGTCAATATAATTTTAAATCAATCTTCTGAAGAAAAAAAATATATTTATACAAAAAATGAAAAATTTATAAGGCTTAAAGAAATAAATCCTTCTATAGAAACACTTAGAAAAGAGTTTGATTTAGAAATATAGTTGATTATCAAAAATTCACTTACCTATTGTTTTTATTATAAAGCTCTACAATCATTCCATCTGATAATCCAATTTTGGGAACATAAATTTTATTTGACCCACTCCAATATAAAGCTTTTAAATAAATTTCAATAGCCGGTATAATTACATCTGCGCGATCTGGATTTAAACTATACTGGTAGATCCTTTCTTCATACGATAACTTACTTAATGATTTATAAATAGAATTCAATCTAAACAATGTTAAAGGGTTACCATCTTTAATTTTAGCAATTTTAAAAACTTTATTTATGTTACCTCCAGATCCCAAAATAGAAATATCATCAAATCCTTTAGAGTTTAATCTTACCCATTTTTCTATTTCAATCCAATCCTTATAATTTACCATGTTATTAATAGATCTAACTGTGCCAATTTTAAAAGATTTTGAAATAAAACGCTTCCCATCTATTAGAATACTAAACTCAGTACTTCCTCCACCAACATCAACATACAAGAAGTTTTTAGAATTAGTTGAATCATTAAAATTAAAAACATTAATATTAGAAATTATTTGAGCTTCTTTTCTTCCATCTATAACTTGAATATTAAGATCTAAATTGTCTTTAACTAATTCAACAATATCTTTCGAATTAGTGGACTCTCTTAATGCTGATGTGGCACAAATCATATAGTCTTTTACCTCATAAATCTCCATTAAGAGCCTAAAAGCTCTTAATGCTTTTATGATTTTTTTAATATTTATTTTTGAAATTTCACCAATGGTGAAAGAATCTTCTCCAAGTCTAATTGGAACCCTAATTATTTCATTTTTTACAAATAATGGAGGATTATTTTTGAATTTAAAAACGTTTGAAATTAAAACTCTTATAGCGTTAGAGCCAATATCAATAGCAGCATATTTTTCAATTTTCATTAAAATTACTTTAAGTAATTTTTATAGTAATCGTATATATCCCACTGCGAACGAATATCTTTATCACCATTATTTACAAGAAATATATTTTGATTAACACCATTAATAATTCTAGCTTTGACATTGTCATTCCAGCTTATATTAAAGGTGTCATTAATTTGCTTTTTTAATTCATCATCGTATACAGGAAAAGTTACTTCAATTCTACTATCAAAACTTCTAGTCATTAAATCAGATGATGATAAATAAATTAATTGGTTGCCAGCATTTTCAAAAATATAGATTCTTGGATGTTCTAAAAACTTGTCAATAACGCTAATCACTTTAATGTTTTCACTAAAACCTATTTTCTCAGGAATCAAACAACAAATACCTCTAACTATCATATCTATTTTGACTCCAGAATTACTTGCTTCGTATAATTTATCTATAATTTTATAATTCGTTATATTATTTAATTTAATTTGAATGCCAGCTTTAATTCCTTTTTTAGAATTTTCTATCTCATTATTAATTAATTTAATAAAAGAGTTATAAGTGTAATGAGGAGAAACTATTAAATGATTATACTTTTTTATTTTATAATTAATTTGTAAAAAATTAAAAACTTTATTTACTTCTTTTAGTATTTTTTGATTAGAAGTAAATAAAGTGAAATCTGTATAAACTTCAGAAGTTGATTCGTTAAAATTTCCAGTGCTTAAAAATCCGTAACGGATATTTTTATTATTTTCAATTTTTTCAATCACACATATCTTACTATGAACTTTAAGTCCGGGAATGCCAAAAATTAAATTAACACCAGCAGACTCAAGTAATTCTGCGAAATTTATATTATTCTCTTCATCAAATCTAGCTTGAAGTTCAATTTGAACTAAAACCTTTTTTCCATTTTTAGCGGCATTTATTAAAGAGCTTATAACGTGCGAAACTTTTGAAAGCCTGTACAAAGTAATTTTAATAGTTTTAACCGAAGGATCTAATGCAGCTTCTCTCAAAAATTTAATCACATATGAAAATGTATGATATGGAGTGTATTGTAAAAAATCTTTTCGAGATATAGCACCTAAAATGCTCTCTTCTAAATTTAATCCTTTAATTAAAAGTGGTTTAACTTTAGGGTATATTAAATCTAGACGACTGAGATCAGGAAAATTCATGTAATCTCGACGGCGATGATACCTGCCTCCAGGAATTAAGCTATCATTTGAAGAAATTCCTAATTTTTTGATTAAAAAATCTAAAGTTTTTTTAGAAATATTTTCATCATAGACTAATCTAACAGGATCTGCAGTTAATCTATCTCTAACACTTTCTATGATTTTACTTATATAGCTTTTACTAACGTCTGCATCAAAATCTAATTCAGCATCCCTTGTGATTTTAACCATATTACTTTCAATTAAGTCATATTCAAACATGCTAAAGATTAGATGAAAATTAAACCTAATTAAATCATCCAACATAATAATATGTTGTTTTCCTCCTTTAATTGGCAAAACAATAAATCGATCAATTTCTTCAGGAATTTCAATTAATGAATAAAATGAATGTTTATTTTCAATATTTGATTTAAGAATGAGTTTACATATTAAAAAAGCTTTGTTGTCATTTAAATTTTGTTTATGATCATTTGATAAAACAATTGTAACTAATGCAGGACTAACTTTTTGTATGAAATATTCTCTTAGAAAATTAATTTGAGTTTCATCAACCTCATTCTCATTAATAAAAAAAATATTTTCATTTTTCAATTCATTCTCTATAGAATTTAGTATATCTAGACTATCTTTCTGTTGCTTAATTACTATAGAAGTGATTTCATCAAGTAGAACTTTAGCGCTAACTCCTAATGCTTTTCTACCTGTCTTATCAGATAGTGAGATCTTTTGAATAGTACCATATCTAACTTTAAAAAATTCATCAAGATTGTTTGAGAAAATTCCTAAAAAACGAAGTCTTTCAATCAATGGAACTGATCCTTCAGAAGCCTCTTGAAGCACTCTTTCGTTGAAATCTAACCAACTTAATTCTCTGTTAACATAAGGTTTTACTTTCATTTATTAGATTATATTGTTTATTTTTCGAGAACCAAAAACTGAAATTCCTTTCTCTATTGAATTCCATTTTTTATTTTTAAAATTAATTTGAATCCAACTTGAAGTCGACATTTGATGATTTTTTCCATATGAAAAATAATTCGCCGCAACTGTAAAAGCGGGGTTATGACCAATTATTATAACATCATTAAAAGAGTCATCATTTTCTTTAATAAAATCAATAACTTCATTTCCATTGAAAGTATATAAAGATTCTGAAACCCTTAATTTGTCATAAGAAATTTTAGCCGTATGCATCATAATTATAGCTGAATGAATTGCCCTATTGGCTGGACTACTAATTACTATTTGTGCAGTTTCAAAAATTTTTTTTGAAAGGCGAACTAGCTTAATCATTGCTTTAATTCCATTTTCAGTCAAAGGTCTATCTCTATCAGAAACAGAATAATTCCAAGATGATTTAGCATGACGAAGAAGAGTTAATTTTTTCATATCAAGGAGCTAAACGATATTTTTTCCATTTATTACTTTCCAGTTCAAACTGAATTCTATCATGTAAACGATTTGGACGACCTTGCCAAAATTCAAAAGATTCTGCTTTAACAATAACCCCCCCCCAATGTTCAGGTCTTATTAAATTAGATTTTGATTTTTTAAGTTTAGAAAAGCTATTTTCTAGAAATTTCCTATTAGGAATTCTCTCGCTTTGTGGAGATATTATAGCTCCTAATTTGCTTTCCAAAGGTCTTGAATTAAAATAAATATCAGATATTTCTGATGAAACTTTTTCGGCAATTCCATTAATAATGACTTGCCTTTCTAATGTTGGCCAAAAAAAAGACAAACCAACCTTTGGGTTTAAAATTATTGATTTTCCTTTTTTACTATTATAATTAGTGTAAAAAACAAAACCATCATCACTAAATTGCTTTAGTAAAACAATTCTTGTTCTAGGGTAACCATCTTCTCCAAATGTAGATAAGCTCATTGCATTAACTTCTTCGATTGAATTGCTTAATAAAGCTTCACTAAACCATACTTGAAATAATTCAAATGGAGATGAAAACTTTAAATCATCATTTAAAGTTTTTTTATTATAAGATTTTCTTAAATATCCAATATTATTATTTTTCATTAATGCAATTTACAATAAGTATAAATAATTAACTATTAAGAATATTAAAACTCAATAATTTTTCCATCATGAGCTAATTCAGTATTGTCAAAGTAATTTTTCGATTCTTTAATGAATTTTGTTAAATCAGTGTAACGAGTTGAAAAATGCCCTAACAAAAGTTTATTGACGTTAGCTAAATTTGCTATTTTGGCCGCATCAATAGCTGTACTATGTTTAGTCTTTACTGCAAGCTCTTTATGAATCTCTAAAAATGTTGATTCATGATAAAGTAAATCTACATCGGATATTAAAGGCACAATAGATTCATTGTAACATGTGTCACTGCAAAAGGCATATGATTTTGGACTATTAGGGTCAAAAGTTAAATTTCTATTTAAGATAATATCTCCATTGTGGTTTATGTAATGTTTTCCTAATTTTAAATTTTCATAAAAACTAAAATCAATTGAATTAAATTCAACTGATTTTAAATTAATCTTTCTCAAACCTATTTTTTCTTTAAACAAAAATCCATTAGTATAAATCCTATGATTTAGTGGAATTGTTGAGATCTTTAATTTATCATTTTCATAAATAAACTCACTCTCAAGGGAAGAAAGTTCATGAAAAAATAAATTATAATCAGTCCATCCCTTTGCATATTTTAATTGAATCGTAATAATCTCTTTAATCCCTTTTGGTCCATATATATTTAAATCTGAAGTTCTTCCTAATAATCGAAATGTACTAATTAATCCAATTAATCCATAAAGATGATCTCCGTGTAAATGCGATATGAAAACATGTTTAATCCTATTAAATTTTATTCCAATTTTTCTTAATTGAATCTGAGTACCTTCTCCGCAATCAATTAAAAACAAGTCTCCTTTAACCTCAAGAACTTGAGATGTAGTATGAGCGTTTGTTTTTGGAGTTGCAGAAAAACATCCTAAAATTGTAAGTTTCATAGGGTTTTAATTTAACTACTCTAAATCTCTTTGAATACGATCAATTTTAATAATATCTAGAGCCTCAGTTAAAGTTGGAGCTATTATTATTGATTCTAAAATTTTAAGTTTATTAATAGGAAATGGAATTACAATTATAAAAGAAAATGAATTATGATTAAATTCTTTTGTTATTAAAAATTCAATCTCTTTTATAATTAAAATTAAGTCTTCAATGTTATTTATAACTAAAATCCAATCACAAGAATTATAATTTGAATTGAAAGTTTTACGAAAAAATCCATTAAAATAATTTTCTCTATTGAAGTAAATAGATAATGTATTATCATTAAATAAATTTTTCATATTCATGGAATAATTAACTTAGAAGCTAATAAATAAATTACTGCCATTCTAATTGCAACTCCATTTTGCACCTGATCTAAAATAATTGCTTGCTTAGAATCGGCAAGTTCAGATGTGATTTCAACACCTCTGTTTATTGGACCAGGATGCAAAACAACTATCTCTTTATTTAAGGTTTTCAATAATGGTAATCCTAAACCATATAGCGAAGTATATTCGTGTATTGATGGAAAGTAACTTTGATCCATTCTCTCATTTTGAACTCTTAACATATTTGCAGCGTCACACCATTTAATTGCTTTACTTAAATCCATTTCTAAAGAAACGCCGAGAGATTCTGCATAATAAGGCATAAGGGTTTTAGGGCCACATAATTTTACGTCCGCTCCAAGCATTTTTAAAAGAAATATATTAGAAAGTGCAACCCTTGAATGCAATATGTCTCCTACTATAACTATTTTTTTTCCTTCTAAATTTCCAAGTTTTTCTTTTAATGAGTATGCGTCTAATAAAGCCTGAGTAGGATGCTCGTGAGTTCCATCGCCAGCATTAATTATACATGAATTTACATTCTTTGAAAGGAACATTGCAGCTCCAGGATCAGGATGACGAATTACGATTATATCAACCTTCATTGCTAGAATATTGTTAACCGTATCAATTAGGCTTTCTCCTTTTTTTAATGAAGATTGAGCTGAAGAGAAATTTATGATTTCAGAACTAAGTCTTTTTTGTGCTAATTCAAATGACAATTTAGTCCGGGTACTGTTTTCAAAGAAAAGATTAGCAATTGTAAGATCTCGAAGAACAGGAACTTTTTTAATTGAACGGTTAATTACTTCTTTAAAATAATCTGCAGTTTCAAAAATAAGATCAACATCAGCTAGATTTAAATATTTTATACCTAATAAGTTATTAATGCTTAATTTTTTATCATTCATTGATCTTTTTTAATAGATAAATTGAATCTTCATTATCATTTTGCTTCCAATTAACTTTAACTATGTCATTTTGCAAAGCATCAACTTTCATTCCAACATAATCAGGTTGTATAGGCAAATGCCTGCTAAATCTTCTGTCTATCAAAACCAACAACTCAATATTAACAGGTCTTCCGTAAGTTTCAATTGCTGTTAAAGCAGCTCGAATACTTCGTCCCGTATACAAAACGTCATCTATGAATACAATTGATTTTCCTTCAATAGATACATTTATAATAGATGAGTTAGCTTTTAATGGCTTATTAGATCTTCTAAAATCATCTCTAAAAAAAGTAGTATCAAGTTTGCCGTAATTTAAATTTAAAATTTTATATTTTTTCTCTAAAATTAAAATTAATCTATCTAAGAGGAAAACTCCCCTTGGTTGGAGGCCTATAAGAATAGTGTTTTTTAAATCAAGATGCTTTTCTATTAATTGGCAAACTAACCTATTTAAAATTATGTCAATTTTTGTGTTATTTAAAATTTTTCTAGTTGACATACGTTTAAAAATAGATTTACAAAAATATTATTTTTTAAACTATAACTCACGATTTATTCAAATAAAAAAAAACCCTCTTTAAAAGAGAGTTTTTTTTTATTTCCTTTAAAACTATTTTTTATCCATTTTTTTTTTTAAATCAACTAATGCATCAAGATCTCCTAAAGTGCTTTTCTCTGAATTAGAAACAGCTGTTTTTTTAGTCACTTTTTTGATGTTTTCTTTTTCTTGCTCTTTAAAAATTGAAGTATGAGAGACAACTACCCTTTTAAACTCTTTATTAAATTCAATGATTTTAAATTGAGCTTCTTCACCTTTAATTAATTTCGTCCCATCTTCTTTTTCTAAATAACGGGAAGGGATAAATCCAATAACATCTTCATTGAAATTAATAGTCGCTCCTTTTTCAACAATTTCAGTTATTTTACTTGTATGGATTGTATTTAAAGAAAACTCTTTCTCATACAAATTCCATGGGTTATCTTTAGTTTGTTTATGTCCTAAACTTAATTTACGGCCTTTAGAATCCAACTCTAAGACTATGACTTCAATTGAACTATCTATGGATAGAATTTCAGATGGATGTTTAATCTTTTTTGTCCATGATAAATCAGAAATATAAACTAATCCATCAATTCCTTCTTCAAGCTCAATGAAAACTCCAAAATTAGTGAAATTCCTTACAATTCCTTTGTGCTTTGAACCAATTGGATATTTAGCCTCAACCTCTATCCAAGGATCTTGAGTCAATTGCTTGATTCCTAGTGACATTTTTCTGGAATCCTTATCAATAGTTAATACAACTGCTTCAACTTCATCACCAACAGAAACGAAATCTTGAGCTGATCTAAGATGAGTTGACCAAGACATTTCAGAAACATGAATTAAACCTTCAACACCATCTTCAATTTCAAGAAAAGCTCCATAATCGGCAATAACTACTACTTTACCTTTAACTTTTTCACCTTCTTTAACGAAATCAGATAACTTATCCCAAGGATGCGAGCTAAGTTGCTTTAATCCAAGTTGAATTCTTGATTTATTATCGTCAAAATCTAAGATTACAACGTTTAATTTTTGATCTAATTCAAGTATTTCGTTAGGATTATTTATTCTACTCCATGAAAGATCTGTAATGTGAATTAATCCATCAACTCCACCTAAATCAATAAAAACGCCATAAGAAGTTATATTTTTCACAGTACCTTCAAGTACTTGACCTTTTTCAAGTTGTCCAATGATTTCTTTCTTCTGTATTTCAATATCAGCTTCAATTAATGCTTTATGAGAAACAACCACATTTTTAAATTCATGATTAATCTTAACGACTTTAAATTCCATTGTTTTGTTGACATATTGATCATAGTCACGAATAGGTTTAACGTCAATTTGAGAACCTGGAAGAAAAGCCTCAATTCCAAAAACATCAACAATCATACCCCCTTTAGTTTTGCATTTAACAAAACCATTAACTACTTTACCAGTATCATGCGCATTATTAACTCTCTCCCATGCTTTTATAATTCTAGCTTTTCTATGAGACAATATTAATTGACCTGTTTTATCTTCTCTAGAATCAACAATAACTTCAACTTTATCTCCAATTTTTAAATTAGGATTATAACGGAATTCATTAAGAGAAATTACACCTTCAGATTTAGCATTAATGTCAATAATAGCCTCTCTATCCGTCATATAAACAACTAAACCATCAATTACATCTTCATCAGCAGTGTCGACGAAGTTTTCTTTTACCAACTCTTCAAATTCCTTAAGTTTTTTATCTTCTATTGCTTCGATTCCTTCCTCATAATTTTGCCAATTAAAGTTTTTAAGAAAACCGTCTTTATTATTATTTGATTCGTGAATATTGTTTTCTTCAATATTTTCATAAACAACCTCTTCTTTGATTTTAAGAGATTTTTTTAGGGTCAATTCAACTTTAATTTTCGGAACAATTTTAGACTCCTTTATCTTAGAAGATTTTTTTTTCGTTAATGCCTTTTTTGTTTTTATATTTTTTTTATCTGCAACAACTTTTTTAGAATTAGTGATTTTTTTAATAGATTTATTATCTTTTTTTTCTTCAGCCATAGCTGTTATAGTTTTGTATTCTGTCTAGATAGAAAGAGTTATTATTGATTACTTACAGAAGCAGTTATATAATTTTTAATCCCTCGTCTCTTTCTTGAAATCAAACAAAGGAATGCAAATTTAATACTATTGATTTAATTTTTTAAATTAAAATTCATTTTTTATTTATTTTTCACAATAAGCAAGCATTAAAGTATATACTTGATCAATAGTTAAATTAGTTGAATCAATTTCAATTGAATTATTTGCTTTTTTTAACGGAGCAATACTTCTGTTTGAATCTTTATAATCTCTATCTAATATATTTTGTAAAATTTTATTAAACGATATTTTTGGGTTCTTCAATTTTAATTCCTCATACCTCCTTTTTGCCCTAACATTTGGATCCGCAATCATGAAAAACTTTATTGAGGCATTTGGAAAAACAATAGTTCCGATATCCCTTCCATCAACTATAGAATTTTTATTTGAAGCCAGATCTCTCTGCTGAATTAGCAGATGGTCTCTGACTTTTTTAATTGATGATATTTTAGCTACTTTTTGAGAAACACTTATATTTCTTAATTCAATTCCTAAAAACTTATTATTAAATAATAGCTCACCAGTTTTATTTGAAATTGAAAAAGAAGACTTCAAAAGCAGCTCTTGAAGTAATAAATCATTAATCTCATCTCCAATTATCACTTTCTCTTTAATCGCATAATAAGTGATTGCTCTATACATAAATCCAGTGTCAATGTAGAGGTAATCAAGATGTTTGGCGATTTTTTTTGACAAAGTGCTTTTACCTGTAGAAGCATAACCATCTACAGCTATAATTTCATAACTCATAGCTTAAAAATTTAACTAAGTTAAATTTAATATTATTTAAAGTTT
>Ga0115002_10004167_pt1 | contig 17644 bp, 13 predicted proteins | sample ArcticOcean_MG_C_8_FD_89576 | JGI IMG/M metagenome (GOLD analysis project Ga0115002, IMG submission 89576) | Marine microbial communities from western Arctic Ocean - ArcticOcean_MG_CB11_86 | ecosystem: Environmental > Aquatic > Marine > Oceanic | place: Arctic Ocean: Canada Basin | collected... | reverse complement strand
TTGTCTTGGGTGGATCGGTGTAGAGCGGTGAAGGAGGCGGGGTTTGATGGGGTGGAGGTATGGGTTGGGACGGATGATTTTGATATGGAAACGACGGATGATGCGTTGCGGGTATTGTATGAGGGGATACAGGGGGCGGGGTTGGAGGTTTCTTCGGTGGCTTCGACGATGGGGTGGGACAATCCGATCTGTAGTCCGGATGATGGGGTGTATGAACGGGCGATAGAGATTGCGACTCGGCAAATTGAGGCGGCGAAAATTTTGGGGACGGATGCGATTTTGGTGGTGACTGGGAGACATAGTGCTGATAATCCGCAGATGGCGGCGTGGAAGCGGATTGTGTCTGGATTTCAGCGGATTGGGCGGGTTGCAGCAGATGCGGGGGTGCGGGTGGGGGCGGAGACGTGTCCTCGGTTGTCGTTCAATTTGATGACGCCGTATGAGTGTGTGGGGTTTGTTGAGGATGTGGGGTTGGAGTCGGTGGGGATTTATTTGGATACGGCGAATGTGACGTACTCGGGGCATCCGGAGCATTTTGTTATGGCGTTGGGGGATCGGATTGTGCGGATTCATTTTAAAGACCGTACGGAGCGTGGGGCGACTTGGCCGGGCAATGGGGAGGTGGACTTTGTGCCGGTGATGGCGGCTTGTCGGGAGGTGGGGTATGATGCGTGGGCGATTATGGAATATGGGGCGCCGCACACGCCTGAGACGATGCGAATGGCAGCGGAGAGTACTCGGAATGTGATTGGAAATTAAAAATGGAGGATGGGATGGCGCATGTTTTTTCGGTGATCGGTTTGAACCATGGGCATATTAACGGGCAGGTGAAGGGGTTGTTGGATACGGGTAAATGGAAATTGAAGCATGTTTTTGCTGAAGAAGAAGATTTACGGGCGGCTTTTGTTGCGAGATACCCAGATGCGATTGTGGCTGAGAGTGTGGCACAGGTGCTTGAGGATGAGGAGGTGGAGCTGATTGCATCGGCTTCGATCAATGCGCATCGGGGGCCATTGGCGGTGCAATCGTTAAAGGCTGGCAAACACTTTTTTGTGGATAAGCCGTGTGTGACCACCTTGGAGCAGATGGAGGAGATCAAGGCGGTCGTTGAGGAAACGGGATTGAAGTGGTTTGCATTTTTTGGGGAGATGCTGACGCATGTGGGGGTGAAGTGGGTGCGCTTGGAGTTGGAGAAAGGGAACTTGGGGGAGCCTGTTCATTTTATGGGTTTGGGGCCTCATACGTTGCGCATTGGGGGCCGGCCAGATTGGATGTTTGATCGGGCATTGTATGGCGGCATTTTGAATGATATTGCGTCTCATCAGATTGCACAATTTGGGTATTGGATGATGCAAGATCCGATTCCACAATTTTCGCGGGTGGGTAATTTGTACCATCCGGAGAAACCTGAGTTTGAAGATTTTGGAGATGCAACGCTGATGGGGTCTAAGGGGGCAACAGGGTATATTCGTGCAGATTGGTTTACGCCAGAAGGGTTGCCTACATTTGGGGATATCCGCCAGCAGTTGATTACCACCCATGCCTACGTGGAACATCGCAAGACGATTGATATTGGTGATTCTGCGGGTGGCCGGGGTGGGAAATTGATTGTGACACGTATGGACCAAGGTCCAGAGGTGATCGATCTGTCACTGGTGCCGATGACCTTTTTTGACGATTTGACTGCAGATGTTGAAAATGGAACTGAGACGGCGATTCCTTTTGATTTGGGATATAAAGCGAGTCGGGCGATTTTGGAAACGCAGAGGGATGCGGTGCGGTTGGAGGGATTGGAGAAGTAAGAAATAAAAAGTAAAAAGTAAAAAGGCGTATGGTGTGGAAACACTGTGCGCTTTTTTTATGTTTCGAATGTAATGGGGAGGTCGAGGGATGTTTGGATTTGGGATGCACGGAGGAAGAGGTCGTGAAGGCGTTTTGTGGATCGGCGGCGTTCTTCGGGATCGCGGATTTCGACAAAGAGAGGGGCGCGGTTGATCTGCTGGGTGGACCAGGCGTGGAGGAATCCGGCGTAGGAGATGCGTAGCTCGAAGAGGGAGAACATTTCTTTGTGGTTGGCGGTTTTGTGGGTTGTGGGGTCGGTTCTGATTTGGTGGATGTGGTAGCCGAGAATGTGTTTGCCCACGTGTGCATACCAATCGGCGAGGGGGGATATGTTGCCCAATTCGCCGTTGTTGCGGGCGTGTCCGGTATCAAAATGGGCGCCTACTTGGGCGTTTGGGATATCAGAAAATCGAGTTTGCATGGCCGTGAGCCATTTTAGATACCCATTGGGGTCGGTGGCAAATTTACATGTGGGGTCTGTTGGTTTCACACCCGAGGTGTTGTGAATGTTTTCGATGGCCAATCGAATGCCACTTGTTACGGCTTGGCGGAAGACGGTGTCATAGGTCTCTTCAAATTGAGCCCACATATCTGAGTGCATCAGATGTGTGGGGATTTGTGGGACATGAACCGTGAGGTGGTTGACGCCGATTTCTTGTGCGATTGCCAAATGGTTGACGATATCGTTCACACCATCGACGGTGTTGGTTTCGGTGTTCCAAGATAGGTTGGGCAGGTGCCACGAGAGGTAGAGGGGGCGGTTGTTGCGCAGGCCTGTGATTTCGGTTTTGAGGGCGGCGACTGAAAAGGTGAGTTCACTGGGGCGAATTTCGAGCACGTTGAGGTCGGTTGCACGGGTTTCTTGTGCGGCACGAATGGGGTCGCCTTGAATCGACCAACCCACTGGTGAGGGCAGGTTGGCAATGTCGGAGGGCATGAGGGTGATATTGAATTGCCACGGGATAAATTTCTCTGTCCATTGTTCGTTGTTAGACTGCTCAAAGAGACTGATGCCTGGGAGATGACCACTGGCTTTGTCGGGGTCCAGGCCGCGGGTGACGATTTCTTGGCAGGTGCCGATTTGCCGGGTGCGATGGATGTGTTTGTGACCGGCAATATAGCATTCGACGTGCTGGTTTTGGACGAAAGCTGTCATCCAATTTTGGCTGTTTCTATTTAAGGTGTCGATAGGATAGTGGGTGACGATGACTGTTTGTTTTTGGGGAGAGGTGATTTCGTGCAGCCAGTTGCGTTCTGCATCGTCGATTTCACCTTTCGAGGTGTCAGGGAAGAGAAATCGCACGCCGTTATGTTCGTGGGCGCGGTTTGATTGGGTGTGATGTTCTGAGAATATGGGGAGGGCCCCGGGGCTTCTGTGTTCTGCATTGCCCGGCGTATAAAAGACGGGCGCATTTATTTGCGCAATGGCATTGAGCGTGTTTTGTGCAGATGTTTTCGTACCATATGTGGTCATGTCACCAGATACCACAACAAAATCTGGATTGACCTTGTTTGCTTGCGCAACAGCCCACAAGAGCGCTTGGTATGTGGGCGTATCTATTCGATCTGAAAGATGCAGATCTGTTATTTGGATAAAGTTTGTAGACATTTTTTTATCGCCCCCTTTAGGCGAGAATATGCACCCTGAGTAGGAGCCTGTCAAGACTTAGGAAAAGCAATTGACAATTGGCTATGGATAATGGATAGTGGGCGGTGGACGAAGGACGATAAGGGGGGAGAATGAGTAATTGCATGATGGGAGTGGGATGGCTTTGAAAACTTTAGTGGATGGGTTAAACGCGCGGTTGCCTGATTTTTCACGATCTGAAATTAGGGTGGCAGCGCTTTTGTGTCTGTATAACTTTTTGGCGATGTGTGCCTTTTGTGTGATCAAACCCGTGCGCAGTGTTTTGCTGCTTGACCGAATGGGTTTGGTTGGTTTGTTGATTAGTTATATGGGGGCAGCAGTGGTGACGGGTGTGGTGATTGCGGCAACGGGGTGAGTGTCGCGGCGCATACCCGCGCGGTTTGCGGTAGTGATAACCACTGTGATTCTTCTGGCCAACTTGCTGGTTTTCCGCTTTCTGTTTGATGTGGCTGGCGATTGGGTGGCGCTGGCGTTTTACATTTGGGCCAATCTGTTTTCCAATATTCTGTTTACGTAATTTTGGTTGTTGGCAGGCAATTAGTTTACACCGCGTGAGGGCAAACAACTGTTTGGGTGGGTGAGTGAGTGCGGGAGGCACTGTGGGTGGGATTACAGGATCTGGGGTTGCTTTTTTTGGGCTTGAGGGTTTGGGCACTGAGACTGTGAATTTGATTTATTTTTCGGCATTTTTTTTGGCGGCGTGTTTGCCCATCATCTTCTACCTGGAACGCAAAAAGGGTGATGTGCAGATGGTGGCAGGTGGTCCGGCATCTGAGGCCACGATGCCAGGCTTTAGTTTGTTCAAAGAATTTCGGCACTTGAAGTTGATTGCCCTTGTGTCGGGTGCCAGCATGATTGTGCAGACCGTGGTGGATTATCAGTTTAATGCTGTTGTGGACGCATCCATTGCTTCTGCTGAAGATAAGGCCGCATTTTTTGCGCAATTTTTTGCAGGCGTAAATGTTGTCGGCCTCTTTTTTAAGTTGTTCCTGACGCGCATGATCCTCATGCGTTTTGGCATTGGGGTGGCTTTGTTTTTGTTGCCGAGCGCGCTTTTGGCTGGGTCTGTGGGCATTTTTTTCATGCCCCTTTTGTGGGTGGCCGTTGCTGCACGTATGGGTGAAGCAGGCACACGGTATTCGATTCAGGAAGCCACTCGGGAAATTTTATATTTGCCTTTGCCGGCTGCTGTCCGGTCTAAGGCTCGGCATCTCATCGATATATTGGGCGCGCGATTTGTTTACCGAAATGCCAGTACAAGCCAGCGAGCGTGTGGCCGAAGTTTTGGATGAGGAGACTGTGGCATTGCTGGTTGAAGGGTTAAGCAGTCCCGATGAAGTACAGGTCTCTCAGAACTTGGTTATGTTGGACTTGATGCACGACAAATCGCCAATCATATCGCATTTAAAGGGTTTATTGGAACACCCGGCACCTGCTGTTCGTGCACAGGTTCTCGACCTGCTGGCGAGTGCCGGTGAAGGTGAGTTTGTTCGAGAAGCCAGTGCATTGCTCGCCGATCAAAATGGTGATGTGCGGATTGTTGCGGTGCGTTACTTACGGCAATTTGGCGATGCGCAGGCTTTGGATAATTTTCACACATTGGCCGATGATGGGGACTTGCGTGTGCGGGGGGTTGCGATTGGTGCAATGGCACAGGCCGGCAGGATGTCGCAAGCTCAGGTTTTGGACGCGCTTGAAGATCTGTGGAAAGGAACGGGTGCCGAAGCGGGACGGGCGGAGGCGGCACAAATTCTGTGTGGGATGAATAATTCGGCTTGTGATGTTGTGATGGTGCGCCTGCTTCGTGATGAATCACCGATGGTTATGCGGGCGGCTCTGGAAGGTGTGGCCCTCACCGGGCGCCGTTTTTTTGTGCCCCTCATAGTACCTTATCTGGCTGATGACCGAGTCATGTTATATGCGCAACGCGCCTTGTTGGCCTATGGTGAGCGGGTGGTGGGGTTGCTGCGCGATTATATGGATGATTTGGATGAAGACGTGCAGCTGCGACGGGCATTGCCTGGGTGTTTGGCTGCCATAGGCACACAGCAAGCTGTGCGGATTTTGTTGGCATTTTTGGGAAATCATCAGCAGGTGTTTGGGGAACCTATTATTGATGCGTTAGATGAATTGCGACGCCAAAAAACGGAGCTGGTTTTTGATGAAGGGCCTGTAATGGTTGCGATTGTAAGGGAGACTGAGTGGGCAAAAGAAAGCAAGGAAGGATTGCGACTGCGTCAACTGGTGGGTTTGTTGGCGTTGATTTATGCACCCGAAGATATTCACCGTGCCTATGCTGGCTTGATGAGTGATCAGCGGGTTTTGCAGTCGAATGCGATAGAATTGCTCGACAACTTGCTGCGGCCAGAGCACAAGCGGGATGTGTTGCCCGCTATTGAAATATGGTTGGCCGGTTAGTCCTTGGATAAGGTGTCTGATTTCTTGCATTTTATGGAGCGCCTGATTATCTTTTGGCCTGATCGGTTGATGGCATTAAATAGACAATCAAGCAAGAGGAACACACGATGTTTGAAAAAATGACAATGGCACCTGATGATCCGATTTTGGGACTGAATGACGCATTTGGAAAAGACACGAATCCAAAGAAGATCAATTTGGGTGTGGGCGTGTATAAGGATTCTGAGGGATGGACGCCGGTGTTTAATTCGGTGAAAAAAGCAGAAGAACGCCTTTTGGCTGATGAAGATACAAAGGATTATTTATCGATCACCGGATTGGCCGCTTATAATGCGGCGGTGCAGGAACTGTTGTGGGGGGGCGCGCACGAGATTTTGACAAATGGACGGGCGGGTACGGTGCAAACACCGGGTGGCACGGGTGCTTTGCGTGTGGCGGCGGATTTTATTCATCAACATATGCCGGGGGCAACGCTGTGGTTGAGTGACCCGACGTGGGCAAATCATTCCAAGGTGTTTGAATCGGCCGGTGTGGCGACTAAGCCGTATCGGTATTATAACCCAGAGACATTTGGACTGGATTTTGACGCGCTGATTGAAGATTTGGCAAAGATTCCGGCGGGTGACGTGGTTTTGTTGCACGGGTGTTGTCACAATCCAACAGGTGTAGATCCGTCCCCCGAGCAATGGGAAAAAATTGGCGACGTGTTGCAAGAAAACGGTGTGTTGCCTTTGGTTGATTTTGCTTATCATGGGTTGGGTGATGGTTTGGAACGGGATGCAGCTGGGTTGCGTGCTTTGAGCCGACCGGGTTGTGAACTGTTTGTGGCCACGTCTTATTCTAAGAATTTTGGTTTGTATCGCGAGCGTATTGGTGCCCTGACGGTGGTTGCAGCCGATACAGATGCAACAGCCAAAGCGATGAGCCACCTGAAAATTTGTGTGCGTACCAATTATTCCAATCCTCCGGCGCACGGTGCGCAAATTGTGGCAACTGTGTTGGGGGACCCCGTGTTGCGTGCTCTGTGGGACGAGGAAGTGCAAGGGATGCGTGATCGGATTAATGGGATGCGCCATCGGTTTGTGGATGGTTTGGAAAGTCGGGGTGTTCGGCGTGACTTTTCGTTTATCGCACACCAGCGCGGGATGTTTTCGTTTTCTGGTTTAACGCCAGATCAAGTGGCGGCATTGCGCGAGAAGCATTCTATTTATATTGTGGGGTCTGGGCGTATCAATGTTGCGGGCATTACGGATGCGAATATTGATCCGTTGATTGATGCGATTGCCGAGGTGCTGAAGGGGTAGGGATTGTAGAGGGTGGACGGTGGGCGATAGAATTCGAGCGTTTGGTTGTGAGTTTTTAGGGATCAAATTTGAAAATGAATAGAGATATTTCAAAGGCAGAGCGCGATTGCTCTGCCTTTGTTGGTTTAGGTTTTATTATAAATTTTACCTTTGTTTGCCTTCGGCGACTTACTTTTTAAACGACTAAAAAGTAAGCAAAAAGTCGCCCCTCAAGTGCCGGGGAGGCTGATTTTCCGCAAATACCCTCACGGGATGTAAGGGCGTAAGATAGCCTGTAAGGTTTAGCGTTTTCATAAAGTTAAGAACTGGACGGAATGGCACGGAAAATCGGTGGTCGCTTTGCGTGATGGGTGTCGAGCTATGATGTATTTCATTTTGTGGCAGATCTATTTTTTTAGGAGTTTCAGTTATGGCTGAACCGATTTTGAATCATCCTTTGTGTCCTGAAATACGGTTGCCGGATGAGAGGGTGTCGATTGCGGCGACGGAAGAAGAGCTTGGGCGATTGCGTGAGGCTTTGGGTGGAACCGGGGGGGCGCACGATGTGGTGATGCAACGGATTCAACGAGCAGATGGTATTTTACAGCGGACAATCGTATTTCCACCCGAAGGTGGACAGCACAACCAGTGGTATCAGTGTGAGAAGTGTCAGATTGGGTTGACGACTGTTGATCCCACGCACCATCGGTGCCCCAAGTGTCGGGCGGTTTACAGAGGATATCCTTATGACAATGTTCTGTATAAAAATAAACATGGTTCATTGGCTGGTGAAATGAATACGTGCGCGTGGGCATTTGCTGTGACGGGTGAGGAGAAATATGCCCAATGCGCGCGCGAGTACCTGGTGGGCTACGCTGAGCGGTATACTCAATATCCGTATCACAGTGCGAATATGGGCAAACGAGATGACACGCCACGCCACTCGGGTGGTCACGTGATGGAGCAGACGCTCAGCGAGTCGAGTTGGGCGTTGGAGGTGTGCGAGGCATATGACCTGGTGCGTGGGTCGGATGTTTTTTCGGAAGCGGATCATATAAAAATACGCGATGGGTTGTTTGTGCCTTTGTATGAAAATATCGAGAAATACAGGGCCGGTAAGAGCAATTGGCAGACCTATCACAACGCGGCAATTTTTCATATTGGCGCGCTATTGGGCGATGTGTCGATGCTGAAAAAGGCGCTGGAGGACCCAGAAAATGGATTCTACCGACAGATGGATATCTCAGTTTTGCCGGGTGGGATGTGGTATGAAAATTCATGGGGATATCATTTTTACCCGCTTGAAGCCGTGAGAAGGACAACCGAAGCTGCACGTCGGTTGGGCATTGACTTGTATTGGATTCCACAATTGAAAGAGATGTATACCGTGGCATTGGATTATCAAATGATTGATGGCACCTTGCCTCGGTTTGCGGATGCGACTACGATGAAGATACCGGGTGCTCGGTATGAAACGGCTTATCATCAATGGCAAGATCCGGCATTCCTTACGGTATTGCCCGACGAACCAACGTGGGAGTCGGTGTTGAATGGCCGAGAGACGGGCACGGGGCGTGGGGTTGATTTGGAATCTTTTAAGAGTGTATTGAAAGATGGTGCCGGGCACGCGATTTTGCGTGTAGATGGCCACGAGGGACCGTCCAGTGCGGTCTTAACTTATGGACCTTTTGGTGGCGGTCACGGGCATTTTGATAAGTTGTCGTTTGTGTATTTTGCATTGGGTAAAGAGCAGGGGTATGATCCGGGGCGTGCGAAGAGCCAGGCGTATCGCTTGCCTGTGCATAAAAATTGGTATCGTGCGACAACAGGTCACAATACGGTGTTGGTAGATCGGCAGTCGCAAGAGGGTGTGGCAGGCGAGTTGACGTTCTTTGTTGAGAACCAGAACTTCGCGGCAGCCGCAGCACGTGTTGACAAAGCCTATGAGGGGATCGTTCACCAAAAGCTTTTGGTGATGCGACCCGGTTATTTGCTTGCTGTGGATATTTTGAATGCGACGGATGGGGTTGAACACACGTTTGATTGGATATATCACAACCGAGGTGAGGCGATTGTGTCACCGCAAGCGGTGGATGAAATTGCTCCGGTTGAAGGGCAAGGGTTTGATTTTATTGAAGGTATGAGGCGAGGTGAAACGGGTGATGTCATTCGGGCAGATGTGACAAATGGAGACGATCATATCCATCTGTTGGTGAATGACGAAGCAGCGTCTGAGGTTCTCGTTGGCACTGGGGTTGGTGAAACGGTTTTGGATCGGGTACCGTTGTTGTGTGTCACGCGCAGGGGAACATCTGCCACGTTTGCTGCAGTCATCGATCCGACACAAGGCAATGGTGACCCCGAGGTGGATGTCGTGCATATCAAGGCATCTGATCTGGGGGGATTTGTGATTTCGGTGCTTTTCACAAGTGGCGAAGAAGAGCTGTTTGCTTTTGATCCTGAGGGACACAAACGTAAGCTGGCAGGTGTTGAAACAACGGCGAAACTGTTGGTGGTTCGACGCGGGAGCGGGGAAGGTGTAGAGGTGTTGGGGGAATCGGAATAAATAGAATCAGCGGATTTACGATTCGACAAGGAGATGAAGATGAGACTTAAAGATCGGGTGGCCATTGTGACTGGGGGAAGTTCGGGTATTGGGCGAGGCATTGCGTTGGAGTTTGCCAAAGAGGGTGCAAAAGTTGTGGTGGCAGATATCCAGGAAAACCCCAAGCGGGGCAAGTTTCACGACCAAGACTTGATGACACCCACGGTTGAAGAGGTGGAAAAGTTGGGCAGTGAAGGATTGTTTGTGCAGACCGATATGTTGGACGACAAGGGTGTGAAAAATTTGATTGATCGGACTGTTGCTCATTTTGGTGGGTTGGATATTTTGGTGAACAATGCGGGGATTCATATTCCGGGTGGGATAGAAACACTGTCGATTGAGGATTATGACAAGGTGATTGGGATTAATTTGCGCGGGCTGTTTGTGGCGACCAAGTTTGCAATGCCGCATTTGAAGAAGGCGACTGGGCGTGTGATTAACATTTCGTCGGTACAGGCTTTTGGTGGTGGTGGTGGGCCCGCGTATGCCTCGGCCAAAGCTGGGATTATTAACTTTACACGGGACACTGCGCTCGAACTTGCCCCTTTTGGTGCCACAGTGAATGCAATCTGCCCGGGGTATATTGAAACGCCAATGCAAGATTATTCTACAGAACAAGATATTGAAATGTGTAGGGAGAAGACGCCATTGCCACGTTTGGGATTGCCAAAAGATGTTGGCCGGGCCGCCGTGTTTTTTGCGTCTGAAGATGCCGAGTGGATTACGGGTACGTCTTTGCCTGTGGACGGAGGGTGGTTGGCTCCGATCTTTTAAAAAAGAAGGAACTGCAACCACTGAAGAGCACGGATGAAGGTGTTGCTTGAAAGCCAATTTCGCTGTGGGTCCGTAAGATATGTTTACGAAAAACATATTTAGTCGATAAATTAGAATCGTAAAAATATGAGATTTTGGGTTTTTTTGTTCAGAAAATTGGATTTATGGTAGGCAATCGTTGACGGGCATTGTCCAGCCGGGGAGGGCTGGTTCTGCTTCGGCGATTTGGTCTTTGGCGTAGGGGGTGGGATTTTGCGGATCATTTGCTCGGTAGACGTAATGACTTGGTCACGCAGCACATCAACGTCCCAAACGACCTGTGTGCCAGCGGCGAAATAGTCTGCGCGTTTCGCCGCCATTTTTTGTTCGGCAACCGGGCCGTAATCGCTTTCACTACGCACTTCAACGGCAAAGATGGGCGCGCCTTCAAGGAATTTGCCGCCTTGGAGTTCGCCGACAAAATACGACGTGTCTGGGCTGAAAGATCGGCGATTGGGTAGGTTGACAATGAAACCGGTGTTATCAGGAAAAGCGTAACCCGTGCTGGTTTCTTTTTCGTAGCTTCGCAAGTGAACATAAATATCACCGCTTGATCGGCTGGGAAGGCCGCCCGTCGGTTCCATAACAAGCAAGCCACCATTAACGATTTCGGCTTTACCGTCTTCTGGAACGTCGTAGAGTGCTTCGATTAGGGTATCGGTCTTGGTTTCCATTTGTCTGTCTCCTTTGTGCAAAGTATAGTCAGACTTTTGGGCATTTGCAAGGGGCACCACTTTATTCTTTCAAGCTTTAGGGTGCGTATTGCATCGCCCCACAAGGAAAGACACCCACGCGTGCACCCTCACCGTGAACCTTTTGAAGCTCGGCAAGGGTTTGTTCCCAAGTTTGTGTGTGAATCACGTCCTGACCGTGTTTCATGATCACGTCCCATTTGTTTACCCCAGGCGAGAGCATAATGGTGCGCCACTTGCTGGGGGAAGATGCGTTTCCTTTAGAGAGTGATCCGAGCGGCCCAAAGACCGAGTGCCAACCGAGGCCTTCGGGTGAGGCCGAGATGATGACCACTGTGGCATCGTCTTTGATTTTGTGTCGGTGTCCACTGCCAGTGCCCATCGGTACCATTGCCATTCCGGCTTGCATAAATTCTGTGTCTTTGGGAAACGCGTTGAAGATGGCTACGTCGAGGTCTTCAGGAAAAGGTGATGCGTACAGATCTTTACCGCGTTCGACACCGTCCCAATAGGCTTCGGATGGATCGCCAGTGACCATGTCGATGATGCCGAGTTCTGGGTTGAGTAGAGGGTTGACGAGAAAACTCAACCCCGCCATTTTGCCCACTTCGTCGAGGTGTTCGCGAAAGTTTTCGTGAATATATCGGTGGTTGGCGGTGATTGTGACGTGGCCACAGACACCTGGTAGAACGAGCTTAGAACCCCCGCCAAAGAAACCGCCGCGTGGTGTGATCATGCCCAATGCTATTCTGACGTCGCAGGACATGAAATCGCGATTGACCCAAATGGGAATCCCTCGGCTGGAGTGGCCCAAAAAGTCGAGCGTGCCGTAGGCGTCGTGGTTGGTGACGTAGTATTTGTCGACAATGTCTTGGCCCACTTTTTTGATGAAGTCATCGCGCACCATCGGTCGATGGGCGGCCACTGCGGCGATGATTTTTGTGTTTTCAACACCAATGCCACCGGCTTCAAGTTCTTCCAAAATATAAGGCAACAAACGATCCGCGGGTGTGGGCCGCGAAAGGTCGTCGATAATGATGGCAGCGGAGGTTCGACTTGCGGCAATTTCTCTCAGTGACGTGCTTCCAATCGGGTTGGCAAAGGCGTTGCGAATGCCTTTGTCTCCGATGTCTTCGCCACCTTTCATGTTTGAGACTTCGACCGTCCATTCATCCGGAAATGTCAGGTCGAGATTTGTTTGATCATAATACGCACGCCAAGGAATCGAGACCGTTTGCATATTAACCTCCAAAAGTTTACCAGTTTGTAAAGGAGCCATCTGCACGTTGCAAGCGCGGACCGTGTTCCCATTGGAAGGGGTGGTCTTCAATGGCGTCTTCGTTAAATTCGATGCCAAGCCCAGGGCGATCGGGGGCGAGCATATACCCGTCTTTGTACTCGATTTGGACGGGGAAGAGGTCTTCCATAAAAGCGTCGCCCACACGCCCCGCTTCTTGCACTGCGAAGTTGTCGGTGGCAATGTCGAGATGTAAACAAGCTGCAGCGGATGCTGGGCCGAGCGGATTGTGAGGGACTATTTTGATGTAATGGGTTTCACACCAATTGGCCACCTTTCGTGCTTCGGTGAGACCGCCTACAATGCACAGATCAATGCGCGCGTAGTCCATGAGTTCTTCTTCGATCACTTGGCGAAATTCCCATTTGGTAGCGTAGTGTTCACCAATGGCGAGCGGGCAAGCCACGTGGTGGCGCACCAAGCGATAGGATTGTGGGTTTTCGCAACGCAACGGATCTTCGATGAAGAAGGGATCGTATTCTTCCAGTTTGCGCCCCAATCGAATCGTGTCGGGCGGATCCAAACGCGTGTGCACGTCAATGCAAATTTCAATGTCGGGGCCCACGGCTTCGCGCACAGCAGCAAAGTGGGCAACTGAATCACGAACGGCAACGGATGGTTCGAGTACGCCGTCGCGATCCATGACACTCAGACGAAGATATTTCCAACCTTGGTCTACCAATTTCTTGCTGTTTTCTGCCGTGATCTCGGGCGTTCTTCCCCCCACGCCTTTGTAACACACAGCCTTGTCACGCATTTTTCCACTCAAAAGCATGTACACGGGCTGATTCAGGGCTTTGCCCTTGATGTCCCACAAAGCAATGTCAATGGCACTCTGGGCCGCCATATTGATTCGCCCGCCGGGAAAGAAATCTCCCCGAAAGAGCACTTGCCAAATTTTTTCTGTGTTGAGCGGATCTTGCCCAATAAGGTCCGATTCCATGTGCTTGATCGCGCCAATACCTGCCTGTTCTTTCCACGTAATGCCAAACTCACCAATCCCATAAATCCCCTCGTCGGTCTCCACTTTAACAAAGAGATAATTGCGCGACCCGTAGAACACGGGAATAGGACGAACAGCAGTGATTTTCATAACAAACAACCTTTCGATAAAACCTACCCTTTAGAAGTGCTTAACCAAGCCCTCGGCTGACGTATCCAATTACCTGTGCTTAATTTTCCGATTAAAGACCCAAGTCTGCAACATAATCTGAAATCTTCTTGGGTTGTCCGTCCAATGTCGTGTCTCTTGCCGCAATGACCATTGCAAATGAAAGGATGTTGTTTTCGATTCGCGTGTCAGAAGGAGGGCCGCCATCAAGCCAGTTGAGAAATTCATCAAAGAGATGGTCGTGGGCTTCCCATTGAATTTCGGGGGCTTCATAAACTTCTGGATCTTGGCCCACGCGGTGAATGGTCATTGTGTTGCCGCCAGAAATTTCGACACAGCCTTCTTCAAATTCGGCGCGGTAATATTCGCTGTGCCAGCTATTTGTAATACCGGCTGCTGAGCTGTTGCCTTCATAAAAGGTGTGGGTGCCGTTTTTCATGTTCATAAGATACATGCCACTGGAGAAATGTTTGAAGCTGGACCACTCGGGGTTCCAACCAAAGCCCATGAGCGTGTCGGGGTCTGCACCGGAGAGAAAGCGGAGCATGTCAAAGTGATGTACCGAACCTTCAAAGAGCATGCCAAAATCCATGTCGTGCCGCCAGTTTTTCCCCCAAGAGCCATATTTGCGATAGTCGGGTGCATATCTGCCGACGATGTGTTGTAGGCGGCCCAAGCGTTCTTCATTGCGAATGCGAACAATCTCTTGTTTGTTGCGTGCGTAACGGTAGTTTTGGATGATGGAACAGGGAAGGCCGGTTCTCTGCGACGCACGCACCATGTCTTTGGCTGCGTCGAGTGTATCAGATATGGGCTTTTCGCAAAGGACAGGCATCCCAGCTTCAAGTGCGGCGATGACGGCGGGTGCGTGAAATTGAGGCGGGGTTGCGACACCACAAAAGTCGGCCTTGACCGAGGAGATGGCGTCTTCATATGAGGTGAAGAGTTGGCTTTTGGATAAGCCTATTTCGCTTTCGTGTTTGTCGAGAATCTCTTGGTTAACATCTGCCAGACCAACAATTTTGACGCGGTCTCCAAATATTTCTGTCCATCGATTTACCCACCGTCCCGCCATTCCGCCGCCACCAATCATCAAACATGTCTTAACTGCCATTCAATACCTCCGTTCTGGTTTTCAAGTTTACTGCTTCAAGTTTCTACGCATCCGCCCACGCGCCACCAATGGATTCTCGATCGGCTTCTACATTTTCAAACCACGTTTCGAGTTCGGTGAGCATTTTGTGTGCGCGGTTTGCCTGTTGATCTGCAAGATTGTTCTGTTCCAGGGGGTCATCTGCAATGTTGTAAAGTTCTGCCGGTGGTGGGGGTGGCAATTCCCTCGCAGGGAATGGGCCTTCAACGGGTTCGTAATGCTCCCAAGGCGCGTCCCGGAATTTGGTGTCTTCTGCTTGTTCGACTGGGTCTGTCCAAGTGGTTTCTTTGATGACTGGGCGCACGAGTTTCCAATCACCATCCCGCATCGCTGCGTTGCTCGTAACTTCAGGTTGGTAGCGGTTCCATTGCCAGAAACGTTGGTCGGGTACTTTGTTACTTCCGCCTTGGAGAACGGAGAGGACATTGGTGCCGTCGATGTTGAGGTCTTTCGGAATCTCAAGTCCTGCGGCCGATGTGAGTGTGGGAAACCAATCGCAGGCGTGGATCATATGATCAATCTGGTGGTTGGCTTTGAATCCATCTGGCCAACGCATAATCATAGGGACGCGGATGCCCCCTTCGTAGACGTTGCCTTTTGCCCCATTGAAATTGCAGTTAAACCGCACCGTGCTGTTTTCGCCTCGTCCTCCAAATTGGGGGCCATTGTCGCTTGTGAAGCAGACGATGGTGTTGTCGGCCAAGCCGAGTTTGTCCAATGTTTCGAGCAAGCGACCGATGCCAATGTCCATGCGACGAATCATGCCATAGATGATATTGACGGCGTTGTTGAACTGGCCCGTTTGTGCAAAGGGTTCAATGTCTTCTTCCAAGGCTTGAAGCGGGGTGTGTGGGGCGTTGTACGCGAGGTGTAAGAAGAAGGGTTCTTTTTGATGGCGGGTTACAAAGTCGATGGCTTCTTCTGTGAAGACGTCGGTGAGGTAACGACCATCTGTTTTTTCGTGTTGTCCATTGCGGTCAATGACCCAATTGAAGTAATCCTGCCAACCACTGCGAAAGCCGATAAACTCGTCGAAGCCGCGGGCGTTGGGGCTGAACCGATTTTGCAAACAGCCGTTGTGCCATTTGCCCACAAGACCGGTGGCATATCCCGCAGTCTTGAACATGTCGGCGATGGTGGTTTCCCTGAGGGCGAGATTGCAAAGGCCACGCAATTCACGTGTTTCTATGGCGCCTGTGCGATGTGGATACCGGCCTGTGAGAAAACCAGCCCGTGAGGGAGAACAGATCGGCGAGGCCGAGTAATGTTGCGTGAGGCTTGTACTTTGTGTGAGCAATTGGTCGAGCACGGGGGTTTGTGACAGGCCATTGTTGAAGGCACCAAAATCCCCATACCCCATATCATCGGCGAGTATGTAGATGATGTTAGGAGAAGACATATGTTTCCTTTTTGAAAATAGAGTGTGTAGGCCATTCCCTCTGTTGCACTTTGTAATATGCAACAGTACCTCTGGAATATCTTTTACTTTTCAAATGGTGACCACGATGGTTTTTGAGGCAGTTGTGAAAAGTCAAATTCATTGCTGCCTTCAGGTGTTTGAAAATGAGGTGGTGCATGAGGGGCTAAGGCGTGGCCACAACTTTGGAGCATTTTTCGTGCGCGTTTCTGTTTTGCTATGTTTTCTTGCATCTCATCGGCAGACCAGCGGGCATCGATCTTGGACAGACACTCACGAATGATTTCTAGACAATTAGGATCGGATGCTCGGTCTTTGCGCTCGTGTGGATCTTCATTGATGTTGAAGAGTTGGCAGGAGTCGAACTCCGAATAATAGTTCAATTTCCACGGCCCCGTGCGAATCATACAGGCTGGATAGTCACCCAAAAGCCCACCGTATTCTGAAAAGACTTCGTTTGGCCAGTGAGATGGGTTTTCTCCGTTTAAAAAGGATGCGAAACTTTTGCCTGACACATCGGGTAAAGGGTCTGCCCCGGCAAGGTCGAGTAAGGTGGGACCCACGTCAATAAGGCTGACGTTGGCTGATACGGTTTCATTTTTGGCCAAGCGTGAGGGCTGTGAAATGATGAGCGGAATTTTGCAAGCTCCATCGTAAAAGTTACTTTTCCACCACATGCCGTGTTGGTGGGTCATGTCGCCGTGATCTGAAGTGTAGGCGAGAAGGGTGTTTTCTGCTTGAGATGAAGCAGCAATCGTTTCATGCACACGGCCGATGTTGCGATCCAGTTCGGTAACCAGGCCATAATATGCTGCTAAGCCCCGACGATTCTGTTCAGGCGTTAGACCGTCAACACCTCGTCGCTCTCGCCACTTTTTCAAGGCGGGATGCAGGGTATCCAAGTAGTCCTGTGATTCGGGTTCAAGAGGCGGTATTTGCGCCATGTAAAAGTCGAAGTCTTCTTTGCTGCAAATGAGCGGGTTGTGGGGTAAGAAGTAACCGACAACGAGAACGTAAGGACGGTCCTGTGGATCTCTGTTGGCGATAAAGTCACAGGCTGTTTTTGTAACCGAATGGTCAAAGGCTTGGCCGCCGGTTTTTCCATAACCCGATACTTCCACGGCATAATGCGTTTGCCCATTTGTGCGGTTCAATCCTTCCCCTTGGATTTCTCGACTGAGCATGTTGCCGGTGTCACCGTGAATGCGCTTTTCAAAACCGTGAAAGGCATCGAAGGGGCCAAAGTGCATGCGCCCGCACAAGATGGTTTCATAACCTGCGGCACCAAAAGAATGGGCAAAGGTTGGGGTTTGAGGATTGAAGAAATAACTGCCACTGTTGTCGTAAATACCAATATCACTGGGA
>Ga0115002_10004162_pt1 | contig 17653 bp, 13 predicted proteins | sample ArcticOcean_MG_C_8_FD_89576 | JGI IMG/M metagenome (GOLD analysis project Ga0115002, IMG submission 89576) | Marine microbial communities from western Arctic Ocean - ArcticOcean_MG_CB11_86 | ecosystem: Environmental > Aquatic > Marine > Oceanic | place: Arctic Ocean: Canada Basin | collected... | reverse complement strand
TTAATCCATTCATTGAACCAGAGGGTGTCGTTACCGATATCTTTTCTGAGCCGCCTGCCGACCTGATCGACCTCGCCGATATCAGCTCCGCCCCAGGGGGCCACGGAAAGACAATTCACGACACCGGAAGACCATCGGTAGTCTTCGGGGAAATAGGTGAACCAGCGGGTATTCGCAGTAGCTTCAGGCATGAGGCGGTCCTTTCTTTTGTTATGGAAGAACCTGTCGATTCAGGTTCGGTGTTATGGAATTCCCTTCCGGGTGAGAATATAAAGCAATTGTTGTTCTTTTGTGGCCGTTTCAAAAAGGGTCGTCCTCGGGTTGCGTGTCCGGCGCTTTTTCTCCTGCGGGAACGCCCTTGAGGCCCCAGGAAGTGTCTTTGACGTAGATTGCCTCGACCTCCTCCTCGATGATTGTCGAATGGACGACGCTTGCCGGTACGTGAATGACATCTCCCGGCCCGAGGTCGAATTCCTCGCCCTCGATGGTGAATTTTTGTTTTCCCCGCAGCATGTAAATGAATTGCTCGCAGGGATGGTGGTGCGGGTCCGCCTTCGTGCCCGTCGGCCAGATGCGGTGGCAAAAATACATCCGTTCCCCTTTGACGGTTTCACCGACGCCGGAGGAGAGGTTTGGGTTTTGCTGAACTATCGAAAGATCCTCGAATCGATAAATGGGCATGATGATGCTCCTTTCAGATTAGAAATGTTTTCCGCTTCGGGCAGATGATGAAAATTTATAACAGGTTTCGATCAAACGGTGCGAGCGTAAGAACCTCGCTGCCGGATTCGGTGACGAGCACTTCTTCCTCAAGACGCACCCCGCCCCCGCCCGGCACATCTGGGACGATGATCGTGGGTTCGATCGAGAAGATCATTCCTGGTTCGAGGCGAACAGATTCACCCGTGACGGCCGGGTCGCCCAGAGTGGGGGGCTCCCACCCCGAAACACCGATGCTGTGCCCGAGAACTGTTGCAAGCGCGTAATCGGCAAATCCGTGCTTGGCGTAAACTCGTGCAGCGGCTTTTTGAAGATCCTCGCTTGTGGCACCTGGGCGCATGGCTTCGACAACGGCCTGAAGCGTTTCATGGACCGCCCGGTAAATGGCTTTCTGGTCGCTGTTTGCCTCGCCGCAGATAACCGTTCTGGTCGCCTCGGCGAACATGCCATGAAAACAGCCGCCGATACTCAAGTCCCGTTACTTCATGATGAAATCAGAACCCGCAAACAGCCGGGCTCAGGCTTTTACCTTGTCGAGAATTCCGGTGGCCGCGAGGTCCGCCTGGAACTCTGTGCGCTGTTTGTCCGTCAAGGTAACGACCGGCGGGCGCGGATCGCCAGCGGCCATGCCGAGCAGCTTGGACCACTCCTTGATGTAGGCGGTCGTCCGTCCGTTCGGGCCCGTGGTGAAGTATTTCTTACGTACCGCGCGAAGCGGCTCAAGCTCGTAGTAGATATTCCAAGCCGTGACCATGTCGCCTTTCTTGACGGCATCGTAGAGGTCGATCATCGGCGTGTAGTCCGGCACCTGATAAAGGAACGGGCAGGGCGAGGACATATGCACCTGCATGTCGAAGTGCGCCATGCTGACGAGCATGTTGCCCTCATCGGGATCGCAGACAACGATCTTGTCACCCACCCGGCGGCGCACTTCTTTCATGTGCTCCTGGCTTGGTACCGCGTTCTTGATGCAGCAGATGTTGGGAATGTCGCTCAGGCGCTCGATGAGCTCGGGGCTCAGCGTTGTGCCCGATTTCGGCTGATTGAAGAGCGAGATTCCGATGTCGGTCTGCTTGGCTATGGTGTCGAAGAAGAGAAAGATCTCGTCATCGTCGTTGGCGCCATAGACCGGGTTGATCATGATCGCGTAGTCGGCGCCCACCTCTTCGGCGTGGTGGGTGAGTTCGATCGCCTCGGAGATATTGATATGGGCGGTGTGCGGAATGGTCTGGGCCTTCCCCCGGCTTTCCTCGCAGACGATGTGCTGCGCGCGTTTTCTCTCCTCAGGGTTCAGGGACCAGTATTCTCCCATGAGCCCGTTGCAGAAGAATCCGCTGACGCCAAGCTGGTCGATGCACCGGCGCACGTTTGCCCGCAGGCCTTCCTCGTCCATCTCCCCTGAGGCCATGAACGGGGTGGTGAGCGCCGCCCAAACACCCGTCATTTTTTCTTTGCAATACGCTTTCGCTTCATTTTTTGTGTATTCCATGGCCCTACTCCTTAATGAGAGGCTGTGGTGGTATTCAGTGGAAGATAGAAGGTCACGCCCCCCCAACTCTGAACAAGAGAAACATTTAAGATGATACAACGTATGCCTATTATACGGGGTTGCGGGGGTAAAAAGTCAATATTGGCTGCTCTCAGAGTAGGTCCCATGGGGAGGGCGATTCAGCTAATTGGAGGGCAAGGGGCTAGGCCCCTTGTTCGGTGGGCCTGTTCGTAGTGTATAAATATCCCCAATCTAATTTTCCTTATTATTTGTGCGGTGGTCTCGAGCCTCTATGGACCGCAAGGAGGATGCCCCGTGGAAAAGAAGTGTATCGCTGTTGATACCACCGCCGAAGCTTATTTGAGTTTGTTGGCCGATCGCGGGATTGATTATTTTTTCGGCAATGGCGGGACGGACTTCCCCTCGATCATCGAAGGGCTGGCCAAGCTGCGGGCGGACAATAAGCCTTGCCCGATTCCGATTCTGGCGCCCCACGAGATGATCGCCATGAGCATGTCACACGGCTACACCATGGTGACCGGGCGGCCTCAGCTTGTGATGGTCCATGTCTCGGTGGGAACGGCGAATTCCATCCTCGGGCTCATCAATGCCAATAGGCTCAACATCCCGATGCTTTTTACGGCGGGGCGCACGCCGATTACCGAATCGGGCATGCTCGGGAGCCGCAACGTGTACATCCACTGGGCACAGGAGAATTTCGATCAGGGTGGAATGGTCCGCGAGTTCGTGAAGTGGGATTATGAATTACGAAACTTCGAGCAGCTTGAAACAGTGGTGGATCGCGCGCTCGGCATCGCGACTTCTCATCCGCAAGGGCCGGTCTATCTCCTTTTGCCGCGCGAGGTGCTGGCCGCTCCTCAGAAAGAGTTCACCTATTGGTCAAAGCCTCGAACGACCCGCCCCGCACGCCTCTACCCGGATCTTGATGCGATTAACCTCGCAGCCAAAATGCTGGCCGAGGCGAGCCACCCCATTCTCCACGTCGGTGCGATGGGGCGCGATCCGGAGGCGGTGCCCGAGTTCATCGCGCTCGCCGAGATGGGCGCGTTTCCTGTCGTCGAGGATCGTTTCAGGGAGTTCGTGAACTTCCCCTCTGAGCACCCGCTTCATCAGGGGTATGCGCTGTGGGACCACTTCCCGACGGCCGACACCATTCTGACCATCGAATCGGGTGTTCCGTGGATACCCTCGCAGGTGCAGCCGAGACCCGAGACAAGTTTTATCCAGTTGAGCGTCGATCCTAATTTCTCCCGCTATCCCATCCGCGGGTTTCCGGTCGATGTTCCCATCCAGTCCGAGTCGGCCCCCGCGCTTGCCGCACTCAGAGAGGCACTTCGCCCGCTTTTGGCGGGCAAGGAAACTGAGATCGCCCAGCGGCGCGAGGCGCTTGAGAAATCCCACACCGTCCAGCGCGCGCAGTGGAAAAAGGAAGCGGAGGATGCTTCCACGAGTAAACCGGTCGAATACGTATGGCTGGCCCGCTGTATTGACGATGCGCTGGGAGAGGATGACATCCTCGTGAATGAATACGACATGGTCGGGACCCAGCTCACCCGGACCAAGCCCGGTACCTACTTCGATCATCCACCCGCCGCTGGCCTGGGTTGGGGCTTCGGGGCGGCGCTCGGCGCGAAGCTGGCCGCGGGGGATCGCACCGTTTTCGCGACGCTGGGGGACGGTGCATATATCTTCAGCAACCCGGCCGCCTGCCACTTCGCGTCAAACGCCCACAAGCTTCCCATTTTGGTGGTGGTCTTCAACAACCGCACCTGGGGCTCGGTGAAGCGTAACGCGCGGGCGATTTATCCGGATGGGTGGGCCGTGGGCCAGGACGATTTCGCGTTCACCGCACTTGAGCCCTCGCCCGAATTCGAGAAAATTTGTGAGGCTTGCGGCGGCTACGGGGAGAAGGTCGAGGAGCCGGATCAGATCAAGCCCGCCCTTGAGCGCGCGCTCCACGCTGTCCGGGTGGAGGGTAGGCAGGCGCTCCTGAACGTTATTTGCGCTAAGCCCTGAAGAGGACGAGATGGAAAGTTATAAGCCATTGAATTGGTCGGATTTTCCGGATGGGTTCACCCCGTTTTTCCTGAATCCCACCGGGGCGCATCTTGAGACCAGGGAGCTTGGCACGGGCGTCTATGCGCTGCTCTCCTCGATACCGAATGTGGACAACGCAGGATTTGTCGTCGGCGAGCGCGAGGTTCTGGTGATCGACGCGCACATCAACATTGCGATGGCGCGTCAGATACTAGAACGGGTCCGCGAAGTGACGGATAAGCCGATCCGGTATCTTGTGAATTCGAACTATCATGGCGATCACACGTTTGGAAATTGCGCGTTTCCCTCTGACACACTCATCGTCCAACATCGCCGGTCGGCGGCGCTAGTTGAATTTTTTGAAGAAGAGATGGCGTTCATGCTTCCTTGTGTCGGTAATGATGCAGCCATTTTCGAGGGCGTCGAGCTCCGGCGGGCAGCTATCGTGTTCGACAATTTTCTGCGCCTCGATCTGGGCGGGATCGAGGTCGAGCTTCATCATTTCGGGCCGGCCAACACGCCGGGCGACACGGTGACTTACGTTCCAAGCGCCAGGGCCGCCTGGACAGGCAACATGACGGGCGGCAATTTAATTGTCGCGCTTGAAAGCGACGCGCCGGCCTACATGAACGCCATCGCCCAGTTTGCCAGGTCGCTTGCGATAGATACGCTCATTCCCGCGCATAATCCCCCGTCGTCCGGCGCGCTTTTAGGGGGCTACCTTCAATACCTGAGCCAGGTGACGAATGCGGTTCGAAAAGCGGTGCGCAGCGGCTGGTCGCTCGCTGAGGCGATGAAAAATATACAGCTGGACATGACCCAGCCCTATGCGCCGCCCGCCGAGCATCCCCGCATCGATTTTTTCCGCGACCTGCACGCCTATAACGTGCAAAAGACGTATCAATCATTGTCCTAGAGGGGTGAGATGGATATCCATATTCTTCCTGTGGCGGTCGTGGGAAGTTATCCCCAGCCCGAATGGCTGATCGACCGGGAAAAGTTCATGGCCGAGATGACGCCCCCGAGAGTTCGGCTGCGGGATATCTGGCGCGTTGCCGAGCCGAACCTTGAGGGGGCGCAGGACGACGCCACCACGCTCGCGATCCGCGACATGGAGCGCGCCGGGATCGATATCGTCTCCGATGGCGAAATCCGCCGCGAGAGCTATTCGAACCGCTTTGCCACCGCGCTCGAGGGGGTGGACATTGATCGGCCCGGCGAGACGCTGAGCCGATCCGGCCGGATGATTCCCGTCCCCCGTGTCGTAGGGCCCATCTGCCGCACCCACTCCGTCCAGGCGCGGGATGTCGCGTTTCTTCGCGCTCAGACCGGGCGGATTATCAAGGCCACCGTGCCCGGGCCGTTCACGATGGCCATGCAGGCGCAAAACGATTACTACCCCTCAGACGAGGAGATGGCGATGGATTACGCCGCCGCAGTCAACGAGGAGGTGAAGGACATGTTCGCCGCCGGGGCGGATATCGTGCAGCTTGATGAGCCGTGGATGCAGGCGCGGCCCGAGCAGGCCAAGGCGTTCGCCGTCAGGGCGATAAACCGCGCTTTTCGTGGCGCGACCGGCACCAAGGCGGTTCACATGTGTTTTGGCTACGCCCACTCGGTCAAGGGCAAGCCCAGCGGCTACTCGTTTCTTCCCGAGCTGGACGCCACCATGGTGGACATCGTTTCGATAGAAGCGGCCCAGCCAGGGCTGGATCTGTCAATTATGGAGAGGCTGCCTTCCAAGAAAGTCATGGTTGGGGTCATCAGTATGGGCGATGAGACGCCCGAGACGCCCGAGATTGTCGTCGGGCGGATTCGTGCCGCGCTCGAGCACCTGCCGCCCGAAAGGCTGATAGTGGCGCCCGATTGCGGAATGAAGTATCTGCCCCGTGATTCGGCGTATCTGAAGTTAAAGGCAATGGCCGAGGGCGCGGCGATTGTCCGCAAGGAAATTTCTTAGCCTATAGCCGACGGTTTATTTTTTTTACCGCACACCGTTGTTTTAAACAGCCAGATATCCTCCATCTACGACCAAATTATGTCCGTGTACATAACGGGAGCGATCAGAGGCGAGGAACAAGATGCTCTCGGCGACTTCCTCGGGTGTGCCGAAGCGCGGGAGCGGCATGTTCGCCGTGCGGTGGGATTCGATTGTCGGGTCGGATTCAATGAGCTTACGCATGCCATCAGTCATGATGGGGCCCGGAGCAACGGCATTGACGTTGATGTTCTCTTTTGCCAGCTCGTAGGTCAGGGCGCGGGCCATGTTGGCGACGGCCCCCTTACAAGAGCAATAGACCGAATAGTTTGGGGCGCCAACGAAGCCGAAGTTGCTCGACATCAAAACGACCTTCCCGCCTCCGCGTTTTCGAAACTCGGGAACAGCGCGTTGGACGCTTAGGAAATATCCTTTGACGTTCACCTCAAGGGCTCTATCCAGGTCCGTCTCAGTGACCTCCATCATGTGTACAGGTTTTTGCGGGCGAAAAATCGCAGCAGTCACTAAAATGTCGAGGCCGCCGAACTCCGTGACGGTTTCTGTTGTCATGCGGCCGATTTCGTCGAGGCTACCGCAATCAGCCCTGATACCCTTTATGCAGCCTCCGGCAGCCCGGATTTCAGCCTCCAGTTGGGAGAGTTTTTCTTCATCCAGATCAACCACGGCCACCGACGCACCCTCGCGGGCGAAAAGCCTAGCCGCCGCAGCGCCGATTCCCTGAGCGCCGCCTGTGATGAGTGCGACTTTGTCTTTCAGTTCCATGGTTACCTCAAAAAAGGAGTGGGTAAACCAGCCTCGCCCTCAATTCGAGACCCGGCTAGTGATGCTGGTAAGACGGCTGGGTTGCCCAGAGTGCTCAAAAAAAAGCCCCCCTCGAAAGAGAGGGGGGCTTTGATGTTTCCGGTGAATCTTGAAGCAACTGCTACATGCCGTTTTCTTTCCAATAGCGCATAGCGCCCGGATGGACTTTGACTCTTTCCAGGCCGCGCAGGCCGGTCTTTTTGGTGATGAATTTTCCGACTGGGTGGTATTTCGTGATCTGCTTGTGGTTGTCGTAAAGCGCTTTTGTGATGCCGTAGGCAAGATCGTTGCTCATCTTACTGCTGGTCATCAAGGTCCACATCTGACCCCAGCTCGTGATCGGCTTGTCGTGGCCCGTAATAGCGCCAGCGGCCACCACATCGCGCACGAGGCCGGCCTCGTCTTTGACGAGCTGTTTGATTGTGGCCTCATCCGGCCCGAAGAAATGGAGTTTCCCCGAGAGTGTGCGGGAAAGCTCCATGTAAACGGGGGCGGGAACGCCACCGTTCAGGAAGAAGAAGCCCGCGTCGACGCGCTGGTCTTTGAGCGCGGCTGCGTTCTGGTTGTTGTTGAAAAACTCACGTTTCGCTTTTATGCCGCTGATCTTGAGGGCGAGCTGGGTGACGATATAAATCGAGCCGCCCCGGCCGCCGACGACGAACCGTTTTCCGGTAAGGTCGGACCATTTTTTGATGCCGGATTTTTTGAATGTGGTGTAAACGATGGTCAGCGGATAGAGCGCCCCGATGGCGAGGACGTCCTGCTTCTTTTTGAAGGGCTTTCTGCCGACTTGTCCCCAGGACACGGCCGGCGCGGTGGCCATTCCCATGCGGAGGCCCTCGGTTTTATCTTTTTTCTGAACCACGCGGACGTTGGCGGTCGAGCCGCCCGTGACCGAAGCCGAGACGGAAATTTTTCCGCCCGAGTTGTCGTTGATGACCTTGCTCATGGCGGTGCCAATTTCGAAGGTAGCACCGCCCGGCTGGGATGTCCCCAGTAGAACTTTCGAGGCGGCACTTGCCATTGGCGCGGCCCCGAGTGCCAGGGCGAAGCCCGCCGCAAACGTGAGCATCTGAAGCATCAGCTTTTTCATTGTATTCTCCTTGCTCTAATAGAATGGGATGTGAAACGCTATTACACCCCCAGAAATTCGGTTCCGCCCCCAAGGCGAAAGAGTTAGTGTCCCAAATATACTGGTTGCGGTCATTAAATAGAAAGTTCCTGGATTGGTCAAGTATTGGTAAATTGCGAAATGTGGAAATGGAAGCTGGTAATTTGCCGATATATTCCGTTAGAATAACTTCGTTTCCATTATAAACCTGTCAGCCCTTTAATACGTTACTTTTTGCGTGTTGGAAGGAGAATTCATGAGTTCTGATCTGGACGCCGCCGGCACACGCGCGCCACTTGTTCGAGGTCTTGTTTTTGTCGCTTCCTGGATAGCCGTTCTTTCCGGCCTTTATCATATATCTGCGGTTTATCTGCGCCCGCTCCCGGGTGAGATGCATCCGAACATGCATTTGCTCTTTGCCTACACGATTCTTTTGATTGGCGGCGCCGGGGCGATGCCCGAAATTTACGGCGATAAAATCAGGAGGCTGAAAATACTACCGGCTCTTTATGTTTTTTCTCTACTTCCGGCTGTTTTCTTCTTCTATTTTTCCAGCGAGTTGGGTGAGGGCTGGACCGATCAAAAAGTCATGTGGGTGTATATCGCACCGTTCGCGTTGTGGGCCGCGATGATGGCGATGGAGCGCGCCTGGCTCGCGCTGTTGCTCTGGGCGCTGGGGTTTGTGCCGTTCTTTTTCCTGGTGGCCAATTGGAGCGCATTGTCGGAGACGACCCAGAATCCGACATTCTGGTGGATGCTGCTGGCCTCAGCCATACCGGTGATGTGGACGCTGTTCGGGATTTTCTACCGGCCCGTTGAAGGGGTGCGCAAGGCTGCGGTTCCTCTTGCCGTGCATTTCGTCTCTCTTTTCCTTGTGGCTTGGCGAGTTGGCATCTGGGCGGGTCAGCCCGATGAAGTTCGAAGTATTTTTTATCTCTGGCCGGCTCTTGTTCTGGTTATTCCCTTGGTTTGGTCCCGAAAAAAAACGAAGGCGGATTTTGCCGAGTATCCCAGCTATCCGTATCCCGCCGGGCTGACCATCGGCCTCAATGTTGGAATGCTCGTCTATGTCGCCAGCGCCTGCCTCTATCTTTTCTGGTTTCACGAGGAGATGGTTGATCGCCCCGGCGCGCCCACCTTCGCGGACTCGCGCGTGGGATTCATCATGATTGTTGTTGCGCTGGAATTGACCCGGCGCTGTTTCGGCCCGCCGCTTCCGACCCTCGCCATTATCTCGATATCCTACGGTATCTGGGGAAATCTAATTGCGTCTCCGTTCGGACACGGCGGCCATGACTGGGTGGAGATGCTGGCGAAGCTCTCGACGGACTTCATCGGCGGCGTTATCGGGTTCCTGGTCGTCATATCGTCAACCTTCATTATTATGTTCCTCATACTCGGCGCGTTTTTACAAGAATCAGGGGCCGGTCAGTTCTTCGTGGATTTCGCCCTGGGTCTTTTTGGTCGGATGCGGGCCGGGGCGGGTCTTGCAGCGGTGGGCTCGAGTGCATTGATGGGAACCGTCTCGGGTAGCGCCTCGGGCAATGTCGTAACGACGGGGACGTTCACCATTCCATTGATGAAGCGAATTGGCCTGAGCCCCCACATCGCGGGGGCGGCGGAGGCGGCCGCCAGCAGCGGTGGGCAGATTATGCCTCCTGTCATGGGAGCGGGCGCTTTTATCATGAGTGAGCTGATCGAAGTGCCGTATTTCCAGATCATCGTATACGCCACGATCCCGGCCATTTTGTATTTCACGATAGTCGGCATCAATATTCATTTCGCCGCCGGGGCGTTATCAATCAAACCGCTTCCGCCGGATGAAATCCCCGATTGGCGGGCGGAGCTCAAAAGCGGCTGGTTCTATCTCGTTCCCCTGGCCTTCCTGGTTTTTTTCCTGTTCGAGGGAAGAACGCCTGTGTTCGCGGGCGTGATGGCGGTTTTCGTCATGATCGCAGTGTGGTTTTACCGGAACACGTCCGAATTTCTGGGCAGCCTCAGGATCGGTGACAAAACGGTTCCTGATGACGTGTTCGTGTTCGTTCCCGTAACTTTCTGGGTGTTTGGGTTCTTGCTCTATGTGGTTTTAAATGGCCTAGAGAACTGGCTTGGTTTGCCGCTTGCCCTCCGGGACGCTCCTGCTGTGGCCTCGGCGATTCGGGCGGCGGTTGTTCTGGGCGTTGTGGGCGTCATTGTGGCATCGCTCATGGTGCGTTTGAGCGCATTAGGCTCGGTGTTCTGGAATGAAATTCAGCGCGGCTGGCTGGTGATTTTCCCCATGGCTGCCCTGGGCCTGTGGGCGATGTTCGGGTGGACATCGGGTGTGGCGGGCGCGTTCATTGTTCTTGCATTGTTGAGTATTCTTTGCGTTGCGCGTGGAAATTTATCTCAGTCGGCCACCGTCATCCCTTGGATTTTTGTTCTTATCTGGGCGGTTTGTTATCAAGTTCAAATGGGGCTTTATTTTGTTCTGCCCTGGATATCGGATATCGATGTATGGCTAACGCCGTTCGGGTTTATCTACCATTCGCTTATCTTCTTCGGGATTGCGCTTGGCATCCAGAAATTGATTCTCTCTGGGGGTGAAAAGGGCGCCGGCGAGAAGCCAAGTGTCCGCCAGGTAGCCGCGATATCCTGCAACCCGTTTTTTTACCTGAGGCACACCAAGCGCCAGGGCCGTGAAGAGGGGTCCGATGTCAGGGCAGCCGAGAGCGCGGCCCATTGGCTCGATATGATACGGCAAGCGCTTCGCGTGGGAGGCCGGCAGGGGGCGGAGTTCGGCGTCACCTTGCTCACGATCGATCTGGTCGTTACGGTTCTTACGATTACGGGCATCGGCAACAAATTCGCCTATTTGATCGAGTCGCTTGCCACGGACATATGTTTTTTCGGGGCCGCAGTCGGTGGTGGGTGCGCCTACTATCTTGGCCTGGATGGTTTCTTTATGGCTTTGCTCCTGACGGCGGTTTGTTGTGCGATTCTGGGCATGGGAATGCCCACAACCGCCGCGTACGTATTGCTTGCTATCCTCGGCGGCCCGGTTCTCATCAAGCTGGTGGGCCCGGAGCTAACGCAAATCTACGGCGCGGAATGGGCCAAGGAATTTATCGCGGCCAGGGGTGATCGGGTCGTGTCCCACATGTTTATTTTCTATTTCGCGATCCTGTCTGCCATTACGCCGCCCGTGGCCATCGCTTCGCTTGTGGCCGCGAAATTGGCGGGCGCTCCCTATTTCAAGACTTCCATGATGGCTTTGCGCTTTGCCATCGTGGGCTTTATCGTCCCCTTCCTATTCATGTTCGAGCCAGCGTTGCTGGCCTTCGGCCATCCGGGCCGCATCGCAATCTCGTTCGTGATGACCCTGCTGGCATTCGTGGCGTTTTCCGCCGGGACCCAGGGGTGGCTTATCTCCAGGCTCCACTTTTATGAAAGAGGATTGCTGTATGCCTCCTTCGCTACTTTGATTCTCTTCATTATTTTCCACAGCTTTGTCATGTTGGCCATTGGGCTCATCTGTGGCGGCGTTCCGCTAGTTCGCCAGCTCAAGGAAAAAAAGTTCGCGGCAATCGCTTAGTTTTTTTTCTAAAACAAACTCGGTTCTCATTCTGTGAGGTTATTCATGCTCTTTAATCGTGAACGTGCTCTTGAATTCATGGCCAAGTACGATCTCGACGCCCTGCTGGCGACGACGCGCCACAACGTTCTTTATCTCTCGGGGTTCCAGGGATGGGCGCAGTACACCTACGGCGATGAAAAGACCGAAACTTTCGCGATTTTTTTCAGGGACGGCGGCGTGGCCCCCGCTCTGATCGTTTCCCGCCAGGATGAAACTTATTACTCGGCCACCGGGTCGTGGATAGAGGACGTACGCGGTTACGGCCCTCGCTCGGCGCTCAATATCGAGCCGGGCGAGCAGGGGGCGACGGATGAGGAGCGGAATTACCTGAGCCTTATCGCCGAGGATGCGCCGAGGGAGGCGAATTCCGTTGATGCGCTCGTTCGGGTGTTGCGCGAGCGGGGAATATCGAAAGGCAAGATCGCCATCGACAACGAGGGTATCCGGCCGGTCAGCCGGGCCAGCCTGGAGGCTGCGGTTCCGGGGGTTTCGTTTCTAGATGGCGCGAACCTGTTCCGCATGATTCGTCTCCAGAAGACTACCGAGGAGATCGAGCGGATACGGGCCGCCGCCGCCCTGAACGAGGATGCGCTCGCCGCCTTTCATGCCGAGCTGGCGGTGGGGAAAACCGAGCGCGAGATTGCCAGTCATTACTACCGGACCGTTGCGGCGGGCGGCGGGAAGTGGAGCTGGTTCCATCTCGGGGGCGGGCGCCGTTCAGCTTCGATTTATCCGCCCTCCGATCGCCCGTTTGAAATGGGCGACGGGTTCTTTTTCGATGCCGGCATGCGGCTGGACCACTATTGCGGCGATGTGGGTTGTTGCGGCTCCTTCGGCGAGCCTGGAGCGGAGCGCAAATTGCAGTGGAATGCCATCCAGGCGGGACTGGCCGAGGCGTTTAATACCATCAAGGCGGGGGTCAAGCCCTCGGAGATTTTCCGCGCCGCCGTGGCGGGTGCCAAAAAGGCCGGGTTGCCGAATTACAATGGCGCTTTCTGCGGCCACACGATAGGCATCGAGGCACGCGAGCTTCCATATACGCTCAGCGAGCCCACCGTGCTCAGCGATCCGTTTCTTCCCGAATCCTCGGACATTCCTTTCCCGGCGGGGGCGGTGCTCTCCGTTGAACTGCCTTCAGGTAAATTTGGCGAAGGCGGGGTACACGCGGAATATACCGCTCTTGTCACCGAAACTGGGATGGAGCATCTCGGATCGCCAAATCGCGAGCATTTCGTGGTCTAGGGCGGTCCGGTTTTTGATTTGACGTTTAAGTCCACATAGTGTGGTGGAACAAAAAAAGAAAACGGAGAGTTCTGCCGCATAATTCCGGTGTAAACGAGCCTTGGATATCACGCCGGACCATTTTGAGACCGATTTTATCATGTCGTGCCTGGACAAGGCCCATATAGAAGGAGGGGATGCTGCGCAGGTAATCCCCTTGCTGGAGCAGGCCGTCACGTTGGCGGACCAGGTCCGCTCCCGGTAGTGGCACGCTTGGTTTCGGACATGGCTGGGCGATGCTTATCGCCTGGGCAGCCAGATGGACAAGGCACAAGAGGTGGTGGCCCAGTCACCGGAGATCCGAACGGTCCTTAATTATTTGGTGGGGGTCGGCTTCTCGCATCAGGTCCTTGGACGGATCGAGCAGGCCCAAGGTGCCATTGGAAAGGCAGAGAGGCATTTCGCTGAAGCCCTTCAAGCCCTTGACTCGATTCCAGACGCGATTCAAGACAAGGCGCACCAACCTCTTCCTGGCCTCCCACGCCCAGGGGGACCTCGAGGCCGCCAGCGTCCAACCTCAAGGAGGCCCATTCTCTGTTCAAGGCCTTGAGGGTTTCCATCTATGTCGAGCGAGTCGAGTAATTCGAAAAATATTTCGGGATACATTCTTCCGACTAAATCGCTCATTGACCCACTTAGCGGAATGGCATCGGCGCACCCTACGGAAGGACAGGGCAGGAAGAAAATGCTCGTACCGAGTTCACTGTCGAGTGTGACATGTGCCGCGAGATGGAGATGACTTTTGACTCAAGAAGGAAGAGGAGGCGATGGAGGAGGTGAAGTAGAATCTTTCTTTTTCATTTTTTCCCTTTTCGTTTTTCTGGATTTTCTGATAGAAGATTTTCGCTTTTAATTTATTTGTTCGAATAAAAATAATTTCAACAGTGCTTCAACTTTCACATAGGAGATTCGTTTTTGAGCAACGCTGACCTTTCTTTTCTCCCGATAACGGAACTTGCCCCGCGCATTGCCTCGGGCGACGTGAAGCCGACGGTGCTTCTTGAAGCCTGCATCGATCACATTGAGGCGGACGATGAGCGGGTCAATGCGTTCATCACGCGGACTTTTGATTTCGCCCGTGAGCAGGCCGCCGCGCTTGAGGCAGAGGCCCGGCGTGGGGATGTGCGAGGTCCGTTGCACGGGATTCCGATCGCTATCAAGGATCTTTTTGATCTGGATGGGTTCCCGATGACGGCGGGCAGTAAAATATTAAAGGACAATGTTGCCACCGGCACGGCGGAGAGCGTTAGGCGGCTGATTGAGGCGGGCGCCGTTATCGTCGGAAAAACGAACCTGCAGGAATTCGCCCGGGGCGGAACGGGGGCGAATTCTTTTTTCGGCCCGACGCGGAATCCCTGGAACCTTCGGTGTTCGCCGGGAGGGAGCAGTAGCGGCTCGGCGGCGGCGGTGGCCTCGGGCATGGCGGTGGCGGCGTTGGGCTCTGACACGGGGGGCTCAGTGCGCCTGCCGGCGGCGTACTGCAACTTGGTGGGTATGCGTTCGACCTACGGGCGCGTAAGCCGGGCGGGGGCGGTTCCCCTGGGGCTGAGTTTCGACGTGGTGGGTCCCATCACCCAAACCGTTGAAGATGGAGCACTTATGCTGAAAGTCATGGCCGGGCCCGATCCAGCTGACCCCACCACGGGCTCCAAGCCGCCTCCCGATATGTGCGACATGTTGAACTCAAGTTTGGCGGGCCTGACTTTTGGCGTGCCCACCAATCATTTCTGGCCGGGTCTTGAGCCCGAGGTCGAGGAAATTGTCCGGGAGGCGATTGCCGGGTTCGAACGCATGGGTGCGAGGATCCGGGAGGTTGAGATTCCCTGGGCCAAGCTCGGGCAAATAGCCTATACGGCAGTGGTGGGGCCCGAGAGCGCCGATTACCACCGAGCGTATTTGAGGGACAGGCGGGATGAGTATGTGTCGCCGGGGGCTGATTTTTTCGAGCAAAGCCTGTTTATCCCGGGGTGGCGCTATGTCCAGGCCCAGCGCGCCCGGACGCTTTTTATCCGCCAGGCGGCGGAGGTTTTTCAGACGGTGGACGCGATTTTGACGCCGACTTCGGCTATCGCCCCGCCGTCCATAGAGGACTGCCTGGATGGAATGAAAGTCTGGGGGGCCGTCAGCGATTGCACTGCGGCTTTTAGCACCATCGGCAATCCCACGCTCCAGGTACCCTGTGACTTTACCAAGGCAGGATTGCCCGTGGGTCTTCAAATAGCCGGAAGGTGGGGCGAGGAGGCTTTGATCTTGGGTGCTGGCGCGGTTTTTGAAAAATCAAAGCCCCTGTGGCGCTTGCGTCCTCCAATGGAGGATAAAGCACAGGCTCAAGAACGATTTTCACCGGCCTCACCCACTGCAGGGGGAAATAACGACCCTGCCAGCATTTCCGCCGATGAGGTTGGAAACATCGCTAACGGATTTGGCCACCGGGTTGACCCGAAGCGCCTCGATGGCCTGGCGTCAGGCGTAAGCCGCCTGATGTGCCAGCTCGAGGCGCTCGATAATCTCAATGTCACCGGTTGTGAGCGGGCAGAGACAATTAATCTTCTTGAGTGGCATTATTAGATTTCCGAAATAATTACTACGCCGGTACGATAGGCCCATGACAAAAAATGACTATATCTTCAGGTATCGTGTCCGAAATTGGCCCGAGTACAATTGAGCTCTTGTCGCGAGAGGCCAATTGACGTTCTGGTTTGATGAAGACGCCATCGCGGGGTGGCGAAACACGGAACTCCCCAGCGGACCCGGCACATCCAGGATCTACTCGGACACGGGGATTCCTCGGCTCCGTGGTCGAGCTAATGAAGTTCGAGCTACCGGTGCCCGACTACAGTACCGTGTGCCGGAGGCAAGGCTCTCTCGCCGTACGCTACCCAGTCGCAAACGAGTCAGGCACGGTGATTGATTCAACTGGGCTAAAGGTCTACGGAGCTGCTGAATGGCACGTCCAGAAGCATCGACCCGGCCGGCGCAGAGCCTGGCGTAAGCTGTATCTGGGCGTTGACGGTGTAACGAAGGAAATTGTGGCCGTAGAAGTAACGGCAAGCAGCGTCCACGACAGTCTGATGTTGCAGGAGTTACTTGGGCAGATCCCCGGTCGAGTGTGTCAAGTCTTCAGTGACGGGGCCTACGACACGAGGACATGCTACGGCCATCGATAGGTGCACTGGCTACCATTCCACCTCGCCGGAATGCGACTCCCTGGGAGCAAAATGGGGACGCATCTGCCTGGATGTGAAATAAGAAGTTACGGTGCGTGAGGATGTATGGTCGCAACGAGTGGCGAGAATCAAATGGTTGCACCCGGCAGAGTCTCGGGGAGAATGCCTTCTCATGATTCAAGACACAGCTAGGCGGGCTGCTCTCCACCCGGCGACCTGATAATCAGTATGTGGAAGTAATGGTGAAATGTGCCATGCTGAATCGAATGATGGGCATTGGGATACTTGGATCCGTCCGGATCCGGTAGCGCGTGAGTTAAGAAGGCACGGAACGGCTCGTAGCTAGAATTGTCCAACAAGGCCCGTCTCACAACGAAACCTCCTCAAGCCCGATACAAAAAGGAAAAGACTAGAAAACGAACCTCCTCAGTATCCGCCTTCACCTATTCACAGGCATAGAAAGCCACGGGACACCCGCCTGAAAAATTCCTTTCACACAATATAATTGTGAAAAAAGATAACGAAATTGGCGGGAAGCGTCGAGGGGGAATCAGGAATCGGTCCCCATTCCCAATGAGCGGTGCCGGAATCAGCTACGCTACCTTGATTTCAAATGCCCACCTAGGCCCTGCCCCAGCGTTTCTCCTCGAAGTAGCCTCTTAAATATGCCACCTGGCCAGCGTGCTGGGTGTTGTCAGCAATGACACTCACCAGCCGCACCCCTAGGGTAGGCAAAGGATAGTACTGTGGCTCATCAAGCTCTCGATCAAGATCGGCGTTCGTCAGGCCGGCGAGGTATTTTTTGCTCCGCTCGAATACGACGTCCGCATAGCCGAGAATATCCTTGGCCGAGGCAACCTTGAAGGCCGCGACCTCCTCTAAGGTGTGTCCCTGTCCCGTTTCCTCGTCATTGGAGGCCCTGTCAAATCTTTCATGCCACCCCTCGCTCGTCCACAGTTGAGGCACATCGGCCAGGTCCGCGAGATGATCGTCATGAACTCGGGTAAGGTGCCAGGCGGTCCAAGCCATCGAGTTGGAATGCGGCGCGGGCATACGGCAGAGCATCTCGGCCGACGCGCCATCAAGCGAGCGGTGTAATATGGCGTTAATCCTTCCTAGGGCTTCGGTGTAAATTTCGCCAACTTCCATGATTTTCTCCTTATGTGACAACAAATAAACAAGAACCGGCGGCAAAGAGAAAAACCGGTTTAAACACCATATGGCTGACCTCACCCCAATAGTTGTACCACTGCCTACGAGAGTTCAGGAACCATGGACGACGGGCGAAGCGGAGCGAAGCCCAGAGGCCATGGTTCTTTCGTTTCAGGTACTGGTGGCCTGTAGCCCAGTGAGTTGTGCGGACCAATTCTGTTGTAGATATGCCGCCAGCGCTCCACTAGCACTTTTGCTT
>Ga0115002_10004161_pt1 | contig 17653 bp, 13 predicted proteins | sample ArcticOcean_MG_C_8_FD_89576 | JGI IMG/M metagenome (GOLD analysis project Ga0115002, IMG submission 89576) | Marine microbial communities from western Arctic Ocean - ArcticOcean_MG_CB11_86 | ecosystem: Environmental > Aquatic > Marine > Oceanic | place: Arctic Ocean: Canada Basin | collected... | reverse complement strand
GCGTGTTTCCAGCGCATGCGCCCATCGGGCCCGTCCAGCCACATTTTGCCATACCAAGCATAGACCTCGCGCAAGGGGTCGAAGAATACATCGGTGCCATCACTCATCGATAGGGGGATGGCCCAGGGGCGACTCGTCTCGTCGGTAAAGGGCACTTCTTCGGCCCATGGGCCGTAGGAAATCTTGGACAGCGGCGCTCGCTCGTGTTTCTGCCAGTGGATGCCGTCGGGCGAGAAGGCTACGCAGAGGCCGGGGTACTCGCCCGACTCTGTTTGCGCCCAGTCAAAATAGGCCATCTTGTAGCGCTGTCCTGAATCCTTTGCGCGCTCATCGACTAACACCGAATTGCAGTAGCGGAAAGAGTGTCCACCGCTGCCGATTAGCACGATATTTGTGCGCTGTATATCGCCAAAGGGAAAGAAATATAGCGCCGGTTTTGTAAAATGGATGCCGTCGTCCGACTCGGCATAACAGACTACGCAGCTGTAGCGTCGATCCGGAGCGCGATCCCCTGCGAAGGCCTGATACCAGAGCTGGTAGCGACCACTCGTGGGGTCGCGATAAATACTCGTCCAACCAATGGCCACTTCCCACGGCTCACTTGGCGCCAGTACGGGGTTGGCCGCATGGCGCACGGGCGGGTTCAGTGCGCGCCGCGTGCCCGAGCGATAGAGCACATGGTGGTCGTCGGCCATTAATAATGTGCGTCGCTGTTCCATGTAGTTCCCTTTGCGTTTATTGTGAGTTCGGTCTACAAAAATTCATTGCACCCCTACAAAATTCCAGTTTGACCTAATAAAAATAGACACTTATACTAAAGTGGCTACCCGGATTTCCATCGTGAAAAAAGGAGACTTTCATGGGACAGACCACCGTTTATCACAACCCCAACTGAAGCAAGTCAAACGGTGCGCAGGATATCCTGCGCGACCGCAACGTCGAGTTCGACGTTGTCGAATATATACAGAACCCGCTGAGTGAGAGCAAGTTGAGGAATTTTCTCGAACTGCTCGCGGTCGAACCCAAAGAAATGCTGCATCCGGGCTCCTTTGCCAAACTCGGTCTCGATATAGATGATTACAACACGGCCGATGCTTTGGTCGCTCTGCTGGTGGAACATCCCGAAGTGATGAATCGTCCCATCGTCGTACATGGTAACAAGGCCGTAATTGCTCGCCCAGCGGAAAGGGTGAACGAGATCCTCGACTAAATCTCATCCGAGACCAGTGGCCGTGGATCGCCGGACAACTGAAAAGCATACTTGCCCTGGTAGCGATAGACCGTGGCGTATTCTTTCATATACGTCGCGGTCTTTATTGCATTGGCTAAGCACAACTGCCTATATGTGATTAGCCTGCGCGACGCGGCACTCTTCGCGCGCCTTCACTCCACCACCTCCTTAAACCCACCGCATCGTATTTGCGACGATTATTGCGCTCGCCGCAAATAGCCTACCGATCTATCGGCTACGCCAGCCTCCATACCCCGTCCTCTATCCTTAGCAAATTCTCTGTTAGACTTTGACCCCATTAACTCCCTCCTTCTCTCACCCTATGCTGCCCCCACACAGGCCGCTGCCCGAGCTGTACACCTAGCGCATTCGCCCCATGCACATTTTGCTTGATGTTGCACCAATGTACAGATGCCGCAATCCAGTCGCACGCCACTCTACATGGAGCAATACTTCCCCATGGCCAAAAACGCCGCCCCACAAAACAAAACAAAAAAAACCCTTTCCCTAACCACCGCCCGCCGCCTCTCCATCCGCACGCAAGGCCTCGATAATCATACGCCCGTATCTTCCGGCAAAGAAGGCACCACACAAGTAGTCGAACGCCTCGGCTACGTACAGATCGACACCATCGCCGTCATCGAACGCGCGCACGACCACATCCTCTGGAACCACCACCCCGGCTTCACCTCTGACATGCTCGGCGAGCTGCTCGCCATAGACAGGCGCGTCTTCGAATACTGGGCACACGCCGCCGCCTACGTGCCCATGGCAGATTATCGCTACTATCTGCCGCGCATGGCTACCGCCCACAACTGGCGGCGCGAATCCCTCTTTCGCAAGGAAAACAAAAAACTGGTCAAAGAAGTCTACGAACGCATCCGCTGCGAGGGCGCCATGGCCTCGGCCGACTTCGACTACCAAGACGCCAAACGCGGCACTTGGTGGGACTGGAAACCGGCCAAACGAGCGTTAGAAGTGCTCTTCAACACCGGCGAGTTGATGATTAGCGCCCGCCGCCGCTTCCAGCGCGTCTACGACCTGCCCGAACGCGTCGTGCCCGGGCACATCGACACTCAGGCGGCTACCCCCGACGAGGCCGCCCGCCGCGCACTCTCCACCTTAGGCCTCGCCTCACTGCCCCAGATCCGCAAACTCTACGCCAATCACGGTGCACGAAAAGCGCTCGACGATTTACTCGAGGCGGGCGAAGCCGTCGCCGTGCAAATCGAAAACCAGGAGGCCCCTTATTATGCGCTTACCGCCACCCTGGACAATACCCCCCGGCAACAGAAAAACCACCTGCACTTGCTCTCCCCCTTCGACAATATCACCATCGACCGCGACCGGCTACTCGATCTCTTCGATTTTCACTACCGCATTGAATGTTATACCCCCGCCCCGAAGCGCCAGTATGGCTACTTCACCCTGCCGATCCTTTGGAATGGCTCTTTTATCGGCCGCCTCGACCCCAGAGCCGAACGCAAGAGCCAAACCTTCCTCGTGCGCAATATCGTCTTCGAACCCGGTTTCAAAGACTACGATACACTACTGCCGGCCCTGGCCAAAGCACTGCACCGCTTTGCCGCCTTCAACGGCTGCACGAGCATCCGCGTCGAGCAAACCAAGCCGGGCAAATTCAAAGCGCCGCTCAATCGCATACTAAAAAACAATTGATACACCAAACCGAGTAAAACAAAGCTAGCACGGATCGCCGCCAAACCGACCGACATAACATCGCCAACCCATCGGAAGGGTATTATTGTGAAGCTTCTTGTAGATTCCGCATTCAAACGCGCAGAGACCTCCATCCGCGACAAAGCCCCGCCGCGCTTGCGAATATTTATAAATGGGGGATATATTCCGCACGGTCCCATTTACTCCAAAACGGCAGGCCCATGCTCGATTCCATGACCCACATCACCCGCTCGCTTGCCGATATCGACGAGCCCTTCGTGCGCTATAAAACCCTGCTCCACCTCTACGGACGGGCACCCGATTCGCGCGAGATCCGCATCTTGCGCGACGAGGTCCGCGAATCGACCTTGGCCCGCACCCTGCTCGCCGAGCAGGACGCCAGCGGCCGTATTCCCCTGCCCGCGTTCGACCGTTGGCGCGGCGCACACTGGGTGCTCTACATGCTGGCCGATATCGGATCCGCCGCTGGCGATAAAAGTCTCTTTGCCCTGCGCGACCAGGCAATCGACGAACTCTTCGCCTCCGACCGCATCGAGCCCGTCTGCGGCGCGATCGAAGGCAACGCGCTCTACTACCTGCATTTTCTCGCGTTGGACCAAGGCCAGACCGATGAACTGGCCGCACGGCTGATCGAAAGCCTAGACAAAAAAATCGGCAAAAGCCCAGCCGCCTTCGGCCAAACCCTACACGCCCTGCGCGGCCTCGCCCTGCACGCACAACTCCGCGACGAGCAAGCCGCTCACGAAACCGCCGCGCAACTCGCCGAACACCTGCTCTCTCATCGCCTCTACCAAAAAACCGACGGCCACCCCCTCAGCGCCGACTGCGCCGCATTGCACTATCCCTGTTACGAGCACTGCGACCCGCTCTTCGCCCTCAAGGTTATGCATGAAGCCGGCCACCTGGCCGATGAGCGCTGCCGCGACGGGCTCGACTTGCTCAAAGCTAAACAATTCGACAATGGCACTTTCCCAGCCGAGCGCAAACACTATCGCGTCGGCCGCATCGGCAAGGGCAACGACTCGCTGATCAACTGGGGCGGCTCCGACAAGCGCAAGACCAACCTCTACGTGACCTGCGACGCGCTCGGCGTGCTGCGCGCCGCAGGGGAGCGGTTCTGATGGCCATAGACGCATAAGCAACGACACGCAAAACCCATGGCCCAAAACCACCCTCACCTTACATGCAAGAGGGCCGTGTGTGACTTTTCCGGAGAGCTATGCCCACCCCACCCACCTGTTCCACCGCCTCCCACCGTCTTATACTGTATATATGCACGCAATATCCCAAGCCCAAGTCCAAACCGCATTCAAATACGTATTCAACGCCCTAATTATCCCCCTAGCTATTTGCACCCTCAGCTGTCACCCCACCTCGCGCCCAGAACCCACCGACGGCTTAGGCCACTTTGCCGCCCGCACCGACCACCTCCAACGCCTCGAACCACACGGCCAACGCATCCTGCACGGTGCCGGCCTCAGCTTCGACCCGCACGACGCCAACAAAAGCGCACTGCAACGCGCGCGCCCCCTCGTCTACGCCGTCTATTACGACCTCGCCAGCTTGCGCTACGACTGGCACCTGGTCCTACGCGCCCAACTCGATCAATACGAAGACTACGTGCTGCCGCAAATCGACCTCGGCTTCAGCTTCGACGGCCGCCCCTATGAAGACGCCATCGCGCAAGGCCAACTCGACCAGGCGATCGAAAGGCTGTGCTTCGGGTTGCGCGAATTGCGCCGACCGGTCCTCCTGCGGCCGGGTTTGCAGTTCAACAATCCCTGGAACGCCTACGACGCCGAGCACTATAGCGGAGCCTGGCAACGATTGGCCAGCACCTTGCGCGGACGCTGGGGACTCGAACATGTCGCGTTAGTATGGACCTATTGGGCCGACGGCTATCCCGACTATATGGCCTACTATCCCGGTGACCAATACGTCGACTGGTGGTCGAACGACGTGGCGACCCCACAAGATCTGGCGATGCCGCGCAGCCATGCTTTTATCACAGCGGCAAGCGAACGGGGATATCCCGTGCTCCTCGGTGCAGCCACCCCCGCCAGCGCCGATTTGAGTCAAGCCGAGCAGGCCTGGGCGCATTGGTTCGCGCCACTATTGCGTTTCTTGCGCCGCCACCCCAACATCAAAGCCTTCACCTATATGACTTGGGACTGGGCACAGATGAACCGCTTCGCCGACCCCGTGCTCTTTGAGCGTTACCGCAACGAACTCATGCACCCGATTTACCAGCACTCCGCTCCCCTCGACGAGCTGCGCTGGAATCTCGAATTAGAGCGATAAATTACACGATCCCGCCCATTCACTTACCGGAGACCCACATGCGAAAATTGCGTTTCGCCCAAGCCGGCGTTTCACTGATGCACGCCAATATGTATCGCGATACCCTGATGCTTCTGTCCGACGAGATCGAGCTGGTCGGTTTTTACGATCCCGACCCCGACGCAGTTCAGCCCAACCTCAAAGCTGATGTCGAACACGTGCCCTTCTACAACAGCCTCGACGATCTCATCAGCAAGGCCCGCCCCGACGCGGTCATGGTCTCGGCCTATCCCAATATCATGCCGGACTGGCTCCTGCAAATCGCCGAAGCCGGCGTGCATATCTGGGCCGAAAAACCCGTGGCATGCCACTCGAGCCAGCTAGCCCCGGTCGCCGCGGCCATCGCCAAAAACGAGCTGCACTTTTCCACCGGCTATTCCTGGCGCTTCCACCCTATCAGTCGCCTGATCAACACAACCTATGCCGATGGTCTGTTGGGCCAACCCTATTCGATCGACATGCGTTTCTCGACCTCCAGCGTCAAACGACGCGACCCGACCTCCTGGGTCTTCCAACGCGAGATAAGCGGCGGCGGCATCCTCAACTGGCTTGGCTGCCACTGGTTCGACCTGATGCGTTTTATCACAGGATCAGAAGTGATAAAAGTCAGCGCCATCGAAACCAATGTCGGCGGCGAGGCCATCGACGTCGAAGACGCGGCGACCGTCTCGATGCAATTCGCCAATGGCATGATCGGCAGCCTACACGCCGGGTATTTCACCTCCGGTGGCGGCGATACATCGTTCGGGTTGTATGGGTCGCAGGGTTGGGCCAAATGGGCGATCGCCGACGAAAGCTGCACCATTAAGAGCGACCATCCCGAATGGGCCGAAGCCCCGGAACGCGCATTTAGCTTCCCCTCGGCGAAATATCCGGGTTATGGCGCCGAGGGCCGGGCGCTGGTCAAAGCCTTCGCCGCCGCGATCCGCGGCGAGGGCATCAGCGGCTACACTGTCGACGATGCGATACAAACTCTGCGAATCATCGAAAGCGCGCACGAATCGGCGGAGAGCGGACGGACGATAACACTGCCCGAATGAAATAAACGCATAAAAAGCAGTACACTTCTGTAGTGCAATCACCCCTCATGTGCCAAAATAATTTGTATCAATATCGTCGATATATTTAAGCCTAATTCTCTCATCAGTCATTTATATAGCTGACCCATATAAACACAATGATCAGAGCATTCGAGGAGTCTTGCCGCTCGACGTATTTAAGATGAATACTGGGGGTCGTATATTTTACAAAAAGTACGAGTTTACTATGGTATCTGAGCACCTGCACAAGGAAACGGGGTTTATGCTGCTTAGGTTAAGGCTTGCCGTGACGCAGTAGAACCTTATCTGGGACTTGGCTCGGTGACCAAGTAAAATGCAGAGCATGCCGGACAGCGTAGTAACAACCAGGAGGGTTACGATGGAAGCACTCGACTATAACCGCAGTTTTGCGATCAATACCGCGGCCTGCGACGGAGAAGAAAAAAACACCTGCCGGACCCAGTTGCTGGCCCGCTGCGAAATCGAGACCGCCGACACCGGGCAAGCAGAAGAATTCTTTCTCGGCAAGGAATGCATCGGCGAATATATGTATATGGAAGGCGGCATCGCCCAGGTGCCGACCTCTGAGGTCTGCACGATCTTCAGCCGCAAGGAATCCTCGTTGTTAAAGCGCTTCGCCAATCACGAAAACGATGTCGTGCAAGCGGGGCCGATCGATATACGGCGCAAAGGTTTCGATGGGTCGTATAGCTACTGGACGGGTTTGCATTTTTCTCTTAAGCAAACCACCGCGCGCCACTTATCCACCGCCGAGCAGATAATCGACGCGACATTGGCGGGAGAAGTGCTACTCGGCCAGACAACGCTGATCGATACCGAGAGCGCCCAACGTGCCCTGCTTGAATATCCTATTCACTATATGAACGTGCACCCGCCCGAAAAACGGTTCCAGGTCGACGTCGGACCGATCCTCTACCCCGATCTCACCGCGACCACGGGCAGCGCCGTCGAACGCCTGCAATTGGCCTATGTGATGTTCAACCAATTGCACGAGGTTGAATTTGCCCTGCGCGTGCCCACACAAGTCGTCGCAGAGCAAAGGGCGGAAGTCCTGCATTATTCTCAGGTCATCAGGGTAAAAGCCGAAAGTAAACTGTTCAGCCTCTCTTAACATACTTATTCGGCATCAGCCACCTTGTCGTCACCGGCAACCATATCTAAATTGACAGGGTTATGCCGCGTACCGGGCGAGTCTCAGGAGCGTCCAGTGCACCCCCATAGGAGACTGAATGAAACGAAAATCGTTGCGTCGTACGATACCCCTGCTGTTTCCATTACTCTTTCTCGCGTGCCTATTCACAAGCGATGAGGCCGAAGCCGGCTGGATAGAGGACACGCCCGATAAGACCATTATCCACCTGAATGTCTGGACACTACCCGACCCCAACAATCCGGATACCTTCACCCGCGCCGAAGTCGCCGGGGTGAATCTCTTCAAGCAGCGTTTTCCGGATTTTTTCGCCGAGCGCTATAGTGAAAAATACAAAGCTCTGCCTGGGAAATACGGCCAGCACGACTGGAACAATGTCGAAATACAACTGCACAAATCCACCGGCATCGTCGTCGAAGGCGTTGAGGTCGACCTGTTGCAGATCGCCGGCGACCTAGCTCCGGATATCCTCTACGTCAACTTTCGCAAATCGGACAACTATATCCAGGCCGGCTTCCTCTATCCGCTCGACAAACCCGAGGACGGCTATCTCGGCGACTTGCGCGAAGCCGAGATCGACGGCGACGGTATCAGCCGTAGTGACAGCGACCTTGGGGGCATGACCGACGAAGAGCTCAATTTTCGCATCAACCCCAAGATCTGGCCGGTGATTCGACGCAAAGGGCCGCACGGCAAGGTCCAAACCTGGGCGGTGCCCTACGGTGGCGCACTGGGCAAGGTACTCGCCTATCGCAAAGACCTTTTCGATGAGTACGGTATCAGCCATCCCACCGTCGACTGGACTTGGGATGACCTGATGGCCGCCGCCAAGAAGATCACTAACCCCGCCAAGGGACACTACGGCCTGCAACTAGGCCGCGGCAAACACGAATCCTGGTACTGGATCACCTTCTTGTGGTCGGCAGGTGGCGAGGTAATGGTCTACGATCCGGAAGACGATTCCTGGCTGTGCACCTTCGACACGCATGAAGCGGCGATAGCCCTCGATTTTTATACCCATCTCAGCGCAGAGAAATGGATCGACAAACAAGGCAAGATCCGGCGCGGCTATTCGTCGAAGGACGCCAGCGAAAATAGCGCCAAATGGGAGCGCGGCGAGATCGGCATGCAATTTATGTACGTCGACGAAAAGCTGCTGGCGACCATCAATCCAGAAGTAGTGGGCATGGTGCCGGTACCTTTAGGCCCCACCGGCAAACGCGGCGCCGAATTGAACTCGCGCATGATGGGCTTGTTTTCACGCATCGAGGACCCGGTCGTGCGCGACGCGGCCTGGGAATACATTCGCTTTTACGACGCGCGCGAAGCCGTGGCGCTGAAAACTCAGATTATGGTCGAGGGCGGTTTGGGCCGTTTTATCAACCCCAAATATCTGCGCATGTTCGGCTATTCCGAGATCGAGCGTCTGTCGCCGAAGGGCTGGGCCGAGTATTTCGATATCGCCATCGCCACCGGCAAACCCGAACCCTATGGCAAGAACAGTAACGTCGCCTACGCGATGATGACCTTCCCCATCCAGGAGGCCGAGCAGTTGATGCTCAACGACCAGTTGCCGCAGACCGACGCGGCACGGCTGCAGGTCATGCACGAACTACTGATCAAACACAATCACCGCGCCAATGTCGAAATGATCGGACTCGTCACGCCCGAGGAGCGCAGCACACGGCGGACCGTGGCTACAATCGTCCTGCTGGCCATCGTCATCGCCTTTACCTTCGTCTTCCGCAAGATCTCGCGAATCTTCACCGCGCCTGGCGAGGGGGACGGGGAGCAGCAGACCTGGGCCTTCCGCAAATACTTGCCCGCCTATCTAATGCTGATACCGGCAGCGCTGTCGATTCTGGTCTGGTCGTACATACCGGTCCTGCGCGGATCGGCGATGGCCTTCTTCGACTACCAGATCCTGCGCGAATCCACCTGGGTCGGCGTCGACAACTTCGGCGACCTGCTCTTCGACGACGCCTGGTGGCTTTCGGTCTGGAACGCGCTGCGCTACAGTTTCCTAGTAATCGCGCTAACCTTTATGCCGCCCATCGTGCTGGCCATCTTCCTGCAGGAAGTCCCGCGCGGTAAACTAGTCTTCCGTACCATCTACTATCTACCCGCGGTTATCACCGGGTTGGTCACCGTACTGATGTGGAAGCAATTCTACGAGCCCTCCGAAAACGGCGCGCTCAACGCCCTGATGCTGCATATCCCCGCCATCGGTTTTGTCGGGGTCGGACTGGCGCTGCTGATCGTAGCGCTGGCCTTTGCCCGGCGCTTGCACCTCAATGAAATGTACGGCGGCGCGATCGGCTTTATCGGGGCCGGCATCCTGCTCTTTCTCGGTTTCAGCTCGCTGGCCAACCCGATCCTCTTTCCCGGCGGCGAGGCGATGGTCGACAGCTTGTTGCACATCCCCCTGCGCCTGTTCTCCTTCATGCCCGAGCCCAACAAATGGCTGACTAACCCAGAGACGGCGATGATCAGTTGCGTGATCCCGATGGTCTGGGCCGGCATGGGGCCGGGCTGTCTAATCTATCTGGCAGCGCTAAAGGGCATTCCCGACGATTATTACGAGGCGGCCGATATCGATGGGGCCAGCTTTATCGACAAGATCCTCTTCGTAGTTTTCCCCATGCTGAAGGCGCTGATCCTGATCAATTTCGTCGGGGCCTTTATCGGCTCTTGGTACGCTGCGACCGGTAATATTCTGTTGATGACCGGCGGCGGTGGCAATACCGAAGTAGCCGGCCTACATATCTGGTACAAAGCTTTTACTTACCTGAAATTCGGGCCGGCCACCGCCATGGCCTGGATGCTAGGTTTTATGCTGATCGGTTTTACCGTACACCAATTGCAGATCCTGTCGCGGGTGGAATTCCGCGCCGCGACTAAGAAAGACTAGCATGCCGATTATATCCATCATAGGACGGCGGTCGATTCGCGTGCGTCTGCTGATCTGGACCATCTACGGACTACTGGCCGCCGGCGCCACCACGATGATCTATCCCTTTCTGCTGATGCTGTCCGGCAGCACCAAAAGTTCGGTCGATTCGCCGACCTCAAATATGATCCCGCCTTTTATGCTCAACGAGGTCGATCTATACCGCAAATACGTCGAGGCGTTGTTCAACGAGCATCTGGAGGTCACCAAAAACGTCTACCAGAGCAATAGCGCATCCTTTCGAACGCTCGAATTGCCCAGTAACCCCAAGCCCGGCTTGGTCGCCGCCTGGAACGATTTCCTCAACGAAACGGAGCTACCGCCCTACACCTATGCCATCGGCCATGTTGAAGCGCCAGTAACGCGCGGGGTCTTGCCCAGCCACCTGCGCGCCTTCAAGCAACAGATGATCGACCGTTTCGACGACGATATCATGGCGATGAACCTCGCCATGAAAACAGACTTCGTCTCGTGGAATGCCTTTGCCCTGCGCCGCGAAGAATTCCAACAGCGCCGCAACAAAGTCCTCGACGCGCCCTTTAACCAGGCCCAGAACAAATTCAAGGCCGAGCAACCGTTAGAAGATCGCTACTACTTCAGCATCGAGGGGTTTTACCGCAACCAATATCTCAAATCGCAGTATACGGTTGATATTACGGCCTATAACCTGGAGCACGATACGCGCTACGAGAACTGGTACAAAGTGCACTTGGACCGTCGCCTGCCCATGGGATCCGGGCGCACAGACCTCGAACGCCAGGATTGGCAAGATTTCGTACGCACAATAATCAGCCTGTTATGGCTGCGTATAGACGTGGACGCTGCGCCGCTGTACAAGGAGTATATCGCGAAAAAATACGGCGACATCGCGGAGCTCAACCTGAGCTACGACACCCACTATACGAGCTTCAAGCAAGTCCCCTTTCCAACGGCCTGTCCATCCAAAGGCGCGGGAGCTTCCGACTGGGAGACCTTCTTGCAAGGGTGGGAGGACGATGGCGGCACCCTGTACCAGGCGCCAGCCGAGGCCCTGTATATCCACAGCGTCGACTTCCTCTTCCGCGATTATCTGCAAGAACGCTACTACTCGCTACAAAAGCTCAACGACGACCTAGGCTTGGCAGCCACGGATTGGTTGGAGGTATTGCCCCCGCAACAGGACTGGCACTATCAGGCCTTCCGCAAAAAGACCACCGAGTTGCGCTGGGAATTTCTCACCCGCAACTTCATCACCGTCATCGACTATCTGGCGCTGCACGGTCGCGGCATCTACAACACCTTCGTCTACTGTACCCTAGCGGTTTTGAGCGCGCTGATCATCAACCCGGTAGCCGCCTACGCGCTGAGCCGCTACAAACCGCCCTCCGCCTACAAAGTCTTACTCTTTCTCATGTTGACCATGGCCTTCCCACCGATGGTCACGCAGATCCCCATCTTTCTGATGCTGCGCGAGTTCGCCCTGCTCAACACCTTCTGGGCGCTGATCTTGCCGGGGCTGGCCAATGGCTATTCCATCTTCCTGCTCAAAGGCTTCTTCGACTCGCTGCCGCGCGAGCTCTACGAAAGTGCACAGATCGATGGGGCCAGCGAGTTCCGGATCTTCTGGCAGATCACCATGAGTTTGAGCCAGCCTATTTTGGCGGTGATCGCACTACAGGCGTTTACCGCGGCCTATTCCAACTTTATCATGGCGCTCTTGATCTGCCAGGACGAGAGCATGTGGACCCTGATGCCGTGGCTCTACCAGTTGCAGCAACGCAGCGGCGAGGGCGTGATCTTCGCCTCGCTGATCGTCGCCGCCCTACCGACCTTCCTCATTTTCGTATTCGCCCAGAATGTGATTATGCGCGGTATCGTGGTGCCGGTGGAGAAATAATCCGGGGCGCAAGAGATCGGACACTGCACCCAACTGGTAGGCGACTACTGACCTGCGGCGAGCGTTTCATGCGGCGCATCGAATACCAGCCCATTGGCATAACGGCCTAGTCATACAAGCAGCGGCGCACTCATGATGCACCGAGTGCGCCGCTGCTCATTACTTACATCCCCACCCATAACTTCACCCCCTAAACCAGCATCATTTATATCGCGGATCGTTGCAAAGTTTAGATGACGTCTCCATTGCCTTTAAGACCTATGCACCATAGCTTTTGGCTATCGGATAATTTACCTAAGCGAAAGGAAATGTCGTGTCGGCAAAATACAATGTGTTGCTCATCGGGGGACGCGGCAATATTGGCTCGGGTCTAAGGACCTACCTGCCACGACTCAACGAGTTTTATCATATCACTTCCGTCGATTTGCCCGGTGCAAACGACAAAGCCACCGACGCCGACGCGCAGAATAGTTTCATCGACCTCGACATCAACGCCTCGCCCAACGCCTTTCGCGATCTATTGCCCGACTGCGACCTAGTCGTCTACCTCGCCCGACGCGGCGAGCTCCAGGCCATGAACGAGATGTCCGACCTCGTCTATGAATCCGTTCTGGCCCAGGACACGCCCCCCATGGTGATCGGTTCGAGTTCGGTGCACGCCGTCGATGGACTCTATAGTTTCTATAATGAAAAAGAGACGTTCTACCACGCGCTCGCCGAACGAAACTTCGACGCGATCAGCGAATGGCCCGAGCGTATATCGGCCACCGTGCCAGCACACGCCATCAACGACTACGGACGCGAAAAAGCCCATGTCGAAGAATGGACGAAACGCATCGCCAAACAGGGCCATAGCGCCGTCTCTATCCGTTGGGGCGGCATCAACGCGCAAAACGCAGTCATGGTGCCCGAGCGCGGGTATTTTTCTGTCTGGTGCCATCAGGAAGATGCAGCCCGATTGGTCCACCGCTGTTTCGAGGCCCATTTAAACAACACCCTGCCCAGCGGCGCGCACTACTTCGCCATCTCGGACAATACCTACAATATCTTCGACATCGAAACCCCGCGCACCGAAGTTGGCTATGACCCGGTGCACAACGCCGAAACCTATTACGAATAATCAGCTGACGCGAAAATCGGGAATGGCCACCGGCATACCGCCTTGTTGCGCCGAAAGATGCGCGCATAGCCCCGGCGCGCTAAAATCTAACGAGCGATAAATATCGATCGGCGGTTGCTGCCCGGCGATCAACGCCCGTATAAAATCGTCGACCATATAATACTCCGATGTGCCGTGGCCACCAGCCAACGCCTCAGCAGGCGCGTTGGGGTCGGAAACCTCTGCCGTGATCGCTGCCGGTTTCTCGTCGCCGGCGCGAAATATTTTCGCCTCTTCCCACGGCACACGGCTGTTCTCCAGCGAGCCTTGTGTTCCATAAAAAACCTGCCAGTGCATCGCCGGCTCCCGCGTTAGCGTAAAACCGCACAGTATCTTGATCACCCGTCCACCCGCCGTCTGGAACAGCCCCACCTCCATATCGGTCGAGCCAATCTCCGGTTCGCTATGGCTGCCCGTCGCCATACCCACCACCGACACACAGCGATCATCCAGTATATCCAACACCGGCCCCAAGCTATGCGTGCAATAGTGGATCGGCGGCATCGACGCCCGCCAGGTCAACTCACCGGCCGCATCGCGCATTAAAGTGCGACAATCGTGTATATACTCCGCCTCGGCGTAGAATACGTCACCGATCTCGCCGGCCTGTATGCGCTCTTTCCACACCTGCAAATAATGGAAGTAGTTCATATTCTCAGCCATCATATAGGTCCGCCCCGTCCGCCTTACAGTTGCCGCCAGCGCCGCGCACTCGTCCAGGGTCTGGGCGGCCGGTACCTCGCTCAACACGTGCGCTCCCGCCTCCATCGCCGCAATCGACTGGCCGGCGTGCAAAGGCACCGGGGTCGCAACGACGACCACGTCGAGATCCGCCACCAACATTTCTGCAAAATCTGCATAACCCGCCTCGATGCCGAACTCATCGGACGCCTTTTGCCGAAGCTCGGCCGCTTGATCGCATACAGCGACGACTTCTGCGTCGCGGTGGTTGTGGAAGGTATGCAACAATCCCCAACCTCGTCTGAGTCCGGCTACCCCTACTTTTAACATGGTTTTTCCTCTCCTGATGGTAAGATCATTTTCTGGACACACTATATAGATCCCCCGCGCCACGACAAATACAGCGCGGTGAGTAGGACGATACCCCGCCTTGTGAGGATTCGCACTCCGCTTGACAATGGCTAAGCAATATGCAATTATGAACACATCAAGTAGATATACGCTACTGCGAATTTTTCTTCGTCTATTGGGAAAATATTCCTGTTTGAAGCAAGCCGAGGAGGAGGTAAAGGAATTTGTCCTGATAAATTTATCCCAGCGTGTGCGCGCCTTCATTGAAGGTAGGATGAAAGCTTCGGGATCGATAGTTACTGAGGAAATAGAAAGCGTTCAAAAGAAGATTTTAGAAATAACGACAATAGAAGCAGAAAAGGTCGTAGAGAAGGTAAGAAGCGCCATTGTAACAGTGAGAGAGCAAATAATACAGATTTATCAATCAGAACAGTGAACCGCACCATGTGTGATATTTATCGAACACTACGTATGAGTCTGTTTCTACCTAGTGATCTACCAAGTGGCACCTCTCATAACATCAACCCCACGGCTTCGCCTAACCCCTTCGGGGTTCGTGGGTTTGCAACACGTTAAATGGCATTAAAAAATGCCTGACTTCGCAAAAAGCCAGGCATCAAGTAGAAGGTTCTGGGTCTATGTATCATGAATCGATTTGGTCCCATGCCGGTTGCTTATTTCGTTTTGGCCCCTTGTTCATAACCGCGTCGAAATCCTCCATAATTTCTTTAGGCTTTCTTCCTTCGTATTGGGCTTGGAAAAAAGCGGCTGATTCTAACTCACTGATTTCACGAGTAAAGGCATTAATGGCAAACTGATTCATAGAAACACCTTGATGATATGCCATTTTATCTATTCGACATTTTAAATATTTTGGGACTCGAATGGTCAATGCATTATTCTGCTTAGTCACCATGATGTGTTCTCCATTGCTTAACAAATTCGCTCGGAGTTACGACGGCAAAACCACCGAATGTTGATTCAGCTTTGTGCTGGAAATCTCTGACATTATTCGTTACAATGAATTCACTATTACTGGCGAAAGCCAGATCCACAACCATGTTATCGCTTTCGTCCCTCAAATGAGAACGCATTAGGAAATGGATCTGCGCTGCTTTTGCGATATACGCAATAAACCGCAAAACCGTTTCTATTTCCTCGACCGTGAATTTTAGATCATGAAGTATTTTCAGGCGCAACAACACATCGCGATATTCCAAGAAAACGGGTACGGAGACGGCTTTTCCTACTGCGCTTTGTTTGACAAGTTGGAGGATATAGTGAGAAGCACCTCCTTGGTCTCTCAGTGCCTGATATAGGACATTTGTATCGGCGACAATACGCATATTTTATGATAGCATATATACTATCACTTGATAAGTAGGGAATTTAACGCCGTATAATAGCGCGTTGTGCGGGTTCGCACATCGGCTTTTATCCGCCGCCCTACGTTCTGTCCCTATGATGGACCATACCACCATTACCCGCTAAGTTATACGGCACTCAAACCGCGAATTACTATATAGGGAATGATCTTATGCCCAACGGAGAATCGCCGCCAGACACCGCCCGCATGACCTCCGACGAAATCGATCATTGGGAAACTAACGGGTATTTCATGCGCGAAAACGTATTCTCACACGAGGAGAACGACCAGTTGCGGCAAGTGGCCGAAGAGATCGCCGTCGGCAAGCGCAAGATGCCGATCGCCCATATCGACCAGAACGCCCAGGTCCGCGACGGCAAGGACAAGCGCTCCGGCATCTACGCCATGCACAAAATTCACCACCCCAGCTGTTATATTCCAGAGTTCCTTGAGCGCGTGCGCGATATCCGTCTGACCGACTCGCTGGTCGACATACTCGGCCCGGACATACTCGGCATCAATAACCTCTTCATCTGGAAAGCGCCCGAAATCGGCCTGGGCTTCCCCTGGCACCAGGACAAGTTTTATTTTGGCAAAAGGTTTAAGACCGCAACAACGGTCGGCACCTGGACCGCTATTGACCCGGCCGATCGCGAAAATGGCTGCCTCTATGTCATTCCCGGCAGCCATAAGCAAGATATTTCCGTGCACGACGACCTCGAAGGCTCGCAGCAACAAGAATTCAAACTGGCCCGCGACGCCCGCGACGAAGATGGCATCGCCATAGAAGCACCACCCGGCGCGGTCATCTGGTTCCACTCCCACCTGTTGCACAAGAGCACCGACAACCACAGCCAGCGATTCAGGCGTAGCTATGTGTCACATTATTTAAGCGCGCAAGCTGAATGGACAAATCCGAAAAAACCGGGCAGGGGCCAACCGATCATGTGGATCAGAGGGCAGACCTTTGCCGGTAAAGTCCAGCAGGTCGAACGAGAGCTATTGCCCGTCACGGATTAAAATCGGTGTATTCAAGCTTAATGCACCCTCTGCAGCATGCCGAACGGTGCTTCATATAGGCGGATCAGCATCACCCTAAACAGGAATTTTGACTTGCAAACCTTCACGCTCTGGCAACTGCCGTCGCAGACGGGCATCCAGATGAACAGCTATGTCCTGCGCACCGCGCACGGCGAGGTCATCGCCATCGACGGCGGCTTTACGGAGGACGCCGGCTATTTGAAGGGTTTTCTCGCCGCCCTCGGCAACCACGTCACCGCCTGGTTTATAACCCACCAGCACATCGACCATATCGACGCGCTGACCGAGATCCTACAAAGCCCAGGGGATCTGCAAATAGACCAGATCTACGCCTCATTGAACCCGGCCGAGTGGGTCGAAGCCCACGAGCCGAACGCTGTGGAAAATACGATTCGGTTCAGCGAGGCCATGGCGACCGCCGGGCGCGAGGTGACCGAACTCGAACTCGGCCAGGAGCTTTCCTTCAATGGCTTGCATTTCGAGGTGCTGGGCATCAAAAACGAGGAAATCACCGTCAACGCAATCAACAACTCAAGCGTGGTGATGCGTCTGCGGGACGAGACGCGGTCCGTGCTCTTTGCCGCCGACCTAGGAGCGGAAGCCGGGCGGAAATTCTTGGCAGGTCCGTACGCGAACCGTCTCAAGTCCGACTATGTGCAGATGGCCCACCACGGCCAAAATGGTGCCGAGCGGGCATTTTACGAGGCCGTCGCAGCCCGCTACTGCATTTGGCCCACGCCGCTGTGGCT